>OAVM01000492.1_pt1 | contig 12369 bp, 14 predicted proteins | sample 1476421 | NCBI WGS metagenome assembly OAVM01 (sample SAMEA2580099, study PRJEB22360) | human gut metagenome | biome: human gut; feature: human-associated habitat; material: faeces | place: Denmark | collected 2008/2010
GATCGCTTTTTTCCTGGTCTAACAAATCAAAGATCCGTTTAGCCCCAGCCTGTGCCATGGCAACACTATTGATTTGTTGTGAAATCTGCCCAATTGGCTGATTAAAGTTTTTATTTAATGTTAAGAAAGATACCAATGTCCCAATGGTAATGCCAGCATAACCATTTAAACTCATAACTGCGCCAACAATAGCACAGATAATATAAGATACATTTCCTGTTTGAATAGTGATTGGCATTAAAATGTTTGCAAACTTATTGGCTTGAAATGCACTTTCTCTTAGATCATTATTCATTTTTCTAAAATCATTAATAGCTTGTTCTTCATGATTAAAGACTTTCACAACCTTTTGTCCAGAAATCATTTCTTCAATATAACCATTCACTTTTCCAAGTTCATTTTGCTGCTGAACAAAATAACGTCCTGATAATCCACCAAGTTTTTGAGAAGTGAAAATCATAATACACAGCATAATCATACTGACACCTGTTAAAGGTAAACTTAAAGTCAGCATTGAAATAAAGACAGTTATAATTGTAATAGCACTTGATACCAACTGTGGTATAGATTGACTAATCAATTGTCTTAATGTATCTGTATCATTTGTATAAACAGACATGATATCACCATGAGGTGTCCTATCAAAATAACGAATAGGTAAAGACTCCATATGTTCAAACAAATGAATTCTCATATTTCTTAAATAACCTTGTGTTACACTCACCATAATGCGATTATAAGAATAAGCACAAATAATTCCCAAAAGGAAGAATCCTGCTACACGCAATAAAGCATGAAATAAACCTGTAAAATCAGGAGAAGCAGTTCCCATTAATGGGATAATATAATCATCAATTAAAACCTGCATGAATAATGTTCCTTGAACAGTTGCAATGGCATTTCCAATAATACATAGAAAAACAATAATCAAATGAACTTTATATTGTTTAAAGATGTCTTTAAGTAAGCGCCCTAATACATTTTTCTTTTTCATCATGCTTCCTCCTTTCCTTTTGTTTGTGTTTCATGAATTGTCTGATAAATAGCGTTTGTTTTCAATAATTTTTCATGTGTATCAAAACCGTCTACAACTCCATCATTTAAAACAATAATACGATCAGCATTTTGAACACTAGAGATACGTTGAGAAATAATAATTTTTGTTGTATCTGGAATACGTTCTTCAAATGATTGCTGGATACTTGCATCAGTCGCTGTATCAACGGCACTTGTAGAATCATCTAAGATTAAAATCTTCGGTTTCTTTAATAATGCTCTCGCAATACATAAACGTTGTTTTTGTCCACCAGAAACATTTGTTCCACCTTGCTCAATATATGTGTTATAGCTATCTTCAAATCTTTGTACAAACTCATCGGCACAAGCCAAGCGACAAGCTTCTTGACATTCTTCAAGGGTTGCATTTTCATTTCCCCATCTTAAATTTTGAAGAATTGTCCCACTAAACAAGACATTGTTTTGTAAAACAACAGCCACTTCATCTCTTAAAACTTCTAAATCATAATGACGGACATCATGTCCACCAACACAAACACTTCCACTTTCCACATCATAGAGACGACTAATTAAATTCACAAGACTGCTTTTCGCACTTCCTGTTCCGCCAATAATCCCTATCGTTTCACCAGAAGCAATATGCAAATTTACATCTCTTAAAACAGGTTCTCCATCACCATGCTTATATGAGAAGTTCACAAGATTGAAATCAATAGAACCATCTTTCACTTCCATTAACGCTTTATCTGGTGAAACCAAGTCAGATTGTTCATTAATAACTTCAGCAATACGTCTTGCTGAAGCAATTGACATTGTAATCATCACAAAGGCCATTGATAACATCATTAATGACATTAAGATATTCATTGTATAACTAAATAAACTTGTGAGTTGTCCAGTTGTTAAAGTTCCACCAACAACACTTTTTGCACCTAGCCAAGACAATAATAAAATACAGCTATATACTGAAACCATCATGGCAGGATTGTTAAATGCCAATACACTTTCAGCTTTCACAAACATCTTATAGATACTTTGGGCTGCTTTCTTAAACTTTTCATTTTCATGTTTTTCTCTTACAAAGGATTTCACAACACGAATTCCCACAACATTCTCTTGAACGCTTTCATTTAAATCATCATATTTTGGGAAAACCTGATTAAAATAACGCATTGCTTTATACATAATCATTCCTAACACCAATACCAAAAAGACAATTGCTGCCACAAAAATAAGACTTAACTTAAAATTAATGATCATTGCCATTGCTAAAGCACTCATTAAACTCATAGGTGCTCGGATACACATACGTATAATCATCTGATAGGCAACTTGTACATTTGTCACATCAGTTGTCAGTCTTGTGACTAATCCTGCTGTGCTGTATTTATCAATATTAGAGAAAGAAAATGTTTGGATATTGGTATACATAGCATCTCTTAAATTAGCTGCAAATCCTGTAGAAGCACGAGCAGCAAATTTCCCCGCTAAGAAACCTAATGACAATGTACACAAGGCAATCACAAACATCATAATTCCATATCTGGTAATAGCACTCATATTCTGAGCTTCTATTCCTTGATCAATAAGACCAGCCATTAATAATGGAATCATAATTTCTAAAATAACTTCTACAATGGCATAAAACATTGTTAATAAAGAATCTTTCTTATATTCTTTAATTTGCTTCATTAAGGTCTTAACCATATAATCACCCTTTCTTTTTATTTAGTACGCAACCAAACTGTTTGCTAACGAACAATATAATTGAATAAAAATCAGGATTTCCCTGATTTTATTATAGTACATTCTTTATATTATTGATGAGCTTATCTGAAATCTGAATATAAAATTCAATTTCTTCGTCTGTTAATCCATCAACTAAGCGATGATGTATGAGTTCCATTTGGCGAGACATACGAGCATTAAACTCACGACTTTGATCTGTTAAAACGATTTTCTTTAAACGTGCATCATGAACGACTGCAACTCTTTGAATCATCCCTTTTTGACACATCAGTTTTAACATTTCTGAAGTTGTTGAACGATTTATAGAAAATTCTTCTTCTATATCTTTTTGAAACGTATCTATCTTGGCATCTTCTCTATCTTGTAAAAAACCAATAATCCAAGTATGCATCAATGTTGCACGATCTGGACGATGTCCAAATTCTTTATCCATAGCACGTTTCATTAAATTATTTAATGTCTTAATCCTATGACCAACAGGGTCTCTATACATGTTTTCACTTCCTATTTGTTCGGCTACGAACTTAATATAACATATTTGTCAATTGTTGTAAAGAAAAAGAATAGAAAACTATTCTTCAACTTTTGAAAATTGATCAGTTCCTACACCACATAATGGGCAAACCCAATCGTCTGGAAGTTTATCAAACTTTGTTCCAGCAGCAATCCCATTATCTGGATCACCTAAATCTTCATCATAAATATAACCACAGACATCACACACATATTTCATCCTTACACCCTCCTTCCATAATTGACTTGATTAATATTTGAAACTCTGCTTTGTTTTTTTCACTCAATGTAGAGCGAATTGTAACAGTTGGTTCCATAATATGAATATTCTTCATTGGTTCCAAAATTTCGTTCATTGCTTTGATAGCACTTGGAGCCCAAGTTCCATTTTCAATTAACGCAATATCTCTATTTTGGAAATTCTTACTCTTCAAATGATGTAACAATGTTTCCATAGGACAGAAAACGCCACCATCATAAGACGAACTTGCTAAGATAAGCCGATCATATCGAAAAGCATCTGCAACAACATAAGACACATCTGTACGACATAAATCATGCATAACGACTGTTTCTCCCTGCATTTCCAAAAGATGAGCAAGATACATCACAGCATCTTTTGTGTTACCATGAATAGATGCATAAGCAATCAATACACCACTTTCTTCTGGTTGATATTGACTCCATAAACAATAATGATGTATGTATTCATCTAAATGATTATTTAATACTGGTCCATGTAATGGACAAATCATTTGAATATCTAACATTTTTGCTTTCTTAAGTACATTCTGAACTTGCAAGCCATATTTGCCAACAATATTAAGATAATAACGTCTTGCTTCCTCTTCCCATAATTCCTGATCAAAAGAGCCAAATGTTCCAAATGCATCAGCTGAAAAAAGGGTTTTTTCATGTTGTTCATAAGACATCATGACTTCTGGCCAATGCACCATAGGTGCCATTATAAATTGTAAATTATGTTTTCCAAGACAGAGTGTATCGCCTTCTTTAACAATCATTTTCTGTTGAATAAAATCGGTATGAAAGAATTGTTCCATCATTGTAAAAGTCTTCACATTTCCGACTATTTTCATACTTGGATATTTCTCAGATAAAATCTGAATACTAGCTCCATGATCAGGTTCCATATGAGAAACAACTAAATAATCTGGAATCTTATCCTTTAAAACCGCTTCTATATTTTTCAACCATATATCTTGACCTCTTTTATCAACAGTATCCATGATTGCTATTTTATCATCTAAAATAACATACGAATTATAAGTCACTCCATTGGGTATAGGATATTGTCCTTCAAACAAATCAAGAGTTTTGTCTTCAACACCTACATATACTAAAGAATCTGTTATTTTCACTTTATATCACCTCAAGATATTATTGTACTCGCTTTGCTCATAACTTCAATTATTATGCTCTCTAAAATACAATTTAAAACAAGAAAACATATTATACTGTTTTCTTGTTTTGATGAAAAGAACGTTTCTTCTGTTTTGGTTGACTATGCTTTTGTTTTTGAATTATCTTTTGTGTATTTTGATTTTTTTGTTTTTGATTATTCTTTTTTGATGTTTGATTAGATTTTTTCATCTGTGATGTTACTTTTTTAACAGGAACACTAAAGTCTTCCATTGGATAATAAGGATTCTCTATAACTGGAATCTTTTCACCAATAAACTTTTCTACTTCTGATAAATCTGATTTTTCTTGAAAGCAGCAAAATGTAATTGCCGTTCCATCTGCTCCTGCTCTGGCTGTTCTTCCAATACGATGCACATAGTTCTCAGCTTGCTCTGGTAAATCAAAATTAACAACATGTGTTAAATGATCAACATCAATGCCTCTAGCTGCTATATCAGTTGCTACCAGTACACGTACTTTATCTTCCTTAAATCGATTTAAAGCTCTGACCCTAGCATTTTGCGATTTATCCCCATGAATAGCTTCTGCTTCAATTCCTGCTCTTTGAAGTTTCTTACATAATGTATTGGCATTTCTTTTTGTTCTTACAAAAACGATTGCATTATAAATTTGAGGATTCTCCAAAAGTTTAATTAATAATTTTGCTTTATTAGCTTTATCAACATAATATAATGATTGTTGTATTCTCTCAACTGTCATTTGTCCTGAACTCACCATAACCTTTTCAGGATTATTCAAAATTTCATCAATCAAATGCTGAATTTCTTTTGGTAATGTTGCTGAAAATAACATCGTTTGTCTTTGCTTTGGTATATACTTCATAATCCTGCGAATATCATTAATAAATCCCATATCCAACATACGATCAGCTTCATCTAAAACAAAATATTCAATATGACTTAAATCTAGTAAACCTTGTTTATATAAATCACTCAAACGTCCTGGTGTTGCTATTAAAACATCAATTCCCCTTTCAATCTTTGTGACTTGTGAACCTTGACGAACACCACCAAAAATAACTGTTGATTTCAAATTCACAAAAGAATTCATAGATTGAAATGTTTCATCTATTTGCATTGCTAATTCTCTTGTTGGAGCCAAAATCAATGCCTTAATAGTTCTTGGATATTTTTCACTTTCATCTCTTAAATATAATTTCTGTAATATAGGTAAAGCAAAAGCAGCAGTCTTTCCAGTACCAGTTTTTGCACAACCAAGTAAATCTCTTCCCTCTAATAATAAAGGTATAGCTTGTTCCTGAATTGGTGTTGCTTCTGTATAATTTAATTTTTCAATTGCCATTTGTAATGGTTCTATTAACTTTAGTTCTTTAAATTTCATGTATATCCTCTTTTCTCAAATATCAACAGTATAACACATACTTTCAAATTATCAAAGAAGATGTCAAATTTATCACTATACTCCCCTATTTTTATAACTTTTATATTCATATTTTAATGATTTGTGATAAAGTCATAAACCTGCATAATTTCAATTATAAAAGACAAGTTCGAATAATGAATATTCATAAACTTGTCTCTTATCTATTTCTATTAAATTGTTACACTAACAGCTTTTCCATCAGGACCAGGAGTTTCATTCAGATAGGTTGCAACTTTCTCTCTGGTTTCTTGATTACTCACAACACAAGCAGAAACTTTAGTTGCTTCACCTTCAACAAGAGCATTTGCAAATCCAGAGCATCCTGGATATCCACATCCTCCGCAGTTAGCACCTGGAAGCATTTCAATAACATCAGCTATACGATGATCTTCTTCAACAACTAGATATTTATTTGCAATACCAAGAATACATCCTAAAACTGCTCCAATAGCCACCAATGATAAAACAGCACTAATATTCATCCTTGACCTCCTCCTTATGATGAGCAGTGTTGTGAGAACAAGCAATATTATTGCACCCACCACACTCGCTCAATTCTTCACACCCCTCAGGTTTAGGAGTGTTTTTGTTTAATAAATATGTTCCAATAAAGACAACAATTAAAATTGCCATCCAAACAAAAGCCCAAATATTCATTAAACAAGACCTGCGATTCCGGCAAGAGCACATGCCATAATACCAGCAGTAATTAATGCAATTGGAGTTCCTTTAAAACTTGCAGGAACATTTGCAATATCAAGTCTTTCTCTAATTGTTGCAAATACATAAATAACAATTGTAAAACCAATAGGAACTGCCAAACCAGCAACAGCTGCTTCAATAAAACTATAGTTAGCACTGATATTATCTAATGCAACACCAAGAACTGCACAGTTTGTTGTAATTAATGGTAAATAAACACCCATAGACTTATAAATCTCTGGACTTGTTTTCTTCAAAAACATTTCAACAAATTGAACAAGAGAAGCAATAACCAAAATAAATGTAATTAAATCTAAATAAGTAATTTCTAATGGTTTTAAAACCCCATGATAAATTGCATATGTGACAATCGATGCAACAAAAATGTTACCGCATATCCCATATTTAATGCATTCTTTGGTTTCTTAGAAACTCCAAGTAATGGACAAACAGCATAGAATTTACTTAATACAACATTGTTAACAAATGTTAACCCAATAAACAAACTCACTAATCCCATACTATTTCACCTCCGCTTTCTTTGCTTTGTTTTCTTTTCTCACTCTTAAGAATTGAATAAAAGCAAGGATACAACCTAAAGTAATAAATGCTCCAGCAGGTTGTGTAAATAATGAAATGGAATAATCTTTAAAGAACTCAAATTGGAAAATCACTTGGCTTGCATCAAAGGGATTATATAAAGATAAACCACCAGAACCAATTAATTCTCTAAAGAACGAAATCACAACAACAGCAAATGTATATCCTAATCCCATTCCAATAGCATCTAATAAAGAATCAATAACACCATTCTTAGAAGCAAAACTTTCAGCTCTTCCAAGAATAATACAGTTAACAACAATTAATGGAATGAATACACCTAAAGACTCATATAAAGCTGGAGTATAGGCATTCATTAACATTTGTACACATTTTACTAATGTTGCAATAATAACAATAAATACAGGAATCCTAATTTCATTTGGAATTATCTTTCTAAGCAATGAAATAATGACATTACTCATAATCAAAACACAAATAACAGCCATTCCCATACCAATAGCATTTGTTAAAGTTGTAGTAATTGCTAGAGCTGAACATAGACCTAACAATAATACAAAGATTGGATTTTCAATAAATAATCCTTTTTTGAATATATCAAATTTTTTCATCTATGTTCCCTCCCTATTTAAAATTGTCTTCATAATGAGCAGTTGCTTCTTCAATACCTGTAATAACAGCACTTGAAGAAACAGTAGCACCAGAAATTGTATCAATAGAATCACCAATATTCTTTCCTACAATTCCATTTTTAAAGTCTGGTTCTGCAACTTTAGATCCAAAACCACTTCACCACTCGCATCAATAACTTCATAACCTTTATAAGTTCCATCATTATCTAAGGCAATAAGATAAACGATAGGTGTACTAGCACCACCATACCCTGTCACACTACATTTATATACATAACCATTTCCCTCTGCTTCATAAACACCTTGAATAGAAGGATACTTTGATGTATCAGTTTCTAACGCTTTAAATTCTGCAGAAGAATAAATTTTAACTAAATTTTCTTTTTCGCTTGCAATTTTAGCTTCTTGAATAATAGGATCAGTCATTTCGTAAACAACTGATAATGCTGCTCCTGAAAGTCCAGCAACGACTGCAAGGAAAAGAGCTAATTTTAATATTTTCATATATGATCCTCCTTATTTTGTTGCTGCAATTGCTTTTTTAATTGCAGAAACAATTCCTTTCGTTGTCATTGTTGCACCAGTTTTTGTATCAACACCATCGATATCAGCAAATCCAAATTCTTTTGCAAGATACTTATCATAGAATGCTTTTCCTTCTGGAGTTGCTACAGCTGTACCATGAATTAATTCAGCTCCATAGTATTCTGTTTCACCAGATGCATCTAAAAATTCAATTTTTGTTACCATTTGTTTTGCTTTATCAACAGTAATTTTTATTTTCATAGGTTCTGACTCTGTATATCCTACTTCACTCATTGTATAAACATAAGTATCACCTTTGACTTCACGTTCCATTTGTGACATAACAATAGCACCTTTAATCGCATTCACAATACCTTTTGTTGTCATTGTTGCACCAGTCTTTGTATCAACGCCATCAATATCACTTGTCTTAAACTCACCAGTTAAGAACTTATCATAGAATGCTTTTCCTTCAGGAGTTGCCACTGCAGTTCCATGAATAATTTCAGCTCCATAATATTCTGTTTCACCTGCTGATTCTAAAACCTTTACTGATTTAACAGTATCACCAGAAACTTTCACTTCAATTTTCATTGGTTGATCAGAAGAATATCCTGTTGTTTCCATAATATATCCGCCATCAACTTCTTCCAATACTTTCCAATTATAAGAATTAGCTTCTTCTTCAGCCTTTTTCTTTTCAGCTTCTTCTTTTTTCTTAGCTGCTAATTCTTCTTTTGCTTTTTTAGCTGCAATATCACTTTGAATACTATATCCTGCTCCAAAGACACAACCTATAGACACTGCCAAACAAACGCCAATTGTTGCCCATTGCTTAACAATTCTTGTATTTGTTCTTCCTAAAATAAATGAATCAATTAATGGTGTTAACATATTCATCATTAAAATAGAGAATAAAACACCTTCAGGATAATTTGCTTTTAAACGAATAATCATTGTTAAGAACCCGAGTCCAATTCCATAAATAATCTTACCAAGAGGACTCGTTGGAGAAGTGACTGGATCTGTTGCCATGAAAATAGCTCCAAACACGACTCCTCCAATACATAAATGCATAACAGGATAAGTGAATAAATCCAAACCATTCATGATTGCATAGACACCACTTAAAATAAGTACTGTTCCTAAATAGGCAACAGGAATTCTAGCATCAAAGACTCTTCTCAATGCCAAAACAACTCCGACAAGTAAGATTAACCAGATACATGTTTCTCCCAAAGTTCCACCATGTGTACCAGTCAATAAGTCCATCAATGTGTAGCTAAAGTCAGCACCACCCATCCAGTTTGTTCCAGCAAGCATTGTTGCAGGAGTCGCAGTTGATGTGATATCAACAATTCCTTGAGCTCCCGCCATCCCATTCACATATGGCAATAACTTATCACCAAATGATAAATGAACAAGGACACGACCTACCAATGCAGGATTAAAAATGTTATTTCCAAATCCTCCAAATACTAATTTTCCTAAGAAAATAGAAACGAAAGATCCAATTGCAACAACATATAAAGGTGTTCCTATTGGCAATGTTAAAGCAAAAATAACAGATGTAATAATAGGAAAACCATTTTTAATTTGTTCTAATACATTTGTTTTATGGATTAAGCCCCATACAGCTTCAGTTGCAACTCCCACAACAATTGAAACCACATAAATTAATGCAGCAGCAATTAATGGTTCATTAGTTGGGTAGTTATAGTAATAAAAATATAATGAGTAAGCAACAATCACCATAAGACCAATTGCCAAATCTCTCATAATTCTATGTGTAGAGAGCTTTTGTTTATAGTTTGGTGATGTTCTTTGTAAAGTAATCTTCATGATCAAACTCCTCTCTACGCTTTTCTTTTTTGTGCTAATTGATAACGACGTTTCGCTTTTGCAACCATATCTGTCACTTCAATCTTACTTGGACAGATGTAAGTACACATACCACATTCAACACAACGTTCAACATCTAATTTTCCAATCAATTCTACATTTCCAGCCTTTTCACCTTGCATAATACGTACAGGTTGTAAATGAGCTGGACAATGTAAAGTACATTCACCACATTTTAAACATGGTAAAGGCTGGATGTTTTCTTTTTTCATAACAGTGATGGCATTATTATGAGAATAAATAACGAATGTATCATTCATTACCGATTTTCCCATCATTGGTCCACCACCAACTAAGAATCCATCACAGTCATCATCAATATAACCACCAAGTTTTTCAACAATATAATTCACCGGTGTTCCAATCGCAACCTCTACGTTTTGTGGATTTTTAAGTCCATTCCCAGAGAATGTCACAACTCTATGTGTAATTGGCTCACCATTTCTAATTCCTTTAGATAAAGCAATTGCAGTTGATGAGTTATTGACTATAACACCAATTTCAGCAGGTAATTTATCAAACTCTTTCTTAAAGACTGTTTCAACCAAAACTCTTTCCCATCCCATTGGATAACGATCAGGAACTTCTCTTGGTTCAATATTGCTATAATTCTTTGCTTCTTCAACTAGTAATTCCATTAAGTCCGGTTTATGTTCTTTAATAGCAATAATTGCATTCTTCGCACCAGCAGCTTTCATTAAATATTGTGTTCCATCAAACAAAGCTTTAATATCTCTTTTCATTGCAAGATGATCACTTGTTAAAAATGGTTCACATTCAACACCATTAATTAAGATTGTTTCAATATTTTGAGGATGAGAATATTTGATATAAGTTGGGAATCCAGACCCACCTAACCCAATAATTCCTAATTCCTTAATTGCATTGAAGACTTCTTCCTGACTCATAGAATCAGGATTTTTAACTTCATACGCTTTCACTCTCTCATTTTTATGGTCATTTTCAATGACAATATGCTGTTGTAATCTTTTTGAAGCATGCATACGCTTTTCAATTCCCTTAACTGTTCCAGAAACTGATGAATAAATAGGAACATACATACTCTTGCGTGTTGCAATTTTTGTTCCTATACATACATGGTCTCCCTCTTTGACATGAACATCAAAGTCAGTTGCCATTCCTAAAACAAGGGGAATATAAACAACGTCAGGTGCTTCAATTGACAAAATAGGCTTATCTTTTGTTAAAGCCTTTTGTCCATTTAATTTTACTTTTCCTTTTCCAGATAAAATCGACATTGTATCCCTCCATATCTTAATACGTCATCATTATAACATTAACTCGCGATTTTGGGAACCTTTTCACGAGCCAATTTCTTATTTAGAAAACCAAAATAGGACTTTTTTTTGGCAATAATTATTTATTAAACAAAAAAAGGAAAAAGAATAAACAATATTTTCCAATCAATTATTCCTTTTCAATAATTTACATCGTTCTACAAATCTCATTTTTATTCGACATTTGCTATCACAACAGCCTGTCCAGATAACATAACACGAGAATTCTCTGTTATTGTCATATGCACACCTAAAATGGCATTGGCACCACGTTTCTCAGCTTTTTTAGTCAGTTCTTTCATCGCTTCTTTGATACTATCATCAACGATTCGACTCAACATCAATTGATCATCATATGCGTAAATATAACCCAAATCTTCAATGACTGTTTGATCTAAATAATAAGGTAGTGCTGAAATAATCATTTGCTTTCCCCCTCATCTTCTAAAATAACTGCTGTTCCCATTAACATCGGTTTCATTGTATCCCTTATATCAAAACAAATCCCTAAAACAGCATTCACACCTCTATCTTTTGCTTTATCTGCCAAACAATCTAAAGCATGATTCAAATACTTATCCATGTTCATAGCTATTCTGTTGAATCTAATTGCATCATCATAAGCAAAAACAATTCCTAGATCT
>OAVM01000496.1_pt1 | contig 12219 bp, 10 predicted proteins | sample 1476421 | NCBI WGS metagenome assembly OAVM01 (sample SAMEA2580099, study PRJEB22360) | human gut metagenome | biome: human gut; feature: human-associated habitat; material: faeces | place: Denmark | collected 2008/2010
CAGAACATCATCGTACGGGCCTTGTAAGACCCGTATGCTTACGGTGCTAATTTTCTGCTGCGCAGCTGGGGTGGCAGCGCAATACACAATCACGGCGGTAATACTGGCGGAACAGGACTTACCAGCTCACAAAATGGTCCGCATGTGCACTACTATGCAACAAACCCGAACAGCCAAGGCAGTTCTTACTTCGGACCCGGTATTGCAGGCTCAAGTGAACATGGGCCTAATGCGAGTACAGATTCATCTGGCGAGGGAGATCCGCATCACCATGCTATAAGCGCTGCCGATCATATGCCGCCATATCTTGTGCAAAACATCATCGTGCGCGCACTATGATATTCTGTGCGAGATACGGAGGCAGTATTGATATTGCCTGCCCATGTGGAGAACCATCCTGCTGATCCAACGATACTCCACCGTAGCCCGCACCGTGGGAATTCCAAACCCCAATAGACCATTGCTCAGCGGTGCGGGATACAAACGTAATTGCGCTTGCTGGCAGATTGCGAGTTTCTATTTTTGCCTGCGCAGCACCGCCCACAACCCCGCACTGAAAATTAGCACCGTAAGCAAGCTAAATTCCAAAATCCAGACGTGCAAAAAAACGTTCTCTATAATTATGAAAAAATGTTATGGAGGACGAAGCTATGAGTGCCAAAAAGCTAAAAAAGATTGCTGTAACCATCGGGTTTAAAGCCGATAATACCCCTATTAAAAAGGCATTTTATGGCCGTTCAACGGCCCAGGCAAAAAGCCGCGCAGAGCGATGGCTGGAAAGCCATGGCACACCGGAGAAGCAGGCCGACATACTCACCCTGGGTGGTTGGGCCGCCCGCTGGCTGAACGTGTACAAGAAGCCGGACGTCACACCCACCGCTTATACAACAACGTATGAAATAACAGTGCGGCGGCATATTCTCCCTGCGCTGGGCAGCTGCGTCATGATGGACCTGACCCCCATGGACATCAAGGCGTTTTATAACAGTGTATCCCACCTGTCAAAGTCCGTCTGCAGCAAGATTAAAATGTGCCTCAACGGGATATTAGAGACAGCGGTCGAGAATGGCCTGTGCGAGCATAATCCGGCCCACAAGGTAAAAATCGAGAGCACAGCTACACCGCGCGTCAAGGAGGTGTTTTCAAATGCAGAAATCGAGATCGCCTCCGCTTGGTTCCTTCAGACCATGCCGGAGGTGGTCCTGGCTTTGGAAACCGGCGTGCGCCGGGGCGAACTACTGGGTTTTTTCAAGTCGGATTTCGACACCAGACGGCATGTTTACAGCGTCGCCCGCACCGTGCGAAAACCACGCGGACAAGCCCCGGAGACAGCCGCGCCGAAGTCTTTGAGTTATCGCACAAATCCTCTGACGGACCGCGCTCTGCAAGCTGTGGAACTGCTGCGGCAGCGATATCCAGACAGTCCATATCTGATTCCGGGCCCGGATGGCGGGTTGATGCGCCCGGACACCTGGAGCCGCAGGCTCAAGACGGAAATGGACCGGATGGCGCAAAGGCATAAAGACATGCCGCGCCTTACAGCCCACGAGCTGCGGCACACACATGGAACCTATCTGCGCCGCCATGGCGTGGATATTTACAGTATCGCAAAAATTCTCGGGCATAAGGACGTGGAAGTCACAGCCCGCATCTATGTACACAATGAATTAAACGAATTACGCAAGGCGCTGCGCTGGATGCAGCGCCGAAGCCCTATTATATCTGGAGGTGCAGCATGACAATTTTTGAAGGAAGAAACCAAATTGCTTATAGTTACGGGCGCTTCGGATACACCCGGAACAGCGGCAAAACATGGCACGGCGGTATTGATGTTGTGGGAGTTGACAGCAGCATGATCCGGGCGGTAGTCGCAGGGATCGTGGTCTTCTCCGGCATTGTTACAAACAAGACGGACAGGACGTGGGAGTGGGGCTACTACGTCTGTATTCAGGGCAATGACGGCCGCTTCTATTACTACTGTCACATGGCACAGGCCCCGGTGGTGAGGACCGGACAAAGCGTTAATGCCGGCGCTGCGATTGGGATCATGGGCAATACGGGCAATGCTGCCGGGGGCTACAAACACTGTCACTTTGAGGTACGGACGGCGCGGAGAGCCTCGGCCGCCATCAATCCAGCACCCTACTGCGGCTGTGAAAACCGCGTCGGAACATACGGTCCTGTAAGCATCAAACCTCTTTCCAGCGAAGCGTGCATCATCAATATTGGGCCTGCAAGCACGGGAGATGTGAAGATGCTGCAGAACCTGGCTGCGTCCCTGCAGCTTGGCTGCACTGTGGCAGACAATGTGCTCTCTATTGGGCCCATGACGCCCGGCGACCAGGTAGCCGTCCTCACCATGGCGGACAAGCTCATGCTTCCTGCGGCTCAGGCCATCCGGCGCAAAATCATTGCGGTCACTGCGGACAGCCTCCGCGTGCGCAGCGGTCCGGGCACCGATGATTTCAAACAGGTTGACAGCGTTAAGGCTGGGCAAAAGTTCGAGGTCATTGACGAGTGTGACGGCTGGTATTTTGTCGAGACCGACGGCTTGGACGGATGGATCTCCGCAGAGTATGTTCGCGTAGTTGCATAACGGTTCTTTGTATATTTTTCATGTGGAGGTATACATATGCAGACTATTGTTTTGATTCTGGTGCTTGCCATCACGGTCGAAGCACTTATTCAGTACAGCAAAACCATCATTGAAATGCTGGAGAAAAAGCAGTACAAAACTTTCGCCACGCAGTTGGCGGCGATTCTGACTTCGGTCTTTATCTGCTTTGCTGCGGGGGTCGATCTGTACCTCCTTGGGGGTGTCTCCTTTGTGGTTCCGTGGTTGGGCACGCTGCTCACCGGCATCGTCGTCTCCCGAGGTTCCAATTATACCAGCGACTTCATCGCGCGCCTGCAGAACCCCGACATCGGGGAAATTGTTTTGGAGGACGTGATCGGCGTCGCGGACGCGGGCGGCAAAGCTGAGATACAAACCAGCGGCGTGCCCCCGAACGCGCGATAGAGGATACAAGTAATAATGTAGTGATTCATCTGATCGCCTACAATTATATAAGGTGGATTGCTATATGAATAGTCCAATCGGTTGGATCGGCGGCAAACGCGCCCTGCGGAAAGAAATCATTGAACTCTTTCCACAGGAGGGCGTTGGCCGCTATATCGAAGTATTTTTCGGCGCTGGATGGGTATTTTTCGGTAGAGAGAAACAGCCCGGACAGCTCGAAGTCATCAATGACAGAGACGGGCAGATCGTCAATTTATTCCGTTGCATCAAGTATCACAGAGCTGCCCTCCAGGAAGAGCTGGAGTGGCTTGTTTCGGCGCGTGAGATATTCTTCGCTGCCATAGCTCAACTGCATACCGATGGCCTCACAGATATTCAGCGTGCGGCACGCTTTTACTACGTGCTCAAAAATTCTTTCGGAAGCAATCGAAAAACCTTTGCTACATCTGGCAATGGAATCGGATGTTCTATTGACTATCTGGAGCAGGTTCAGCTCCGGCTGAAAGGTGTCAAAATTGAAAACCGTGATTTTGAACCCATTTTGAAGACCTATGATCGGCCGGACGCCTTATTTTATCTGGACCCTCCATATCTTGGAACGGAGAAACTCTATGAAGGTATATTCGGGTGGGAAGACCACTTACGGCTGGCCGCAAATCTTAAAGAGCTCAAGGGCCGGTTTGTGCTTTCATACAACGATGATCCGCGTATTCGGGAGTTATATGACTGGTGTGATATAAAAGCCACTGCACGAAGGGAAACACTGTCCGGCGCTGGGAAAAATCAAAGTTCATTCAAGGAAATAATCATACGTAACTATTAACATCGCCTTGTACGATATTCGTACTTTTAGACCGTATATCGGATAATAAGAACGAAATCGCGTATTATAATACGCGGGGCGATCAGATGATCAAAAACCATCTGTCAAAATTGCTCGGTGAGCGTCGGTGGACACAAGCGGATCTTGCTAGAAAGACGGGCATACGAAGAGCCACAATCAATGAACTTTATAATGAACTAACGGACCGAGTGAACTTGGAGCATCTTGACCGTATTTGTGAGGTGCTCGAGTGTAGCGTTTCGGATGTTTTAGAGTATGTCCCAAATCCACAGCGCAAAACGGGTGCAGACCTGATTGTCGAAGAGCACGGCAACAGGCACAAAAAGCCTAATTTTTAGGCATTAAAAAGGGCGTTTACAAGGCATTAAAACCTTTGTAAACGCCCTTTTTGTTTTTGAACTTTTGTTGCAAAATCGCAACACGCTTTTCTCATTCTTTCTGAAAAGTTTTCTCATTCTTTTTGAAAAGCAACAGTGGGCCTGTTCAACAATATCATCAACTTGATTTTGCTTGTGACGGTGAACAAAGTCTCCCGCAAGATCAGCGAAACATCTTTGTGGTAAGGAGGCGCCTGCAATGGTTATTAAAGAGACAAGAAGCGACAAGATATTCAATTTCATCAACTATTTCCTGCTTGCATGCGTGTTCCTGATCTGTCTGTATCCGTTGTGGTTCATCATCATCGCGTCTATCAGCAACCCGGATCTTGTCAACGGCGGCCAGGTATGGTTCTGGCCCAAGGATATTTCCTTTGACGGCTATAAGAGCCTGTTCGCCGACGACGGCGTGATGCGCGGTTATGTCAATACGCTGATTTATACCACAGGCGGGACGCTCATCAACCTTGCCGTTACGCTGCCCGCTGCTTACGCGCTTTCCCGCCGGGATTTTGTAGGCCGCAAGTTTTTCACGCTGATGTTCCTGTTCACGATGTTTTTCTCCGGCGGCCTGATTCCCACCTTCCTGACGGTGAAAAGCCTGGGGCTGTACAACAATCCATGGGTCATGGTCATTCTGGGCGCCACCAGCATGACGAACATCATCATCAGCCGGACCTTTTTTGAAACCAATATCCCAAACGAGCTGCGGGAGGCTGCCGAGATCGACGGTTGTTCCAATACGCGCTTCTTTTTCAGCATCGTGCTGCCGCTTTCCACGGCTATCATAGCCGTCATGGCGCTGTTCTTTGCGGTGACACACTGGAACGGTTATTTTACGGCGATGATCTACGTGCGCGACAAAGACTGGCAGCCGCTGCAGATCGTTATGCGCGAGATACTGATGCGCAGCGAATTTAACGCCCAGATGCTCCAGCAAGGCGGGGATACGGGCGTGCTGGCGGCGCAGGAACAGCGCATCGCCGAGCAGATCAAATATGCGCTCATCGTTGTGGCCTCGGTACCGGTCATGTGCATTTATCCGTTTGTGCAGAAGCATTTTGTCAAAGGTGTAACAGTGGGCGCGGTAAAGGGATGATTCCCTTGCCGCTCCGCACGTGATACAATTATTAAAACAGGAGGAAGCAATATGAAACTGAAAAAACTGGCATCCCTTGCAATGTCCGGCGTGCTGTGCGTCAGCATGCTGGCGGCCTGCGGCGGCGGTTCGTCGTCCAGCGCATATTGTCCGCGGCCCGGGGGGGCCGTATCCGGTTCGGCGGCGTCCGGCTCCGCTTCGGCGGAGGGGACGGGCAACGTTACTCCCGTGGGTGAGTATCCAATTGTAAACGAGCCGATCACCTTTAAGATCATGGGTGCAAAAGACCCCGGCGCTCCGGACTGGAGCGAGTTGGAAGTATTCCAGCGCTTGTCCGAGATCACCAACATCAACTTTGAGTTTGAAGTGTCCGAGACCGGCACCTGGCCCGAACAGAAAAACATTGCGCTGGTGGGCGGCGAGTACGGCGACATCATCCTGCGCGATAAGAGTGCGACCGACGCCAATATGGCCGTTACCGACGAGGAGACCTACGGCCCGCAGGGGATTTTTCTGGACCTGACGGACCTCATCGACCAGTACGCGCCCAACATCAAGGCCATGATGGAAAAATATCCCGACGTCAAAGCGGCCATGACGAGCATGGACGGCAAGATCTACGGCCTGCCGTATGTGTTCCACACGGCCACCGTACAGGGCCACACTGCGTTTTTCAGTGAAGAATGGATGAAAAATGTGGGCGTTGATAAAGTGCCTGAGACCACCGATGAGCTGTACGATATGCTGGTCGCTTTTAAAGAACAGGACGCAAACGGCAACGGCGACCCCAGCGATGAGATCCCCTTCACCTGCGTGGGCCTCACCACCACCATTCGCGACCTGCTCATTCCGGCCTTTACGGGCCTGCCCGACGGCCTGAGCTTTAACCTGGACGACGAAGGCAAGGTCGTGTATGCCCCGGCCACCGAGGAGTACAAGGAATTCCTGAAATATGCCAACAAGCTGTACAGCGAAGGTCTGCTGGACCCCGAGTTCTCCACCCAGACGGCACAGCAGTGGCAGGCTAAGGTAAAGGCTGACCAGTGCGGCATTTACAGCGGCAGCCCCACCACGCTGGACCCCTCCACCACCGCGCAGCAGCTCAGCCTGCCGCCGCTCACCAGCGCCACCAATGACGAAAAGGTCGTCAAACAGCCGCTTTACATGTATCCGGGCCGTGCGTTCATCACCGACAAATGCTCCGACCCTGTGGCAGCCATCCGTCTGCTGGATATGTTCTATGCCACCGAGGAAGACGCAGTGGAAGGCTTCAGCGGCCTGACGACATTTGTGGGCTGGGAAGGCGAGCATTGGGAATACACCGATGATACCAAGACGGCCTATTCCTGGATCGACCCCATCACCGGCTTCAGTGATATCACCAAAACGGTGTCTGTGAACATGGAGCTGCCCGGCCTGCTGGAATTCAATGCGATGCCTGCCGGAAGCCCGCTGATGGAGATGAAGTGCGAGCAGGTTGCAGAGATGCAGGCTCCGTACTATAACATCAAGAATGCATATCCCCAGAACGCGCGCTTTACCGCCGAGGAATCCGAGCGCGGCAATGTCATTGAAAACGATCTGTATACGCAGGTGTTGATGATGACAACGAAATTTATCGTCGGTGATACCGACATCGAATCCGGCTGGGAGGACTATCTTGCTTCCCTCGAAAAGATCGGCCTTGCCGAGCTGACGGAGATCAAGGAAGCGGCTCTGGCCCGCTGGAACGAAGCCATCCAATAAGTTTTGTACGCACCCGGCCGGGGGGCTTCCCAAGGGGGAAACAGCCCCCCGGCCTTTTTTAAAGGCCAATGGCAAAGAAAGAGGGAAAACCACAATGATCCATACGGTGGAGACCGCGGCGCGCCTGCTGGAGCTGCCCGCAGCTACACTGCATGCGGGCGACGTGGCCCAGGTGCTGGGCCGCCTTGTACCCGGCGACGGCAGCTGGCTGTACCGCTGGGACCCCAACAGCACAGCCGGGCCAAACGGCGGCACGGTGCTTGCACCCGCGGGCATTCCCGCCGCGGGCCGCTGGCTTTTGTGCCACAGCGGAACGGTGGATGCGCGCTGCTTCGGCGTATTCGGCCCGGACGTCCCGGCGGACGACGCGCTGGACGCGCTGATGGCGGACGGGAGCGTAACGCGCATCGTATTCGGCACAGATGTGAATTTCACACGCCGCCACACGTTCACACGCGGGCACGTCACGCTGGATTTCACCGGCCACACAGTAACGGCACAGGGCGTGGAGCACGCAAAGCACAACGATCCCTTCGGCGCGCTGTTTCACTTTACGGGCGTGCCGGGGGATGACGTGCGTACTTTTCCGCTGGCGCAGCCCATGCGCGAGCTGTATGATGTGTTCGAGGTGCCCGGCGCGGGCGGCATCCCGCTGTATTCCTGGTGGCAGGTGAGCGTCAACAGCCTCGCGGGCCCGGGGGCCGTGAGGAAAAAGAGATCGACAAGCTGCTGTGCGTCACCGAGCGCATCGACGAAAGCCATGTGCGCGTCAACTATAAGATGGGATGGCCGCTGGACGCCGGGCGTGTGATGACCTGGCGGCGCGTTGAACCCATTGAGCGCGTCTGCGTGCAGGATATGGAATTCCGGGGCAACGAGGGCGGCGAGGAGACGGGCGCGCAGCCGCTGGCCTTTGAGTACGCGGTGCGGTGCGACGTGCGGGACGTGCGGGCGCGGCATACCTACTGGCCTGTGCTGCTGCGCCGCCACAACACCGAATACGTCACCGAACGGTGCAGTCTGGCCAATCCCATAGAGGTGGTGGTGGGCGGCACCGGATATCTGACGCAGCAGATCCACTGTCTGTACGGCAAGGTGCGGGATTGCACCACATCCAACGCGCGCCACCTGAACGATTTTACGGGCAGCGCATACTGCATGGTGGAGAACTGTCACGGCGACGGCGATTTTCACGGGGCCTACGTCACCCACGGCCAGTTCGAGCACGACCTTACCTATGTGGGCAATTCCGGCCTGCTCAGCTTCGCCAACAGCGGTCCCACCTGGGGCAGCAGTGCAAAGCGCATCACAGTGGTGCGGCACACGGGCTTTTGGGGCATCGGCTTCGCAAAGGTCAGCGATCTTACCCTGCAGGACGTCGCCGTCTGCCGCACAGGCGCCTACGACGGTGTGAATACGGAGGGCTACGGCCCCTGCGGCACGTTTCTGCTGAACGCGGACGGCCTGCAGATGCGCGGCTGCACGGCTGAAAAGCTGGTTTTGACCCAGCGCAGCCGTCGCGCAAAGCGGCCCGCGATCGTGGAGGGCTGCTGGTTCCGGGACGGGATCGAAGTGGTGCGGACGGGCGAGGCAGCCGTCGCGCCCGGCACGCCGCTGATCCTGCGAGACAATCTGACGGGCCCCGGCGGCCCGCAGCAAGCGGAGGGAACAGAATGAACGACATCCATATTCTGGTTACGATGCCGCAGCATGCGGTATTCAGGACCTTTTTTGACGCCGACGCCATGGCTGCGCTGGAGCACATCGGCACGGTACACTGGAACACGCTGGGCCGCCAGTACACCCAGGACGAGCTGGGCGCGGCCGTACGCGGCATGGACATCTGCGTCACAGGCTGGGGAACCCCGGTCTTTGATGAAGCGGTGCTGGCGCAGGCGGACCGCCTGCGGCTCATTGCCCACACGGGAGGCTCCGTCAAGCCCTATGTGACGGACGCGGTGTATGGCCGGGGCATCCGTGTGGTGAGCGGCAACGAGGTGTTTGCGGAGTCCGTGGCCGAGAGCGTGGTGGCCTATGCGCTGGCCAGCCTGCGGCAGATCCCCTATCACTCTGTGAACCTGGCCGGCGGCATATGGCCGGAGAGCTTTGCGAACCGCGGCCTGCTGGACCGCAGCGTGGGCATTGTGGGCTACGGCATGATCGCCCGCTATGTGGTGGGCATGCTGGCGCCGTTCCACTGTCCCATCAAGGTGTTTTCCCGGCACATCGGCCAGGACGAGCTGGACCGCTGCCACATGGAAAAAGCCGAGCTGGAGGAACTGTTCGCCACCTGCGACATCATTTCCATCCACAGCGGCATGACGCCGGAAAACCACCATCTTGTCACGCGGGAGCTGCTGCAGAGCATGAAGCCCGGCGCGCTGCTTGTCAATACGGCGCGGGGCGCAGTCATCGACGAGCCGGCGCTGTGCGAGGTGCTGGCCGCACGGCCGGACCTTTCCGCCGCGCTGGACGTGTACGAGACCGAGCCGCTGCCCGCGGGCCATCCGCTGGAAAAGCTGCCAAATGTGCTGCTGATGCCCCACATGGGAGGCCCCACGGTGGACCGCCGTCTGGCCGTCACCCGCAGCGTGACGCAGGATATCCGGCGCTTTCTGGCAGGGCAGCCCATGAGCTGCGAGATCAGCCGCAGTTATGCGGCGAAAATGTCGGCGTATTAAAGCGCGCCGCACGGGAAAGGCGGGCCGCCGTGCGCGCCCGCAGCAAGGGAGGAACAGGAAATGAAACAGAAACTGAAGCTGGCGCTGGTGGGCGCGGGAGAGCGCGGCCAATACTGCTATGCGCCTTACGCAAAAATGCACGGCTACGAAATTGAGTTCGTGGCGGTGGCGGACCCGCATAAGGGCCGCCGGGAAAAATTCGTCCAGGATTACCATGTGCCCGCCGAAGGCGTGTTCGAGACGGCGGAGCAGTTTTTCGCCCGGCCGCGCATGGCGGACGCGGTGCTCATCTGCACCCAGGACAGCCAGCACTATGCGTATGCCTGCCAGGCCATCGACCTGGGGTACAGCATCCTGCTGGAAAAGCCCATCTCGCCCAGTGTGCGCGAATGCCTGGACCTGCAGCGCCGCGCCGAGGAAAAGGGCACGCAGATCATGGTCTGCCATGTGATGCGCTATACCAAATTCTACCGCAAGCTCAAGGAGCTGATCGACTCCGGCGTCATCGGCGACGTGGTGCACGTCACCCATACCGAGAACGTGGCCTACTGGCACTACGCGCACAGCTATGTACGCGGCAACTGGCATAAGACGGCGGATTCCAGCCCCATGATCCTGGCAAAATGCTGCCACGATATGGATATCCTTTCCTGGCTGCTGGGCAGCCGGTGCAGAACGGTCTCCAGCTTTGGCGACCTGCGCTATTTCCGGGAGGAGAATGCCCCCGCGGGCAGCCCCGCCCGCTGCACCGACGGCTGCCCGCACAGCGGCTCCTGCCCATACTACGCGCCCGCGCTGTACCTGGACGACAATACGCCCTGGCCCACCGCGCTGACGGCCCTGGGGCCGGACCAGAGCTATGAGGCGCGCAAAAAGGCGCTGGAGGAAGGCCCCTACGGCAAGTGCGTGTTCCACAACGACAACGATGTGGTGGATCATCAGGTGGCCAGTCTCCTGTTTGAAAACGGCACCACCGTGGCGTTCACGATGTGCGCGTTTTCCGACGCATGCGACCGCACCGTCAAATTTATGGGCACCAGAGGCGAGATCCGCGCTTCCATGGACAACAACGTCATTGAGGTGACGCAGTTCGGCGCGGGCGTGCGAACGGGCACCACTGCGGTATACACCGTCAAGCCCGGCAGCACGGGCCACTCCGGCGGCGACGAGGGTATTATGGAAGAATTTGTCTCCATCCTGAAGGGCGAACGCGAGAATACGAACACCATCGCCCAGTCCGTCCACAGCCATGTGATGGCCTTTGCGGCGGAGGAATCCCGCCTGACAGGCCGCACCGTGGATGTGGCGGATTTTGAAAAAAGCGTGATGGCCTGATAACCAGGCTTTTTCCTGCGGCGCAGCAAAAAAGAAACGGCGCGGACGGGCTTTTCAGCCAAAGGTGTGGTATACTGGCTGAAGGGGCGTCCGCGCCCCTTTTGTAAAAGGAGAACAGGGAAGGGGTCGTTTGGATGGTTCATCTGGAACAGGCGCAGCCGGAGCAGCTGCAGGAGCTTTTGGCGTTTGCGGAGGAGGCGTTCCGCACGCCGGAGGGGAAGGTGGATTTCCCCACGCTGCTGCCCAAGCTGTACGGGCCGGGCGCCGACAGCGCGCCGCTGCATACGGTGCTGTATGAGGACGGCGCGCCCGCAGGGCTGTACTGCCTGAAGATACAGGATTTCAACATAGCTGGAACAGCCCTGCGCGTGGGAGGCATCGGCACGGTGTGCGTGGACGGACGCAGCCGGGGCAAAGGGCATCTGGCCTTGCTGATGCAGGACGCGCAGGAGCGTATGCAGGCGGCGGGCTGTGACATTGCCATGCTGGGCGGCCAGCGCCCGCGGGACGAGCGCTTCGGGTATGTACCCGCGGGCGCGCACTGGGAGTTTACGCTCACACCGCGCAACGTGCGGGATATCCGGACGGGCGGCGTGGCGCTGGCGCCTCTGGCGGAATACCCCAGCTGGCTGGAGAGCGCCCGGGCACTGCATGAAAAGCAGCCCGTAACGTGCGCCCGGGGCGGGGACGCCTCGTTCCTCACCGTGCTGCAAAGCTGGCGCGCCGAGCCATATGCGGTTTTGCAGGACGGCATGTTCGCGGGCTATTGCGCGCTGGCGGAGGGAAAACCGCCGCGGCTGCAGGAGCTGGTGCTGCCGGATGCGGCGCTGCTGCCGGCCTTTGCGGCGGCCTTGGCACAGCATACGGGAGTTGCCGGTGTACGTGTACAGCTTTACCCGTGGCAGCGGGCGGAGCTTGCCTATTTTGCCTCTGTGGCGGAACAGGGCGTTTGTGTGCCAAACCACAGCTACCGCGTTTTCCATTGGGCGGCTGCGGCCCGCGCCGCAATGGCGCTGCAGCGCACTTATGACGATACGGCGATTTTAGATGAATTTATACTTGAAGTAGAAAATGAGGGGCGTCTGCGCTTCGGGCCGGGGGCAGAGGGGGTGCGCCCC
>OAVM01000502.1_pt1 | contig 12075 bp, 15 predicted proteins | sample 1476421 | NCBI WGS metagenome assembly OAVM01 (sample SAMEA2580099, study PRJEB22360) | human gut metagenome | biome: human gut; feature: human-associated habitat; material: faeces | place: Denmark | collected 2008/2010
CAGAAATACCACGTCCGGCCTTCCGGTGAGCGCAAGTGCAAGATGCAGCCGCCGCTTTTGTCCGGTGGACAGCGCGCCGTACTGCGTTTTTTTCATCCCACCGATGCCCAGTGCGTCCAGCATGGCCGCATCCGGCTTCGTTCCGTTCCATTTTGCAAACAGCGCCACGGCCTCCATGGGCCGGATGTGCGCCGGCAGAGAGGCGGACTGAAGCTGTATCCCGGCCTTGCCCCACACCACAGCACTGCCGCCATCCTGCCGCCGCAGGCCCTCGATGCATTCCAGCGCCGTGGTCTTTCCCGCGCCGTTCACCCCCAGCAGCGCAAAGATCTCGCCCTGCTCCACCGTGAAGGTCAGTCCCTTCAGCACCGCACGGCCTGCGTAACTTTTTTGCAGGCCCTCCACCCGTATCGCACAGCTCATTGCATATCCTCCCCTGTCGGCCCTGTCCCGATCCGGGTAAAATAGGCGTCCAGCGCCGGCTCGATGTACGCACTTGCCGCGGCCTGCCTTTGCCGCCACGCGGCGTCCGCTCCGTCAAAGCTTCCCATCTCCATCAGCTTTGCCAAAATTTCCATGTCCCCGCCGGTGAACTCCGTCACCATCTGCCAAAATGCGGCCGCCAGCGCCTGCCCCCGCGCCCCTTCGGGCGGCTCGCCTGCGGCCTGCAGACGCAGCGCCTCGTCCTGCAGGCGGTTGAAGGTCTCCAGCATCGCCCGGCCGCTCTCTTTGTCGAAGCGGCTGCGGATATGGTCCAGCGTTCTTTCGTCAAAATGCTTGATGAGCCAGTAAAACTCATTTTTCATCTGCAGGTTCACAATAATATCCGCGTACTTTTTAAAGTCCACCGTCTGCATCTGCAGCACCTCGGCACGCAAAGTCTCAATGGCCGTGAGTGATTCCGTCAGCACCGCGATCTTCTCCCGCACGGCGGCAGCCTGCGCTGCCCGCGCGTCCGCCACCTGCCGGATGGGCGATGCTCGCAACACGGGCGGGCGTATCAAACGGCGCAAGCCTGTTTTTGATGTCGTCCAGGGAAAAACCCAGAGACTTCAGCGACAGGATTTGATGGAGCTGTATCATATCCTTATCCGTGTACAGTCTTCGCCCGCCTCCGCTTTCCGCCGTGGGAGAAAGCAGTCCCTCCCTGTCGTAGTATTGAAGCGTGCGGACCGTGACGCCCATTCTTTCCGCCAGCTTTCCCACGGTCATGAAGCCATCCGGCAGCGCCCGTTCATTTTTTGGCATCTCTATCACCTCCCTGCCATTATATTTCATGACGCCGCGTCACAAGCAACCCTTTTTTGACGCCCATGCAAAATATTTTCCGGCGCTTGGCGCAAAAAAGCGCCGCGCGAAACTTCGCGCGGCGCTCTGCCTGCAATCTTCATTGAAAAGTACGCATCAGCGTTCCGGAATCAGTACGCCGTAGCTGCCGTCCTTGCGGCGGTACACCGCGTGGATCTCATCGGTGTCCGCGTCGCGGAATAAAAAGAACGTGTGGCCCAGCATATTCATCTCCAAAATCGCCTCGTCCACGGTGCTTGGCTTGCAGGAAAAGCGTTTTTCGCGGATGATGCTGTATGCTTCTTCCGGCTCCGCCTCGTGGGCGGCAAGCGCGAATTCCTCCACCGCGGGCTGATAGACACGGTTTTCCAAACGCTTGCGGTTTTTAACGATGCGCCGCGTCAGCAGGTCTACCGCCGCGTCGAACGCATCTTCCATACGGTCGGCCGATTTCTCGGCACGGCTCGTAAAGCCCTTGTCTTTAACGGTCACCTCCACCGTCTGCCAGTCCTTTTCCACGGTCACGGTAACGTTCGCCTCCGCGCTGTCGGAAAAGAATTTGTCCAACTTTGCAAGCTTTGTTTCCACGCGCTGTATAAACGCGTCCTTCAGGTTGACTTTTCGTCCTGTGCATGTGATCTTCATAAACCAAAGCCTCCTTTAACAGTTGAAAAAGCGGCGTGGACAACCCCGCTTCTTCTGTTTTGATTATACCACGTCAGCACGTGATTTTACAAGGATTTTATAGGCAATATTTACAAAATGTTATTTTAGCATACACAAAAAATATACAATTCGCACGCAATGTAAATTAAAAAGCGGCGCAACTGAACAAGCCGCGCCGCTTTGAGCGGAGATTTCTTTCATTATACGCCGGAAAAGCCCGCGCGCCGCAGGCTCTGCCCGCTCAATGCCCCCGGCGGGAGTAACCGCCGCCGCGGCGCGCCTCGGTGACGCGGCGCAGGTCGGAGATTTTTTCCTCGCTGCGGGATTTGAACTGGCTCATCATGTCCTCAAACGACATTTCACCCTGCGGCTGCGACTGAGTGCGGGGCTGCCAGGTGCGGCCGGTATCCGCGCGCTGGGGGCGCGGGGGGCGCGGCTCAGTGCGCTTGATGGAAAGCGCGATTTTGCCCTCGGGCGAGATGCTCATCACCTTCACCTTCACGGTCTGTCCTTCGCTCAAAACGTCGGAAAGCTCCTGGATATACTCATTGGACACCTCGGAAATGTGTACCATGCCGGTTTGGCCGCCGGGCAAAGCCACGAACGCGCCGAATTTTTTTACGCCGGTGATCTTGCCCTCTACGATGCTTCCTACCTCTACTGCCATGGATTGCGATAACTCCTTACGTTAAATAAAGTTATAAAAATTGCGAAGCCGCAATGCTTACCAAAACCGGTGCAGTCAGTCCCCCGACATATCCACATAGATATGCTCGCCGGGCAGCACATATCCCAGCTTGTCGCGCGCGATGCGCTCCATATACGCCGCTTCGTCGCCGGAATCCAGCGTGCGCTGCAGCTCGGTGTTGGCCGCCTCCTGGGCGGCTACCTGCTGCGTCAGGTTCTCCAGCTGCTGGCGCTTGGAAACGATGTCGATCTGCGCAAATACAAGCGACACACACAGATAGATGCAAACGCAAACAAGCCCTATGCGTACCGCAAGGGCCGAAAAGCCTTTTTTCTGTTTGCGCTTTCTCTCTGCCATAAACCTTTCTCTTCCCCGGCCGGCGCGTTTTGCAGCGCGGCCGCACGGGGATGCTCCATCCACAAAAGGGTACACTTCCCCCAGTGTCACTTTGAATTATACAACACGCGGCCGCTGTTTTGCAACCTTTTCTTTCTGGCTGCCCGGCTTTTTTTCACACGGCCGGCGCTGTGCGCCGTACGCACACGCTGAAAACGCGCCGAAACCGCACCCGCAAACGGGCGCAGCACCGCGCGCCACAGCATTACGAACGGCCAGGCCAGGCACCAGCGAACGAACGCTTCGACGCCGGAAAGCAGAGGCTCCAGTGCGGCGCGGCTGGCCAAAAAACACAGCACACATCCCGCCAGCGTATACCAGCGCGGCTGGCCTGCATAAAAACGGCTCATGGCCGCGCTGCGGTACAAAAGCGCCCCCACGGCCAGCACAGCGGCGTCGCAGATAAAGCATACCGCTTTGCCTGAACCCAGCAGCATGCGTGCGGCGCTGTAGCCCACACACAGAAGAAACCCCAGCCCGGCGGCGTAGAACAGATCCCGCAGCGCGAGCCCCACCGGGACTCCGCCAACCATTTACCGCACCAGCCTTTTAAACAGGGATTCCTGTTTTTCCCGTTTGGCGGTGTACTGGACATATTCGATGGAACCGTTGATCTTCACCTCGCCCGTCTGAACGGAAAGCTCGCTGACCGTCAGCCCTTCACCGCCGATGGCAAGCGTGCCGCCGGGCGTTTCCAGCGTGGCCGTGAAAGAGTCGTAGGAGACGATGGACAAAATGCCCGTCGCTGTAAGACGCTTGCGGTCCTCTATTACAACACTGTGCGGCGTCTGCCGCGCCTGGTTCGCCGCCGGGGCGGCCGGATTGATCGTCATTTGTTTTGCACCTCTCTTTATCACCATGTGTATGCAAAGAGCGGCGCGCATATGACGGCGCGCAGGAAGCCGAAGGGACTGCGTGCAAACCAAAACGGCTTACTCCGAAAGCACCACGTACATCTCGCGGGCAAGGTCCTTGCCTGTGGGCGCCTCGGTGGATACCACCTTCACGCGCACGGGCCTCTGGCCGAACGCCACCTCGATGACGTCGCCTTCCTTGACGGCATAGCTTGCCTTAACGGGCTTGCCGTTCACTGTGATGCGCCCGGCGTCCGCCACCTCGTTGGCCACAGTGCGGCGTTTGATGAGACGACTCACCTTCATAAATTTGTCAATGCGCATGGCTGCGCTCCTTTCTGTTGTCTTGTAAGAAAAATGCAGCCGGAGGGCTTGTCCTCCGGCTGCATGGAAAAGGGCCGACATCGCTTATTTCGCCACGGCGTCCTTCAGAGCCTTGCCGGCCTTGAAAGCGGGAGCGGTGGTAGCGGGGATCGTGATCTCCTCTTTCGTGCGGGGGTTGCGGCCTTTGCGGGCGGGGCGCTCGCGGGTCTCAAACGTGCCGAAGCCGACAAGAGCAACCTTGTCGCCGGCCTTCAAGGCCTCGGTGATGCCGTCCAGAACAGCGGCGACAGCCTTCTCGGCGTCCTTCTTGGTCAATTCAGCCTCAGCGGCAACTTTCGCGATCAGATCAACTTTGGTCATTGTAATAAACCTCCGAAATAATGATTGAGTGTATGTTTTCAAAGCACGGTTAGCGCTTTGTAAAAACCTCTTTTGCTCTTTTCCATAGTTTGTCCAACTCTGCGGCGCTTAAATCATCCACCGCGCAGCCCTGCTGGGCGGCCAGGCGTTCCATTTCCCTGAAGCGCCGCACAAATTTCACCGTTGCGGCGTCCAGCGCCTCTTCCGCGTCGCAGTCCAGAAAGCGCGATACGTTCGCCGCAGAAAACAGCACGTCGCCCAATTCCTCCTGCTGCGCATCCGCACTGCCCTGCGCCACAGCCTGCTTCAGCTCCGTCAGCTCCTGTTCCAGGTCCGCGATGGCGGCCTGCGCGTCGGGATAGGTGAAGCCGTGGTCAGCCGCGCGTTTGGCCACCTTTCGGCTGCGCATCAGCGCCGGCAGGGCCGCGGGCACGCTGTCCAGGTCATCCCCCGCGCCTTCGCGGTGCTTTTCCCGGCGCTTGAGCGCCTCCCAATTCTGCAGCGCCTCGTCCGGCGTCTGTGCGCCGGCGTCCCCAAAAATATGCGGATGCCGGTAGATGAGCTTTTTGCAGATGCCCGTACAGACGTCCCCGAACGTGAACGCCCCCTGTTCTTCCTCCATACGCGTGTGCAGAGCCACCTGGAGCAACACATCGCCCAGCTCCTCGCACAGAAGGCTGGCATCGGCAAGGTCGATGGCGTCCGCCACTTCGTAGGTCTCTTCGATAAAATTCTTGCGGATGGACGTATGCGTCTGCACCTTATCCCACGGGCAGCCATTTTCCGGATCCCGCAGCAATGCGACAATCTCCAGCAGGTCTTCCATGTTATAGCGTTCTTTCTGCGTCAGCCCGTTCATGGAATACCCCTTTCCGTCTACTCCATAGATTTTACATGATAGGCCCTCACTTTGCAAGTAGTTTGGCCCTTTTTTTCCCGGATTTGCCCCCATCCGCGGGCTTTTTTTACATCTGCGGCCCCAAACTGCGCGGAACCGTTTTTCTTGCGCGGACACCATGCGCCATGGGCGCACGCCAAAGGGCAGAAAAGCGCGCCGCGCTCCCCTTTTCCGGGAGCGCGGCGCGCCGGCCCCGCTATATTTTTTTGCGCCTGCGGATCACCACAAAGCGCATTTTCGGCCCGTTACAGTTTGCCCCCGCACCTAGGACAAAATATGGCATGTGGGTCTACCTCCGCGCCGCACTGGGGGCAGTAGACAGACGTCTGTGCATCGTCTGCCATGGCGGGCGCCGGGGCCGGGCCCCGCGCCCCGGGAAATGACCACGTGCTGGCGCAGGCTCCAGCGCCGCGATATCCTTTTCGACAGCCGCGATGGTCTCTATGTAGCGCTCTACCAGCGCCGTGTTTTCCTCGCCGTTTTTGTGCAGCGCATACACCAGAGCGCCAAGCTGGCGCTGGGCGCGGCTCAGCTTGTTTTCCAGCGCCAGCAGGTCCATCTGCTTTTTGCCCTTCTGGGCCAGGTCTCCTGTTGTCTTTACGGCCGCGTCCGCCAGCGTGGCGGCCGCGCCCTTAAGTTTATCGAACGTGGTCATTTCCAGCACCTCTCTTATTTTACCTGTTTTACTTGAGCTTTGATTATAGTATAGTATGAAGCCGCGCGCTTTGCAATGCATTCATCCGATGAATTCCCGCAGCATGGACGTCCTGGGGATGCTCTGTTCGGGCAGCGGCATGCACAGTGCAAAACGGCTGCACAAGCTTTCCAGCTGCGCCGCATAAGGCGTTCCCGGCGCAAGCTCACCCCGCAGCGCGGTGACAAAAGGCGCAAGACAGCACACCTCGTAGGAAAAGCTGGTATCCAGCAGCAGGTCTGCTTCGGGTTTGAAAACCTTGATGTTCTTATCCTCTCCCTCGCAGACGGCGGGCCACATGGAAAAAGTCTTTTCCAAGCTGTGGCCGCGGAACTTGTGGTCCCGCACCATGCGGCGTGCCAGGCGCACGTCCCGCGTGGGCAGAATGCGCTGGCCGTCCCGGGAGTATTCCTCCCGCATGCCCGCATAGATCTTGAACGCGCTGCCCTCGGGCAGCAGCGCCGTCAGGCGGGGGTTCAGCGCATGGATGCCCTCGATGACCACCACACCGTCCCCCACCTCCACGGGGATAACGCCGTGGCGGCGGCGCTCTCCGCAGAAATCGAAATCCGGAATCTGTGTTCGGCCCGTGCGGATGAGCTCCAGCAGACAACGGTTGATAGCCGAGATATCCAGTGCGTCCACGCTCTCATAATCCACACTGCCGTCGGGCAGACGGGGATAATCCTTCAGGTCCTTGTAAAAATTGTCCAGCGACACCACCGCGCTGCGCCGCCCATGGGCGGCAATGCAGTCCGCCAGCTTGTGAGCGGTGGTCGTTTTGCCGGAGGCAGACGGCCCGGTGAGCATCACCACATGCGCGCCGCTCTCCCGCACGCACGCAGCCGCGTGCTCGACGCGTGCGGCATAGTCCTGCTCGCAGTAGTCAATGAACGCCTCGGGCGAGCGGGCCGCCACGTTCACAAGGCCCAGTTCAACGAGCCGTTTCGGGATCCAGATCAGCGTATTTGGCATAAAAGTCGTCAACTCCCTGCTTGCGCGCTTGCACCACATCAAAGCGCTCGATGTATTCCAACGGATATTTATGGTTGAAGATGCGCCGGATGTGCCCGTCCGGCCCCACCAGCTTGGTGGAACCGCCCGCTCCCGCCGAAAGGATGGTGTGCACCTCCTCCATAATAAACACGTTGTACAGCCCCGCATAGCCGGGCCTGGTGTAGCCCGTGTTCTCCAGATTCTGCAGCGTGCCCTTCTGGCGGTACAGGTAATACGGCTCATAACCGTTTTCCCCCAGCAGCGCGCAGGAATCCAGCATGCGTGCCACATCCCCATAGGCATTCGGCGCGTGCTCGATAACGAGGTTTGAGGCACGCTTGAGCGTGAGCGTATGCACCGTGATGTTCTCCGGCGCAAGCGCCAGCACCCCCTGCAGCGTCTGCGCAAACCGTGCAGGCGTATCCAGCGGCAGCCCCGCGATGAGGTCCATATTGATGTTCCCGTGGCCCAGCCGCCGCGCCTGTGCAAAGCAGTCCAGAACATCCTGCGCAGTATGCCTGCGGCCAATGGCCGCCAGCACCTCGTCCGATAATGTCTGCGGATTGATGGAGATGCGCGTGGCGCCGTATTCTTTGATGACGGCCAGCTTCTCCGGCGTGGTGCAGTCCGGCCGGCCGGCTTCCACGGTATACTCACGTACAGCGGGCACGTCGAAATTGTCGCGCACGGCCTGCATCAGCGTGCGCAGCTGCGCGGCCGAAACCGCCGTCGGCGTACCGCCGCCGATGTAGATGGTCTCCAGCCGCAGCCGGTTGCGCCGCGCCAGCGCGCTGATCTCCGCAAGTTCGCGGCACAGCGCCTGGACATAAGGCTCAATGAGGCTGCCCGATTCCGCAGTGGTGCGGGAAACAAAGCTGCAATAGCTGCATCGGGACGGACAGAACGGAATGGAGATGTACAGGCTGTAGCTGCGCGGCGTGTTCAGCGCCAGTACGGGCGCCTGATTGTCCGCCGTCCGCACCGCCAGCTTATATTTTTCGCCGCCTGCAAAGTATTTATCCCGAAAGAACGACTCTATCTCTTCCGGCGCCTTACCGGCGCGGCGCATGTCGTGAACCAGCCGCACCGGCCGCACACCCGTCAGCATGCCCCAGGCCGGGCGGCGGCCTGTGGCCTCGCACAGCAGCAGAAACAGCAGGCGGCATATCTCATATTCCGCCTGCTCCGGCGGCGTGTCCTGCGCCAGCGGCGCAGTGCGCACGGCGCACAGGCCGTTCATGCGCACGCCGCATACAAAACGTTTTTTGCCCCGCAGCACCGCAACGGCGTCCGCCCCGCGGGCGGGCCACCGTTTCGCCAGCAGCGCGGGCTGAAAAAACAGCCGCGCCACATGCTCGGGCTCGTAGCCGGAGGCAAGGCCCCGGATATAGATCTCCATATGATTAATTCCTATCTTTTTGTTAAAATTGCAGATACCGATTGTTCGCCCGTTCCCGGTCCATGGTGGAAAACTCCTCGTGGCCGGGCAGGACCTGCACGTTTTCCGTCACTGCGGCGCACAGCTTTTTCAGGCTTTCCCGCAGTGTGTCCCAACTGCCGCCGGGCAGGTCCGTACGGCCCACGTCCCCCGCGAACAGCGTGTCGCCGCTGAACAGCAGACCGCCGCACAGCAGGCAGACGGACCCGGCGCTGTGGCCGGGCGTGGCGATGACGCGGAACGCGAGATCCGTGTCCACGCGGATCTCCTCTCCGTCCGCATAGGCGTTGTCCGGCGTGGTGAACGGAAAAAGCTCACCGCCGCACGCGTCCTGCGGGGCCAGCCAGACCTTCGCACCCGTTTTCCGCTGCAGTTCCTCCACTGCGCCCACATGGTCGTAATGGCCGTGCGTCAGCAGGATATGCGTCAGCCGCGCGCCCTCCTGCTCCAGCAGCCGCAGATATTCCTGCGCCCCGGCAGCCGGATCGACGGCAGCGGCCAGGCCGTTTTCCCCCACCAGCAGAAACGTGTTGGTGTACAGCGGCGGCGCCGCGGGAATATGGTATATTTTCATATCCTTCTCCTTCGTTTTTCAGGCGGCACGCCGCACTCAGCGCTTCCATTCGTCGGTGTCGATCACGATGGTCACAGGGCCGTCGTTGGTCAGTGTCACCTTCATATCGGCACCGAATTCACCCGTCTCCACACGGGCCAGGCCTGTTTTTCGCAGCTCGGCCACGAATGCTTCATACGCCTCCACCGAAAGCGGCGGCTTTGCCGCGGCGATGAAACTGGGTCTCTTGCCCTTTTTCGTATCGCCGTACAGCGTGAAATTGGACACTACCAGCGCCTCGCAGCCCAGCTCCTCGGCCGAAACGTTCAGCTTGCCGCCGGCGTCTTCAAAGATACGCAGGCCCGCGCATTTCTGCGCCAGCTTTTCGCAGACGTCCAGCGTGTCGGTGTCCCGCACGCCCAGAAGGATCATCAGCCCGCGGCCAATGGCGCGCGGCGCGCCGCCGTTCACAACAACGTCCGCCGCGCTCACGCGCTGGATGACAGCTCTCATCGTTCATTCCTCCGTGCCTTTTTTCCGCTCACACGCGGGTAATGGTGGTGATGCTCTTGATTTTCCTCAGCCGCGCGATGACGGTGTTCAGATGCTCGGTGTTGTTCACGCCGATGGTCAGCGCCATCGTGGCACGGCCGTCGGCCAGCTGCCGTGCCGAGATGGCGTAGCAGGGCAGATGCATCTCCGCGATGAGGCCCGCCACGTCGGCCATCAGGCCGTCGCGGTCCATGGCCGAGATCTCAAGCGAGGATTTGAAGCTCTCCTTCACGCTTTCCGCCCAATGGGCGTTCACCCAGCGGGGCGCGTCGTCGCCCAGAAGGCCGGCCCGCGCGTTGGAACACGAGCGCTTGTGGATGGAAACGCCAAAGCCGCGCGTGATGAAGCCGATGATATCGTCCCCCGGCAGCGGGTTGCAGCACTTTGCAAATTTGACCAGGCAGTTGTCCAGCCCTTCCACAATAACGCCCTCGCTGGATTTCTGCTTTTTGATGGGGACCTGAAGCACCTCGGCAGGGCTTTGTTCCTTGAGCAGCTTCGTGTATTCGTCCTTGATCTTTATCATCAGACGGGAGAGCTGGATGCCGCCGTAGCCGATGGCCGCGTACAGCTCTTCCGGCGTGTTCAGGCGCTGGCGGCGCGCAAGGTCAGCCATAAATTCGTCGTACTTTTCCTCAGGGATGGTGATGAGGTTGCGGCGCATCTCCTTGTCCAGAGCTGCCTTTCCCTCGGTGATGTTTTCTTCCTTGCGTTCCTTTTTGAACCAGTTGCGGATCTTGTTCTTGGCCTCGCTGGTGGCAACCAGGTTCAGCCAGTCGCGGCTGGGCCCTTTATCCTTGGGGCCGGTTATGATCTCGATGATCTCGCCCGTCACCACCTTGTGGTCTATGGGCACAATTCGGCTGTTCACCTTCGCGCCCACCATGCGGTTGCCCACGGCTGAGTGGATGGCGTAGGCAAAGTCGATGACGGTCGCTCCCGCGGGCAGATTGATGACGTCGCCTTTCGGCGTAAAAGCGAACACCTCCTCGGGCAGCAGCTCGCTTTTGATGTCCCGCAGCAGGTCACCGGCGTCCTCGCTCTCCCGCTGGCTTTCCAGAAGCTGGCGCACCCAGGCGATGCGGTCGTCCAGCTTATCTTTCGTGCTCACGCCCGCCTTGTATTTCCAGTGGGCCGCCACGCCGTATTCGGCGGTCTGGTCCATCTCCCAGGTACGGATCTGCACCTCAAAGGGAATTCCCTCATGTCCGATGACCGTCGTGTGCAGCGACTGGTACATGTTGGGCTTGGGTGTGGAGATATAGTCCTTAAAGCGGCTGGGGATGGGATGGTACATGTCGTGGATGACGCCCAGCGCATTGTAGCATTCGCCCACTGTGTCCAGAATGATGCGCACCGCGTACACATCGTAAATTTCCTCAAACGTGCGGTTCTGCATATACATCTTGCGGTAGATGCCGTATACGCTCTTGATGCGCTTTTTGATGGTGCATTTGTCCATTCCGTTCTCGGCCAGGCGCTCCTTGATGCGGTCCGCAATGCCGCTGATGAACGAATCCGCGCCGCCGTTTTGAGCCAGGAAAGAGGTGATCTCCTCATAGCCCACAGGGTCCAGATACTGCAGGCTGCGGTCCTCCAGCTCCTCCTTTACATTGCTCATACCCAGACGGTGGGCAATGGGAGCATACACCTCCATGGTTTCCAGCGCCTTGTCACGGCGTTTCTGTTCGGGCCAGCCGTCGCCGGTGCGCATGTTGTGCAGCCGGTCGCACAGCTTGATGAGCATCACGCGCACATCCTTGCTCATGGCAAGCAGCATTTTGCGCAGGTTTTCAGCCTGCTGCTCCTCCACTGAGGAAAACTTGATGCGTCCCAGCTTGGTGACGCCGTCCACGAGCAGCGCTACGTCCGGCCCAAAAGCAGCCTTCACGTCCTCCGCCGTGGTCTCGGTGTCCTCCACGGAGTCATGCAGCAGCGCGGCCACCACGGAGTCCGTATCCAAGCCCAGGTCCACCACAAGGCACGCCACGGCAACGGGGTGGCTGACATAGCTTTCGCCGGAAAGGCGCGTCTGCCCCGCATGGGCCGCCGCAGCCATCTCGTAAGCCTTTTCGATGCGCCCGGCGTCGTATGGGCGGCCGGAATCCGCCACGGCCTGCGCCAGGTCTTCAAAAGTCTTTACGGCATTTTTCGCTTTTTCTTCCATCACTGCGCTGCCTCCAGTCTGCGTAAAATCGGCGCGGATGCCAGGTCCTTTTTGCCCGCCGCGGGCACCAGGCACCACCGTGCGCCCTGAGGCGTTTCGCGCTGCTCCAACAGACTCAGCTCGCGCAGCGCCTCCAGCGAGACAAGCGCCTTACCTGCGCCCCGCGCGCCCAGCTTGGCAAACAGCGGGCGCAGGTCGCCCG
>OAVM01000503.1_pt1 | contig 12068 bp, 10 predicted proteins | sample 1476421 | NCBI WGS metagenome assembly OAVM01 (sample SAMEA2580099, study PRJEB22360) | human gut metagenome | biome: human gut; feature: human-associated habitat; material: faeces | place: Denmark | collected 2008/2010
TCGCCGCCCCTGTGTGTCTGGCCTATAGCTGGTCGCTGTCCACCAGAATGTTGTCAGTGCCGTGCTGCTCGAACTCGGCAATATAGGCGTCAATGCGGCTGGACAGCTCCTCATAGTTGTTCTGGTCGATGGAGGCGTCCTCCATATCCCGGCGGGCCAGATCCTCGGCCAGGATATCGAAGAACACGTTGTTCTCATATTCCATGATCGCCTCGTGGATGCCGCCCTCGGCAAAGGCGCGGGAGGGCACCACCTCGCCCTGCCAGTCCTCGGCCAGCACGCCCATGCCCTCCTCCCGGGCCTTGGCAAAGAGCAGGCTCTCCACGTCGTCGTAATCCTTGAACCGGTCGTCGCCGCGGGTGGAGTTCAAAATCCAGTTGCCGATATAGGCCATATCCAGCAGGCGCCGGAATTGTTTGGTCGTCAGTTCCAGCTTCATCACACGAAACCTCCTCGCTGTCATGACGTTGCGGGGCGTGAACGGCCATCCCCTACCTCATATTATAGTCAGCCCCGCCAAAATGTCAAACGGGGAGAGCGTCGGAAAACATGAAAACGCCCCTTGTCTTCCGGTAAATTTTCGCATATCATTATACAGATAACAAATTTGCGCTCTTTTTATTAGGAGGAATCGCCTTGGATGACAGACCCATCGGCGTGTTCGACTCCGGCCTGGGCGGGCTGACCACGGTACGGGAGCTGTGCCGCCTGCTGCCGGAGGAGGATATCGTCTATTTCGGGGACACCGGACGGGTACCTTACGGCAGCCGCTCCCGGGAGACCATTGTGAAATACGCGCGGCAGGACGTGGCCTTCCTGCGCACCTTCGATCTCAAGACTATCGTCATCGCCTGCGGCACCGTGTCCACCACCGCGCTGGACGTGCTGGCGGCGGAGAACCCCATCCCGGTTCTGGGAGTGGTGGCCCCAGCGGCCCGCGCCGCGGCCCGGGCCACCCGAAGCGGGAGCATCGGCCTCATCGGCACCCAGGCGTCCATCCGCAGCGGCGCCTACGAGCGGCTCATCCGGGCGGAGAACCCGGCGGCCCGGGTGCTGGCCCAGCCCTGCCCCCTCTTTGTACCCCTGGTGGAGAACGGCCGCTTCCGCCCCGGCGACGTGGTCATCGAGACGGTGGCGGCGGAGTACCTGGCCCCGCTGAAGGAGGCGGGGGTGGACACCCTGGTGTTGGGCTGCACTCACTACCCCCTGCTGGAGAAGGTCATCGGGGCCTATATGGGACCGGAGGTGCGCCTCATCAACTCCGGGGCCGAGGGCGCCCGGGCGGCGGCGGACTGCCTGCGGGAGCGGGACGCCCTGGCCGGGCCCGGGCGGGGGAGCTGCCGCTGCTTCGTCAGCGACCGGCAGGAGGACTTCTCTCGCCTGGCCTCCACCTTCCTGGGCTGGGATGTGGCCCAGGCGGTGGAGCAGGTGGATATCAGCCAATATTGAGGGGAAAGCCCTTTACATCTGAGGCTCCATTGGGTATAATAATGTGCAATTTGCAGTTTGAACGTGGGACAAGGAAGGAACAACCATGGAGAACAACGTGATTATTTCCATCCAGGGAAAGCAGTCCTTTGAGGCACAGGACGATGACACCATCGAGCTGGTCACGGAGGGCTGCCTGGAGCCCGACGGGGACGACGGCTACACCCTGAGCTATCAGGAGAGCGAGCTCACCGGCCTGGAGGGTACCCTGACCACCTTCCAGATCGAGCGGGACCGGGTCACGCTCCTGCGGGTGGGGGAGGTCAACTCCCAGATGGTCTTTGAGGAGGGGCGGCGGCACCTGTCCATGTATGATACTCCCTACGGCGCCCTGTCCGTAGGCATCAACACCCGTAAGATGCGGGCCGAGCTGGACGCCAGGGGCGGCAACATCGAGATTGACTACGCCATCGAAATCGACCACGCGCTGGCGGGCCAGAACCTGTTCCGCATCCACGTGCGGGAGAAGGGGCTGGCCATCAAGCAGTGACTATCCCGCGCGGCGATTTCGATGAGCGCGCCAGTTGGCGCGTACAAAGATTTCGCCTTGAGGCGAAACCTTGATGCCGCGGCAATTTACTTGCCGCGAGCAGATAAAACCGGCAGGGGCCCCCGCGGCACCTGTGCCGTGGGGCAATCGACCACGCGCTGGCGGGCCAGAACCTGTTCCGCATCCACGTGCGGGAGAAGGGGCCGGCCATCAAGCAGTGACTATCCCGCGCGGCGGCCGGCTGCGCGGCACACAGAGAGATGAATCGAAAAGGAGATAGAACCATGTCCAACATGATCCAGGCGGCCCGGGAGCAGGTCGCCGCTCTGACCCAGGCGGCCTATGAGAGGGCCGCGGCGGAGGGCCTGCTGCCCGCCGGCGCGGAGGTCAAGGCCACCATCGAGATTCCCAAGGACGTCACCCACGGGGATTACGCCTCCTCCTTCGCCATGGCCGGGGCCAAGGCCCTGCGCAAAGCCCCCCGCCAGATCGCCGAGGTGATCGTCAGCCATCTGGATCTGGCCGGCACCTTTTTTGACAAGGTGGAGATCGCCGGCCCCGGCTTTCTGAATTTCACCCTGGGCAGCAAGTGGTACGGCGGTGTGCTCGCCGACATCCAGGCCGAGGGGGAGACCTACGGCGCGGTGGACGAGGGCCGCGGCGAGAGGGTGATGGTGGAGTTCGTCTCCGCCAACCCCACCGGCCCCATGCACATCGGCAACGCCCGGGGCGGCGTGCTGGGCGACGCCCTGGCCGCCGTGCTGGAGCGGGCGGGCTACGACGTGTGGCGGGAGTTCTACGTCAACGACGCGGGCAACCAGATCCACAAGTTCGCCATGAGCATCGACGCCCGCTATCTCCAGTTGGTGCTGGGGGAGGAGAACGTCCCCTTCCCCGAGGACGGCTACCACGGCGACGACATCAAGGAGCTGGCCCGGGGCTTCTACGACCAGCACGGCGCCGGCTGGAAGGACAAGAGCGAGGAGGAGCGGCAGGCGGCCATGGCCGAGTACGGCCTGTCCGTCAACATCCCCAAGATGAAGGAGGATCTCCGCCGCTACAAGATCGAGTACGACGAGTGGTTCCTGGAGTCATCCCTCCACAACAGCGGCTACGTGGCCGAGACTGTGGAGCTGCTGGCCGGCAAGGGCTGGACCTATGAGAAGGACGGGGCCCTGTGGCTCAACACCACCGCCCTGCTCAAGCAGAAGTTCCTGGCCGAGGGCAAGAGCCAGGAGCAGGTGGACAAGCTCGACCTGAAGGACGACGTGCTCCGCCGGGCCAACGGCTTCTACACCTACTTCGCCGCCGACATCGCCTACCACCGCAATAAGCTGGAGCAGCGGGGCTTCTCCAAGGCCATCAACATCTGGGGCGCCGACCACCACGGCCACGTGGCCCGCCTCCAGGCTGCCCTGGACGGCCTGGGCCTGGACGGCTCCCACCGGCTGATCATCGTGCTGATGCAGCTGGTCAACCTCCTCCAGGACGGCCAGCCCGTCCGCATGTCCAAGCGCTCCGGCAAGGCCATCGCCCTGCGGGATCTGCTGGACGAGGTGAGCGTGGACGCCGCCCGCTTCTTCTTCAACTCCCGCTCCTCCACCTCCGCCCTGGACTTCGATCTGGATCTGGCGGTTCGGGAGGACAGCGAGAACCCGGTCTACTATGTCCAGTACGCCCACGCCCGCATCTGCTCCCTCATTGCCCGGCTGGCCGAGGAGGGACACCTCGTGCCCGGCGCGGCGGCGGTAGACCCCGCCCTCTACGCCACGGCGGAGGAGAAGGCCCTTATCAAAACCCTGTCCCAACTGCCCGAGGTCATCCGCCTGGCCGCCCGGGATTACGATCCCTCCGGCGTCAACCGCTATCTGGTGACCCTGGCCGGGGAGTTTCACCGCTTCTACAATGCCTGCCGTATCAAGGGTGAGGAGGCGGCGGTGCTCGCCGCCCGCCTCAAGCTGGCCGACACGGTGCGCGCCGTCATCGCCAACTGCCTGTCCCTCATCGGCGTGGCGGCCCCGGAGAAAATGTAACAATCGCAAATGCGCGGCGCCGGGGGCCACCTGGCGCCGCGCGGTTGTGGCGGGCTGGGGAATCCTGTCAGCACAGTATGGCGGTTCCTTACATTTGTATAAAAGAAATAAAAACTTTTTCTTAATAATCTGTTAATTGGTATGTAACACTCTTGTAATCTTTTTGAAACGTGGTATGATAGGCACTACGCGCAAACGGGGCGTCTCCCGCAGCGCGTGCTCCATCCGCCCAAACTATGGAGGATTACAAGAATGACTATGTTGGAACTTGTCAAGCATCTCAATTTTGCTGTGGTGGTTCTGTTTACCCTGCTCTACCTGTACCAGGGCTTCTATGTAGTGGTGGGGCTGGTTCGCCGCCGCTGGCAGGACCGGCACCAGCCAAGCCGCCTGCACCGCTTCGCCGTGATCGTATCCGCCCGCAACGAGGAGGGGGTCATCGGGGAACTGCTGGAGAGTCTGAACCGGCAGAATTACCCAAAGGAGCTGCTGGATCTCTATGTGGTGGCCGACAACTGCACCGACGACACCGCCGGGGCGGCCCGCCGGGCCGGCGCGTTCGTGTACGAGCGCTTCGACCAGGTACATAAGGGCAAGGGCTACGCCATGGACTACCTCTTCCGCCGACTCAAAGAGGAGGGGAAGGACTGCTATGACGGCTACTTCGTCTTTGACGCGGACAATCTGGTGGACGCCAATTTTGTCGCCGAGATGAACCGCACCTTTGACCAGGGCTACGATGCGGTGACCTGCTACCGCAACTCCAAGAACTTCGCGGCCAACTGGATCTCCGCCGGCTACTCCATCTGGTTCCTGCGGGAGGCCCGGTTCCTCAACTTCCCCCGCACCCTGCTGGGCACCAACTGCCACGTGTCGGGCACCGGCTTCCTGGTGTCCGCCCGGGTCATCGAGGACAACGGCGGCTGGCCCTTCCACCTGCTCACCGAGGATATCCAGTTTTCCGTGGACTGCGCCATCCAGGGCAAGAGGATCGGCTACTGCGACAAGGCGGTGGTCTACGACGAGCAGCCCACCACCTTCCGGCAGTCCTGGGATCAGCGGCTGCGGTGGTCCAAGGGCTTCTACCAGGTGGACCGGGAGTACACCCTCCCCCTGCTGAAGGGCTGCTTCCGCCGGGGCCGCCTGGGCACTTCCTGCTACGACATGTTCGTGACGGTGGCGCCCGGCATGCTGCTCACCCTGCTGATGATTCTCTTTAACGGTGTGATCTTGGCGGCCTGCCTTACCCAGCCGGCCTATCTGGCCACCCGCATCATCCATGAGACCGTGGGCTTCATGGGCTCCGCCGTGTGGAATTTCTATGTGGGCCTGCTGTTCTATGGGCTGATCACGGTGCTGTCCGAGTGGCGTCACATCGACGCCGCGCCGGTGCAGAAGCTGGGGTATGTCCTCACCTTCCCGATCTTTATGTTTACCTACATTCCCATTTCCATTGCCGCACTGGTGCAGAAGGTGGAGTGGAAGCCCATCTACCACACCGCCACTAAGAAAATCAACGAGCTGGGATAAACAAAGAGGGGCCGCGGATACTCCCGGCCCCTCTTTGTTTTGCCTATATGAGTTCCCTTTTACCCTTCGGACTGATTTAGGCTTACCGAACAATTCATTTGTGGAAGTGACGGAGAGATATATAAGAAAAGTCTCCACAGGATTTTGAAACCTTGTGGAGACTTGTTTATTTACAGTATTTTTGCTTTGGACGGCTTATCGGCATTGTATATCACCTGCACAATGCTCCCCACCTTGGGAACAGGGGCTCCGACGCTGATCCATTTTCTTTTTGTGTACGCCTTTCCATCAACTATGTATTCAATCTTGACGATGTAAGGAAATTCAGCACCATCCAGTGCGTGCATTCTCATGGGCTTTCTGTTTACCTTCATCCACCACTGTTTTGCTGCGGCAATCACAGTTCCTGTTGTTTGCTTGTCCATAAATATCCTCCTTGTGTTCTTTTAGAAAAAGAACAGTTCTTCAAATTTTTTGTCTAAGGCTATGCACAAAATCAACGCCAATTTTGCGGTCGGATTGAATTGTCCTGTCTCGATTGAACTGATCGTATTGCGGGATACACCGACCATATCTGCGAGCTGCTGTTGAGATAAGCCCTTTTCACTGCGAGCTGCTTTGAGATTGTTTTTTAATATCAGCTTTTCGTTCATTGACACACCACGCTTTTGACTACAAGTGCAGTGGCGAATGCGATGGCAAAAATTATTTCAACAATTCCCCAAATCAGATTTCGGCGGTTCTTCAACTTTTTATACAATACAATACTGCCACTGCCTTGCATTGCAAAATATACAAGCCAGCCAACCAGTCCGATTTCTGGGATATGAAAAAGTAGTTCGCTTGCAAAGACCAATACGGCACATATAATTGCGCCTACAAGCATTCCTACTCTCGAAGCTGTTCCATAAGCCATCATTTCACACTCATCATGTCTGCCTTCATTCTCTTCACGACTCATTTTGAGTATTTCTTCTTTGTTCATATTATCACCTTTGCCTGCCAAGTTTTCTTTGCACAGTTTGATTATACTTGTGCCAAGTTTTCTTGTCAATCACTTATATTATTTTAATTAATGTAAAAGAAAAATAGGAGGAAATTCGATTTCAACAAGACTTATCTATTATACGCCATCTTACTAATGTGACTTTTTAGTTAAATCGACGGCGTTGGAACCCATCAGTCCAAATGTATAAAGGGAGTATATTAGGCTGTACTTGCATTCCCGTATCGTTTTGTGATATACTATCTCCCAATCATGCAGCCATGCAATTTTAGGAGGAATAAAACAATTATGGACACCATCCCCCCCTTATCCCTGCCCATCCTGCTGGACGGAGCCACCGGCTCCGAGCTGTATAAGCGGGGCATGCCCGCCGGCGCGTGCACGGAGCAGTGGGTGCTCGGCCACCCGGAGGCCCTGCTGGAGCTCCAGAGGGGTTATGTGGCGGCCGGCAGCCAGGTGCTGATCGCCCCCACCTTCGGGGCCAACCGGGTGCGGCTGGAGCAGCACGGTATCTTCGGGCAGGTGGCGGACTACAACCGCCGGCTGGTGGAGCTGTCCCGGCAGGCTGCCGGCGGCCGCGCTCTGGTGGCGGGGGACATGGCCCCCACGGGGCTGTTCATCGCCCCCTTCGGGGAGAGCAGCTTTGAGGAGCTGGTGGCCATCTATACCGAGCAGGCGGCTGCCCTGGCGGCGGCGGGGGTGGACCTCTTCCTCATTGAGACCACCATGACCATGCCCGAGGCCCGGGCGGCGGTACTGGCCTGCAAGAGCGTGTCGGATCGGCCGGTGTGGGTCACCTTTACCTGCGACGAGAACGGCCGCACCCTCTCGGGCACCGACGTGCTGGCTGCCCTGATCGTCATGCAGGGCATGGGAGTGGACGCCTTCGGGCTGAACTGCTCCTCCGGCCCGGCGGAGATGCTGGAGCAGATGCGCCGCCTTACCCCCTACACCACCGTCCCGCTCATTGCCAAGCCAAATGCGGGCCTGCCCGAGACGGTGGAGGGGCAGGCGGTGTACCACTGCCCGCCGGAGGAGTTCGCCTCCTACGCCGCCGGCTTCGCGGCGGCAGGCGTTCGTATCTTCGGCGGCTGCTGCGGCACTACGGCGGAGCATGTGGCCGCCCTGCGCTCCGCGGTGGAGGCGGTGGATTTCTCCGCCTTCGTCCCGACCAGGCGGGACCCCGATGTGATCCCCTGCGCCAGTGAGAAGGAGGCCCGGTTCATTACGCCCGACATCGATGTGGGGGAGACCATCGAGTGCACCTCCGATCTGCTGGAGGATATTCTGGAGGCGGAGGAGAACGCCCCCCAGGGCGCGCTGAAGATCGCCATTTACGACGAGGACGACCTCTACACCTTTGCCGAGAACCAATACGCGGTGAAGGATGCGCTGTGCCTCTGGACCGACGTGCCCGAGCTGCTGGAGCAGGCCCTGCGGCTCTACCAGGGCCGGGCCTTCTGGGACGGCACCGGGGAGCTGGAGGCGGCCTTCCTCCAGGAGATGGCCCGGAAATACGGCCTGGTGCTGCTGTAAATCCCGTCAAGTCCCCTGTTCCAAAATCAGCGAAACCGCCAAAAAGCACGCCCTGTTTTTGGGGCGCGCTTTTTGTTTTGTGCCTTGACGGGCCAACCAAGATACGGTATCATAGGAGACGTCAAGAACATAAGAACACAAGATGTAGTGCCAAGCCTGGACGGGGTGTCTTTCCCTGTGTTGGCTTTTTTCATGAAGGAAGAAGGGGGCGGACAGCCATGACACTGACAAAGATCCGCAAGCGGGACGGCCGCCTGGCCGAGTTCAACGAGGAGAAGATCGCCCGCGCCATTGAGAAGGCGTTCAACGCCACCTACAAGCCCGGACGGGGGGAGGAGGCCAGAAAGCTGGCCGACGAGGTGCTCTCCATCCTGGAGGTGGAGGGGCAGGCCCAGCCCGATGTGGAGCACATTCAGGATCTGGTGGAGCGGGTGCTCATGGACAACGGCTATGTGCAGACCGCCAAGTCCTACATCCTCTACCGGGAGGAGCGCAGCCGCGCCCGGGAGATGAACACCCGGCTGATGAAGACCTATGAGGACATCACCTTCTCCAAGGCCAAGGACTCCGACATCAAGCGGGAGAACGCCAACATCGACGGGGATACGGCCATGGGGAGCATGCTCAAGTTCGGCTCCGAGGGGGCCAAGCAGTTCTACGACATGTTTGTGCTCAACCCCGACCACGCCCGGGCGCACCGGGAGGGGGACATCCACATCCACGACCTGGACTTCCTCACCCTCACCACCACCTGCTGCCAGATCGACATCAAAAAGCTGTTCGAGGGGGGCTTCTCCACTGGCCACGGCACCCTGCGGGAGCCCAACGACATCTCCTCCTACGCCGCCCTGTGCTGCATCGCCATCCAGTCCAATCAGAACGACCAGCACGGCGGCCAGAGCGTGGTCAACTTCGACTACGGCATGGCCGACGGCGTGCGCAAGACCTTCGCGCGGGTGTACCGCCAGAACCTGGCCCGGGCCCTCATGCTGCTGGAGGGCCGGGAGGACCCGGAGAGGGAGCTGAAGGCCCTTATGACGCAGCTCAAGGCCGACACCGGGCTGGTGCCCACCCTGGAGGACTGGGGGGATTACGCCGCCGCCGAGCGGGCGGCCCTGGTCCCCGCCTTCGGCACGGCGGAGCAGGTGGAGCGGGCCCAGGCCTTCGCCCACCAGCGGGCGGTGAAGGAGACCGACCGGGCCACCTACCAGGCCATGGAGGCCCTGATCCACAACCTGAACACCATGCACTCCCGGGCCGGGGCCCAGACCCCCTTCTCCTCCATCAACTACGGCATGGACACCTCCCCGGAGGGGCGCATGGTGATGAAGAACGTCATGCTGGCCACCGAGGCCGGCCTGGGGAACGGAGAGACCCCCATCTTCCCCATCCAGATCTTTCGGGTCAAGGAGGGGGTCAACTACAACCCCGGCGAGCCGAATTACGACCTGTTCCAGCTTGCCGTGCGGTGCTCCGCCAAGCGGCTGTTCCCCAATTTCTCCTTCCTCGACGCGCCCTTCAACCTGCAGTACTACAGGCCCGGCCATCCCGAGACCGAGATCGCCTACATGGGGTGCCGCACCCGGGTCATCGGCAACGTGTACGATCCCAGCCGGGAGATCTGCAACGGCCGGGGCAATCTGTCCTTCACCACCATCAACCTGCCCCGGCTGGCCATCAAGGCCAGGGGGGATCTGGACGTCTTCTTCGAGGGGCTGGACCGGATGCTGGATCTCTGCGTGGAGCAACTGCTGGAGCGCTTTGAGATCCAGTGCCGCAAGCACGTATACAACTACCCCTTCCTCATGGGCCAGGGGGTGTGGCTGGACAGCGACAAGCTGGACTGGGACGACGAGGTGCGGGAGGTGCTCAGGCACGGCACCCTCACCGTGGGCTTCATCGGCCTGGCCGAGACCCTCAAGGCCCTTGTCGGCGTCCACCACGGGGAGAGCGAGAAGGCCCAGGTGCTGGGCCTGGAGATCATCTCCCACATGCGGGCCCGCATGGACGAGGAGGCCGCCAAACGGGGCCTCAACTTCTCCCTCATCGCCACCCCCGCCGAGGGGCTGTCCGGCCGGTTCGTCAAGCTGGACCGGGCCCGTTACGGCTCCATCGAGGGGATCACCGACCGGGAGTACTACACCAACTCCTTCCATGTGCCGGTGTACTACCCCATCTCCGCCTACGATAAAATCCGGATTGAGGCTCCCTACCACGCCCTCACCAACGCCGGCCACATCAGCTATATCGAGATGGACGGCGATCCCACCGACAACCTGGAGGCCTTCGAGAAGGTCATCCGCTGCATGAAGGAGAGCGGCATCGGCTACGGCAGCGTCAACCACCCGGTGGATCGTGACCCGGTGTGCGGCTTCTCCGGCATCATCGGCGACCAGTGCCCCGGCTGCGACCGCACCGAGGCCGACGGCGTGCCCTTTGAGCGCATCCGCCGCATCACCGGCTATCTGGTGGGAACCCTGGACCGCTTCAACAACGGCAAGCGGGCGGAGGAGCGCGACCGGGTAAAGCACAGCGTGTAACAGAAAAGCCTTCCCCTGGGGGAAGGTGGCATTTGCGAAGCAAATGACGGATGAGGGGGATGGCGGCCTCGAACGCCGCAGGTTGAACTGTGCAGCCCTTCTCCTCATCCGCCTCGCGTTGCTCGGCACCTTCCCCCAGGGGAAGGCTCATTTGGGAGGTCAATACCATGACAGAATATCCCGCCATCCGTCTCAAGCGGGGAGAGGGCCGCGCCTTCAAGGCCGGCGGCCCCTGGATTTACGACAACGAGATTGCAGAGATTCTAGGCGAGCCCGCCGACGGCGGCATCGTCCTCATCGAGGACTACAACGGCTACCCCCTGGGGGTGGGCTTCCTCAACCGGGCCTCCACCATCGCGGTGCGCGTCCTGTCCCGGGACGCCGGGGCCGTCATCGACCGGGATTTCCTGGAGCGGCGGGTACGGGCCGCCTGGCAGTACCGCAAGGACACGGTGGACACCTCCTCCTGCCGGGTGATCTTCGGGGAGGCCGACTTCCTCCCCGGCCTGGTGGTGGACAAGTTTGCCGACGTGCTGGTGGTAGAGTCCCTGGCCCTGGGCATCGACCGGCTGAAATCCACCATTCTGTCCCTGCTGGTGGATCTTTTGAAGGAGGACGGCATCTCCGTCCGGGGCATCTACGAGCGCAGCGACGCCAAGGTGCGCCTCAAGGAGGGCATGGAGCGGGTGAAGGGCTTCTTGTCCGACCCCTTCGATCCGGTGGTGGAGATTGTGGAGAACGGCGTCCGCTATCAGGTGGACGTGGCCGAGGGGCAGAAGACCGGCTTTTTCCTGGATCAGAAGTACAACCGGCTGGCCATCCAGCCCCTGGCCCGCGGCGGCCGGGTGCTGGACTGCTTCACCCACACCGGGGCCTTCGCCCTCAACGCTGCCAAGGGCGGCGCGGCGGAGGTGCTGGGGGTGGACGCCTCGGAGCTGGGGGTGGCCCAGGCCACGCAGAATGCCGCCCTCAACGGTATGTCCGACCGGGTACGCTTTGCCTGCCGCGACGTGTTCGAGCTGCTGCCGGAGCTGGAGCGGAAGGGCGAGAAATTTGACCTGGTGATCCTGGACCCGCCCGCCTTCACCAAGTCCCGCGCCTCGGTGAAGAAGGCGGTCACCGGCTACCGGGAGATCAACCTGCGGGGCATTAAGCTGGTGAAAAACGGCGGCTATTTGGCCACCTGCTCCTGCTCCCACTTCATGACGCCGGAGCTGTTCACCAAGACCATCGGGGAGGCCGCCCGGGACGCCCGCCGCCGCCTGCGGCAGGTGGAGGAGCGCACCCAGTCCCCCGACCATCCGGTGCTGTGGGGGGCCGACCAGTCCCTCTACCTGAAGTTCTATATCTTCCAGGTGGTGGACGAGACATAAGGCGGCCCTGCGGCGGTCGATAAACCCTCCTATCGAAGTATTCGGAGGGAAGGATAGTGTGAAAGGGAACCG
>OAVM01000515.1_pt1 | contig 11907 bp, 10 predicted proteins | sample 1476421 | NCBI WGS metagenome assembly OAVM01 (sample SAMEA2580099, study PRJEB22360) | human gut metagenome | biome: human gut; feature: human-associated habitat; material: faeces | place: Denmark | collected 2008/2010
ATTGCATCGCCCGGAAACATGCTGCTGGACGCGGATTTCTCCGCTATAGAAGCGCGGGTCATTGCGTGGCTGGCGGATGAAGATTGGGTGTTGGAAGTGTTCCGGACGCATGGAAAAATCTACGAAGCTGCCGCGTCGCAGATGTTCGGCGTCCCTATTGAGAAAATCAAAAAGGGACAGCCTGAATACGCCTACCGGCAGAAGGGCAAGGTCGCCACGCTGGCACTGGGCTATCAGGGAGGCGTGAAAGCCATGCGCGCAATGGACAGCGGGCATGAGCTGGACAGCCTGTCGGATGAGGAGGTACAGGAGCTTGTGAACCTGTGGCGCGGCGCCAACCCGAACATTGTAAAGCTATGGGGGATAATGGAGGCTGCGGCGAAAGCGGCTGTCACGGAGGGCCGAACCTCTTTTCTGCCGCATGGGGTAGTTGTGAGCAGGAGCATTGACACAAACAGCGGTCTGGACTTCCTGATACTCCAACTCCCAAGCGGGCGTTCGCTCTATTATCCTGAACCCGCAATCACACAAAACCGTTTCGGCAGGCCCTCTGTCTCCTATATGGGCCAGAATCAGACCACAAAGAAGTGGGAACGGATCGAGACATATGGCGGGAAACTTGTTGAAAACTGCTTGTCCGGCGGCACATTAGTGCTGACGAACAGCGGATGGACACGGTTGGACTGTGTTACATCAGTCGACAAGGTTTGGGACGGTGCTCGATGGGTATGCCATGAGGGCCTTATCGACAAAGGGGCGCAGGAAGTCATCTGTGTTGACGGCATCCGCATGACCCCTGACCACAAAATCTACACAGAAGGAGGATGGGTTAATGCATCACAGAGCGCGGGATTTAACAGGTATGAAGTACAACTACCTGACGGCAGTATCTTACGCCGGATCAGACGGCAAAAAATCAATCTGGAACATTCGTTGCGAAGCTTGCGGCAGAGCATTCACAATGCCCGCAACCGAATTTCTGAGAGGCAAGCAGAAATCGTGCGGTTGCCTGCGGTACAAGCTGATAAGCGAATCCAGAACAACCCATGGCCTATCGAAACACCCCCTGTATTATGTATGGCGCTCCATGAAAGAGCGGTGCCTGCTCCCAACGGCCCAGGCATGGGACAACTACGGAGGCCGCGGAATCAAAGTGTGCGACAGGTGGTTGGAGAACTTCGAGAATTTTTGGGCGGATATGTCGCCAACATATCATCCAGGTTTATCCATAGACCGTATAGATGTGAACGGAGACTACTGCCCGGAAAATTGCCGCTGGGTTTCATACAAAACCCAAGGAAGAAACAAACGATACAATCGGGTAATCGAATCACCTTGGGGCGAAATCACAGTAGCCGAAGCATCAGAAAAATCCGGGATTGGGGTCACCACGTTGTTATACAGAATCGACAACGGATGCCCAAACGATATGTTGTTTGCTACACCGGACGTTACGAACCGGTTTACGACCTCAAAAACGCAGGCCCGCGCCACCGATTCACAGTGATGGGAAACTACGGCCCGGTGCTGGTGCATAACTGCACGCAGGCAGTGGCCCGCGACTGTCTTGCCGACGCGATCACCAGGCTCGAAGAAGCGGGTTTCCCGGTGGTGTTCCACATCCATGACGAGATTGTGGTGGACGTTTCACCGGAGAAACAGGATCTGGCTGAAATGGAACGACTGATGGCGGCCGTTCCGAAATGGGCCGAGGGGCTTCCCCTCAAGGCGGAAGGATGGTCCAATGAATTTTTCAAAAAGGATTGATTTCTAGGATTAAAAAGGAGCGGCGACCCTAAAAAGCGGAAACGGTCAAGGCGTATATTTACGGCCGCAAAATAAAATGAATTTTGTGTATGCCTGCTGGAAACACCCAGCCCCAAAATGGACCGCCGCGGCCCCTATTTATAGCAATCAGGGAGAGAAGATATCATGAAAGCTTACATTCGGCCAACGCTGACACATAGAGAACGCCAAATTGCAGCCGCGGAGATGGACAAAATAACCAGAAAGGGCATCTGCCGTGCGCAATGGCTGATGCTGATAGCCTTTAACGAAGCACTGGGCATAGGCGCTCAAAGGATCCAACGTGTAATGACCAGCTATGCAGGGCTGCTGACAGAATTCGAAGCGTACGCAAGAGACGGTATCGAGGATGAAATGCTTACGCGTCGATTGAAGCAGATCGGTTTGGATGTAAAGAAGCTGTGGGAGGGCTGACACAAATGTGGAAGCCTATTACGGGGTATTTAAACAATTACCGGATAAATGAACTTGGCGACGTACAGCAGTTCCAACGGGGCAAGTGGATATCGCTGACGGTTAACACAGGGGGGCCTCGGGCGGAGGTCAGACTGCGCGGATTAGACGGAAAACAAAAGCGTGTAGGCGTTTTTCGGCTACTGGACCGATGCTTTTGCGGAGGATACGCCGACAAAAACGGCCTGTGTGCAATTCCTAAAAATGGCGTAAAATCTGAATGCACCCTCGAGAATTTAAGTTACAAGGCACTTACAGATATAACAAGCGCGGCATGTTCCCGAGCGATGAGCAAAGCTATTGTGCGATACGATCGAAACGGGAACATGGAGCTGTACAGGAGCGTTACTGAAGCCGCTAAGAAAAGCGGGCTGACACTGTCATCGCTGGAACGACGGCTGCGTCAGGAGGTCTTAGACCCAAGAGGATACAAATGGGAGTTGTTGGAATGATAAATGACCGGCAAATTACAATCACTGTAGGAGCCAGCCGGAACTCTGTCGACTGGCTCCCGCAAATAATGTGGCTCTCCGAATTATGGGAACGGTTACGGACGCCGCAGCGCGGTACAGAAACTGTAGCGGAATACTTGGAGTTGCCCAAGGGGGAGCAGGACAAACGGAAAGATGTTGGTGGGTTTGTAGCAGGAACCCTCAACGGCGTTCGCCGTAAGGCGTCAGCTGTGACCGGCAGGGACATTATAACCCTAGATCTGGATAACATCCCAAATGGACAAGCGGACCGTGTAAGTGCGAGCATAGGCGCTTTGGGCTGCGGCTACTGTATCTACTCCACGCGAAAGCACCGGCCGGACGCGCCCCGGTTGCGGGTGCTCTTTCCACTCGATCGGACCTGTACGGCGGATGAATACGAACCGCTGGCCCGGAAGATGGCGGAGCAGATTGGCATAGAGTTGGCAGACCCGACGACTTTCGAAGCGGCGCGGCTTATGTACTGGCCCAGCTGCTGCCGGGATGGCGAGTACATTTATTATACAGACGACAAGCCGCTGCTATCGGTGGATGGTCTGTTAGCTACATACGACGACTGGCGCGATGTGACATCCTGGCCAAAGCATCCCGGGGCGACGCCAAAAGCCCGGCTGGCGGCGAAACAGGGAGACCCGGAAGAAAAAAAGGGCGTTGTAGGAGCGTTCTGCCGCGTCTATGACGTACCCGCGGCAATTGAAAAGTTCCTGCCTGGCATCTACGCCGAAACGACTACAGCGGGCCGCTACACTTTCTGTCAGGGCACCACCGCAGGCGGCGCCGTAATTTACGACAACGGTAAATTCCTATACTCCCACCACGCCACCGACCCGTGCAGCGGTAAGCTGGTGAATGCATTCGACTGCGTGCGGCTCCACAAATTTGAGGAGCTGGACGACGCAGCGGCGCCGGGAACGCCGGTCAATCGGCTTCCGAGCTATAAAGCTATGATGGAGCTGGCAGTGACGGCTTGCTGAGCGACGAACGATGGGAGAAAGTGCAGGAGGCGTTTGGCGCTGTACCGGAACAGGACGGCGAGGAGGACGATGGCTCCTGGCGCCGTCCGCCGGTGATGGATGTGGACGCTCAGGGTACGCCTGTCAAGTCCATGAAGAACCTGCGCACGGCTCTGAGCAACGACCCGAAACTGAGAGGCCGGCTGCGTCTGAACCTGTTCTCAGGCCGAATTGATGTGACGGGAGCTCTGCCCTGGAGCCGCGCTGAAGCTGGCAAGACCTGGAACGATACGGACGCCGCGCAGCTACGTATCTATCTGGAACCCTTCTTCGGTAAGATGGCGAAGAATGATGTGCTGGACGCAGTAGACGCCTGCGCCAGCGATCAGGCATACCACCCCGTCCGCGACTACCTGAACAGCCTCACGTGGGACGGCGTGCCCCGACTGGACACAATGCTCATAGACTACATGGGCGCTGAGGACACGCCCTACACCCGCGCCGTGACGCGCAAATCGTTTACCGCAGCCGTGGCCCGTGTCATGACCCCCGGCGTCAAGTATGACACTATGCTGGTGCTGGTGGGAGGGCAGGGGCGGTATAAGTCCACGCTCCTGGCAAAGATGGGAGGGGATTGGTTCAGCGACAGCCTGCGCACCTTCGGTGATAAAGACGCAATGGAGACCGTTCAGGGAACCTGGATCAACGAGGTGGCCGAAATGCAGGCACTCGCGAAAGCGGAGATCAACGCCGTCAAGATGTTCCTATCCAAACAGAGCGACTATTATCGAGCCGCTTACGGCCGGTATGCCTCGGACAGGCCGAGGCAGTGCGTGTTCTTTGGAACCTCTAATACCCGGGATTGCCTGATTGATACCACTGGAAACCGCCGTTTCTGGCCCGTGGATATTGACCGGCGGGAGCGGACGAAAAACCCAGGCGAGGACTTGACGCGGGAACGCGACCAACTATGGGCCGAAGCTATGCATTACTGGAAGCAGGGCGAGAAGCTGTATCTGTCCCGGGATATAGAGGAAGCCGCGCGCGGTGTGCAGGAGGACCACCGGGAACAGCACCCATGGGAGGGCATCATTGCCGACTTTCTGGAGGAAGAAGTGCCGATGGGATGGAATGGTTGGGACTTGCAGAAACGACAGGTCTGGCGCAGCGGCGGCATGAAGTGCAACGATGCTACGGCTCCAAGACAGCGGGTGTGCGCCATCGAGATATGGTGCGAAGCTCTGGGGATGCACAGAGGCACTATGCGCCAACGGGATGCCAGAGAGATCAATAACCTGCTTGCTCGGATGCCGGGGTGGGAGTGCGTTGGACACGCAATGCTGGCAGGAAAACCGTATGGAAGACAAAGAGTTTACGAGCGGAAAACAACGGAACCTTAATGTATAAAAATTCATATATATAGTATATTTATGCATAATGGAGTGCAACAAAGTATACGGAATGCAACAAAGTGGAAAACTCGTTGGAAATTTGTTGAAAACTAGGCGCAACAGATGCAACAGATGCAACAGATGCAACAAATGCAAAATTGTAATCTGTTGCACTTAAAACGCCGATGTCATGGGAGTTTAACAGCAATTGCAACAGATGCAACAGATTCTATATAGAGTACTTTAAAATAGAGAGGTTTGAGAATATATGTCTAGTAATATATTCTCTAATCCGCCTAATACGTAGAAGTATATAGGAACGCCCTTAAATCTGTTGCATCTGTTGCACTATGAATTTGTATGAATATTCGCGGGAGGATTTGCATGAGGGAATCACAGATCGAGGCGCGGCTAAGCCGCGAGGTGAAACACGCGGGAGGCTTATGCCTCAAGTGGGTATCTCCGGGGTGCACCGGGGTGATGGACAGAATTGTATTGCTGCCGGGTGGGCGGGTCATATTTGTTGAACTGAAGCAGCCGGGTGGGAGATTGAGCGAAAGACAGAATTGGATGGCTGACGCATTGGCCCGGCTGGGAATGGACGTCAGGTGCTTGTGGAACAAAGAGCAAGTAGACAAGTTTTTGGAGGAGGTGACGCGGGGTGGAATTCCATCCGCATAAGTATCAGCAGTACGCTGTGAACCGGCTTATCCAGGATGACAGTATTGGTTTGTTCTTGGAATGCGGCCTTGGCAAGACGGTCATCACGCTGACGGCGATCCGGGAACTGCGGCTGCAATGGAAGGTCGGGAGAGTGCTGGTGGTGGCGCCGAAGAAAGTGGCGGAAGCCACGTGGAACAACGAGGCGGCACAGTGGGACCACCTGAATGATATGAGGGTTCTACCAGTGCTGGGTACGTCGAAGAAACGGATACAGACGCTGAATACCCCGGCGGACCTGTGGGTCATCAACCGGGAAAATGTACCGTGGCTGGTGGATTATTATCGCAACAGCTGGCCCTTTGACATGGTGGTGTTGGACGAGAGCAGCAGCTTTAAGAATCCGCGGAGCATGCGGTTTAAGGCCCTGCGAAGGGTACGGACGCGGATACGCCGGTTGGTGGAGCTGACGGGAACGCCGTCACCCAATGGATTGGAGGACCTGTGGGCGCAGGTTTACCTTCTGGACGGCGGCGCAAGGCTCGGACGGACGCTGACGAGCTTTCGGGAGGCGTTTTTCACTCAGGACTATGCCTATCCTGGACAGCCCTACCGGACCTACACGCCTATGCCCGGAGCGGACGAGCGCGTCGAGAAAGCTGTGGCAGATATCTGCGTCAGCATGAAGGCGGAGGACTATCTGGAACTGCCGGACTACATTGAGGACGTTGTGCCCGTGGAACTTGACACACCCGCGAGAAAAGCGTATAAAAAGCTGGAGAGAGAAATGCTTCTCCAGGTGGCTGATCCCGCCGCGGGGCTGAATGGAAAGCTGCTGCAGCTATGCAGCGGGGCCGTGTATGACGGGGACGGTACGCCGGTGGAGATTCACAACTGTAAGATCGAGGCATTCCTGGAGTTGGTGGAGCAGCTGCATGGAAAACATGCACTGGTGTTCTACTGGTTCCAGCATGAGCGAGACCGCTTGATGGAAGCACTGAAAGCGGGGTTTCCGAATCTGCGTGTACGACTATACGGAGGAAATGCGGATGCATCGGCATGGAATGCCGGAGGTGTGGATCTGCTTCTTGTTCATCCTGCGTCCTGTGGGTACGGCCTTAACTTGCAGTATGGCGGGCATCACATGATTTGGTACAGTTTCCCGAACTGGTCGCTTGAGCTCTATCAGCAGGCGTGTAAGCGGTTGCCCCGGCAAGGTCAGAAACATCCAGTGGTGTCTCATTTGATGGTGGTGCAGGGCGGTATGGACGAGGCGGTGTTAACCGCACTGCGAAGCAAGGGCGACGCGCAGGCGGCTTTAATGCAGGCGCTAAAAGCGAAAATAGATTCCGCAAGAATTGGCGGGAAGTTCCTGCCTCCCTCTCGTTACAGATGCATGGAAGGGTGTGTGTGGCATAGTGACTGACAAAGAACTTTCCCAGCGGGCCAAAGATTATTTCGCCCAAATCCGAAAAACTGACCGCCTGATTCAGCGGTTGACAGATACAGTAAATACCCTTCGATCCAGTTTGACCAGTCAAAGTTATGAACTGAAGCCGGACAAGGTTCAGACTTCCGGGCCAAAAGACACTTTAGGGGGAACTATTGTGAAAATCATGTCCCTTGAAGATAATATTAACACCCGGATTGATGAACTTGTGACCATGAAGAAAGATGCCTTTAACATGATCAGTAAAATCCCTGACCTTGATCAGCAAAATGTTTTGATCGGGCGCTATATCCAGATGAAAAAATGGGAGGATTTAGCGGCAGAATTTGAATACACCACCCAATGGCTTTTTGAAATTCACGGTAAGGCTTTGCTGTCATTCTGTGTCGTCAACGCCGACTTTCTGAAAGTTGATAGTGACCGGTTGAAAGTTTAGTATTTTTTCTGATATTCTGTATGTATGAAATTGTGCCAACGGGGACACCGGGGGCGCTTTTTCTATGCTTAAAAAAGGGGGTGAATACCTGTGAACACCAGACAACGGAAGTTTTGTGATGAATACCTGATCAGCGGCAACGCTACCGATGCGGCGATTAAGGCCGGGTATTCGCCCAAGACCGCAAAGAGTATCGGACAAAGATTGCTGACCTTTGTTGACTTGAAAGCCTACATTGAAGCCGAACTTGACAAACTGCATTCCGCCAAGGTTGCTGATGCCCAAGAAGTCCTTGAATACCTTACTTCCGTCATGCGGGGCCAACACACCGAACAGGTGTTGAAGCTGGCCGGTGATGGTGTTCAAGTGGTGGAAGATATTGATGTTTCCGCCAAGGAACGCTTGAAGGCTGCTGAATTGATTGGCAAGCGTTACGCCCTATTCAGTGACAAGATGGATTTGGGCGGCGCTGTTCCCGTGGTTATCATGGGGGGTGATCAGCTTGAAGATTAACCCCAAGGCCAAAGTGATCCGCCTTCCTGAAGTGGTGGGCAAAGGGTACAAGACATTTTGGAATTTCAAAGGCCGCTACCGAGTTTGCAAAGGTTCCCGTGCTTCAAAGAAATCCAAAACCACGGCCCTGAATATCATTAAACGAATGATGCAATACCCGGAAGCCAATACCCTTGTGGTTCGCAAGGTGTTCAGAACCTTGAAGGATTCCTGTTTCACGGAATTGAAGTGGGCAATCAACCGGCTTGGGGTTCAGTCTTATTGGGAAGTGAAAGAAAGCCCCCTTGAAATGACCTATACCCCCACCGGTCAGAAGATTTACTTTCGGGGCCTTGATGATCCCCTGAAGGTTACTTCTATCACGGTTGAAATTGGCTATTTATGCTGGTGCTGGATCGAAGAAGCCTATGAGATCACCAATGAAGATGATTTCAATATGCTTGATGAATCCATCCGTGGTGCCATTCCACCTGAAACTGGCCTGTTCAAGCAAATCACGCTGACCTTCAACCCTTGGAATGAAAAACACTGGATTAGGAAGCGGTTCTTCGGTGAAATCATCGACAAGGACGGCCAAGGGAACCCCATTTACAAATTCCATGATAGCTGGACTTCCCCGGATGGTCAGATTTTCGCTACAACCACCAATTACCTGTGTAACGAATGGCTGGATGAAGCTGATCTGAAGGTTTTTGAAACTATGCGGGAAAACAATCCCCGGCGCTATAAAGCGGCTGGCCTTGGTGGTTGGGGCATTGTGGATGGCCTGATCTTTGAGAACTGGCGGGAAGAAGCCTTCAATGTGAAGGAAGTCAGCGCCAAGGCTGGTGTGAAATCTGCCTTTGGCCTTGACTTTGGTTATACCAATGACCCAACGGCGCTTTTCTGTGGGCTGGTGAGCAAGGAAGAAAAAACCATTTGGGTATTTGATGAACTGTATGAAAAAGCCCTGACCAATCGGGCCATTAGTGACCGGATCACAGTGATGGGCTATGCCAAAGAACGGATAAAGGCCGATTGTGCCGAACCCAAGAGCATTGACGAATTGCGAGAAGCTGGCCTTCAGCGTATCAGAGCCGCCCGGAAGGGTAAGGACAGCGTGAACAACGGCATTCAGTACATTCAGGATTACACTATTATCATTCATCCCCGGTGTGTGAACTTCATAACTGAAATTTCAAATTACACTTGGGCTGAAGATAAGTTTGGAGCCAAGATCAACCGCCCCATTGATGATTTCAACCACCTGATGGACGCTATGCGTTATGCGCTGGAAGATATGCTGGTTGGCCCCGCCTTCAGCTTCGAGTAATAACACGATAGTAACAAATCGCCCTGAAAACGCTGTGTTTTCAGGTTTTTGTCTTTATTGAGTAATAAAAGGTGTGATTCCGATGAAGAAAATACTTCAAGTGGTTTCGGTGTTAGGAACACCGTACACGATTTATCAGGCAAACAGTGTTGATGTCCCTGATTTAGCTGATTGTGATGGGTACTGTGATACTACTGTCAAGGCCATTGTAGTTCTTGATATGACTGAAGTAGAAGGTAAGCCCGGAGCCAAGGCGGATTTGGCGCATTATCAGCGTAAGGTGATCCGCCATGAACTGCTTCACGCCGCTTTGTTTGAAAGTGGGCTATCCTGTAATTCTTGGGCTGAAAATGAAGAAGTTGTGGATTGGTTTGCAATCCAGTTCCCCAAGTTGAAAGCCCTGTTTCAACAGGTGGGGTGTAATGATCTTTTGAAAGACGGTGATTGAATATGCCCCTGTTCTCTGATACTGAAACTTCCCGGATTAATCGCCTGATCTTGATGGGTGGCAATACAGGCATGACTGAACTTCAGTTTTTCGCCGCTGAAATTAAAGAATGGAAAGGCAGCAAAAAGCGGAAGGAACAAATCACCGGTGATGCCTATTATGAGGGGGATCACGATATTCTTCACCGTCAGCGTACCATTATTGGCGAGGATGGGAAACTTCAGGTGGTGACGAACCTTCCCAATAATCGGCTGGTTGATAACCAATTTGCTCTAATGGTGGATCAGAAAACCAACTACCTTGTGGGCAAGCCCTTCACTGTAACCTGTAAAAATAAAACCTATGCCGATTTGTTGACCAAGGTTTTTGATAAGCGGTTCAACCGCCTTCTAAAGTATGTCTGTGAAGATGCTTTGAAAGGTGGGATCGGCTGGTTGTTCCCCCACTATGGGGATGATGGAAAACTTGCATTTCAGCATTTCCCCGCCCATGAAATCCTTCCCTTTTGGACTGATGATGATCACACCATTCTTGATTGTGCAATTCGGCTTTATCCACAAGAGGTTTACAACGGCTACACCAAGGAAATTGTGGAGCGGGTGGAAATCTTCAAGCCGGATGGGATTTGGCGTTATATCTATTCTGACCCAGCGGGCCTGATCCCGGACACCCTTTTGGGTGAGCATGAAAACTACTTCAGCGCCGAAAGCGAGGATGAAACAGTTGAATTGAATTGGGAGCGGATTCCCCTGATCCCATTCAAGTACAACAAGCAGGAAATCCCCCTGATTCGCCGGTTGAAAACCCTTCAGGATGGAATTAACACCATGCTTTCCGACTTTGAAAACAATATGCAAGAGGACGCACGAAACACCATTCTAATTTTGAAGAATTATGATGGTGAAAATCTTGGGGAGTTTCGGCACAACCTCGCCACTTATGGAGCCGTCAAAGTTCGGAATGATGGCGGGGTGGAAACCCTGGCTGTTGAAATCAACGCTGAAAATTTCAACTCCATTCTAAAGCTGTTCAAGGATAAACTGATTGAAAACGCCCGTGGCTACAATGCCAAGGACGACCGTATGGGCAACAACCCCAATCAGATGAATATTCAATCTATGTATTCTGATATTGACCTTGACGCAAACGGAATGGAAACCGAGTTTCAAGCCGCTTTTGATGATCTGATTTGGTTTATCAATCAGGATTTTGCCAACACTGGGCGGGGTGATTATGACGGTGATAGAGTCACCATTGTTTTCAACCGGGATATGCTGATCAACGAAAGTGAAGCCATTGAAAATTGTTTCAAATCCGTTGGCATTCTGTCCAATGAAACCATTGTGGCCCAGCACCCTTGGACAACTGATGTGGATATGGAGTTGAAGCGGCTTCAGAAGGAAAAAGAAGAAGCAATGGCCCAAGCGCAGGAATATGACGGTGCTTTTGGCAATGTTCAGAACAACAATTCCAATGGTGATGAAGGCGGGGACGAATAATCCCCGCCTTACCCATGCCGGGGCAATAATGGGGCGGGGCCGGGATTCACCTCCTTACCCGGTCAAAGGTGCAATTCCTTTCCCCGGCACTTTATATGGCGCATTCGGCAAGAGGTTAAGCCACCGGGCTTTCAATCCGGGATCGGTGGGTTCGATCCCCCCATGTGTCACCAGTTGCCGGTTCGCTACCGGCTGGTATGGGAGTAGCGCAAATCCCCATGAAGAATGACAATGGCCGCTAAAAACTGCATTTCCATAGTGAAGTAAAATACTTCCCGGCCGGTGGGAATGTGTGACAATTTAAGCGGCAAGCGCATAAATGCCGGGTTGGTAGAATGGCAGACACAGCGGATTCAAAATCCGCCGCCTTTGGCGTATGGGTTCAAGTCCCATACTCGGCACCACTTTCAAGAAGGGAGCGTGACCCCGTGAAGAATGCTGACTATTGGCGGGGGCGGCTTGTCCTTTTTTTAAAAACGGGCCCCATCCACTCCG
>OAVM01000523.1_pt1 | contig 11765 bp, 7 predicted proteins | sample 1476421 | NCBI WGS metagenome assembly OAVM01 (sample SAMEA2580099, study PRJEB22360) | human gut metagenome | biome: human gut; feature: human-associated habitat; material: faeces | place: Denmark | collected 2008/2010
GTCCGGGCTGATCCCGCCGCCATGGCCCGCGCTGGCCTCAATGGTGTACCGGGTCGTGCCGGTGCTGCCGCCGCCGTTATAGCTCCACTGCGCATAGAGGACGGCATCCTGGCCGGTGAGCTGGAAGGCGTCGCCGGCGGCATAATCCTCGCCGCTGCCGTCCGCCTGGGTGTTCCACCCGGCAAAGCTGTAACCGGAGCGGGTGAAGGTGTTTTCCGCCACGGTGACGGTGCTCCACTTGTCGGCGCTCTGGCCGGCAGGGGCCGAGCCCTCGCCGCCGTTGGCGTTATAGGTCAGGGTGACGGTGCCCTCGTTGGCGTCGGGGACGTTGTTATTGTTGGTATCCTCACCGAAGGTCACGGAAATGGTGTGATCTTCCCGGACATCGGCGAAGGTGTAGGATTCCCACTTTTCCCAGGTGTCCATGCCGGGCAGCAGGTTGACCCCGTTGTTGACATAGGCCGTGCCGTCGATGGTGACCCGGTCCACGGCATAGCCGGTGCCCGGAGTAAAATCAAACTTCTGGCTGTTCCCGGCCGGGACATAGACCTTGCCCTCCGGGTCGATGGAGCCGTTCTCACCCGCGGAGGAGGTGATGGAGGGATTCTGAGTGATGTCGGGCTTGCCGTCGTTGTCGGTGTCCCAGCCCCAGACGGCGTATACGGTGATACTGGAGTCGGTGAAGGTCACCTGCTCCACAACACCGGCGGGCATGGTGTCACCCTGCGAGAGAATGCGGTCAATCTGTGTCTTGGACCAGCCCACGAAACGGGCCGTTCCCTTGTCGCTGGTTGTAGTTCCGGTGAGGCTGAGGCCGCTTCCGTCGGCCAGGGCAACCGTATTGCCCTTGACATAAGTGCCGCTGTCGGTGGGCAGAACCCCCTGCAAGGTGCCGTTATCCAGCTCGTTTTCGGCGTAGGTCAGCTTGTACTTGCCGGTCTCGTTCACGTCCGGCACGCCGTCGCCATTGGTATCCACGCCCCAGGCGGCGTAAACCGTCGTGTCGCCGTTGATGTCTACGGTGGCAACAGTGGTGGGCGCTGTATCGCTGGCGGTGTAGATCTTGTCTCCGGTGGTGTTCGCTGTCCATCCAATAAACAGCACATCCACGCCGTCCTGCTGGTCGTGAGTGGGGACGGGGGACTGCTTCAAGGTGTAGCCGGTCTGGGTGTCCAGCAGCTCCGTTCCGGGGCCGCCGCTGCCGCCGTTGGGATCATAGGTCAGGATATGGAGATTTTTGCTGCTGACCGTGATGGTGCCGGTGAAGTCGGTGTAGTTTTGGCTGCGGATCACAATGGGGATCTCGGCCACCTTTCCGGTATCCTGTGTGTCCACAGCGTTGGCTTTCAAGGTCAGAAGATTGCCTGTGATCGTTACATCGTTTGAGGTAAAATAGGACTCCTTGCCGGACTCGAACTTTATGTCGCCCTTCGTATACGAGGTAATGCCGAGAGTGGCGTTATCCGGATTCAAAGTGCGAAGATCAAAGGAATAACTTCTGGCGGCCCGGTTGGCGATGGTCAAGGTGCCGGGGTTGGCGGCAATACCGGCCTGGGTGGGGTCAGCTTTGGTAATGACTACTGGTTTGGTGTCTTGGGCTGGACTCAGGATATAGTGTGCCGCCCTGGTGCCGGTCAGCTCGTAAGAAAGGGTGACCGACCGATTGCCGGCGTTTGCATTGCTCAGTGTTCCGGTGGCGGTCACATCCACATCATCGCTGCCTACAATGTCAGCTTGGGTCAGTTCGGCATCGACTGTAACCGACGCATGTCCATCATAGGGCCACGTATACGGACTGGAGTGACCGTTCAGCTTCACGGTGCTGTCATCCACGGAAATCGGCTTTTGAGCCACAGATACGGTGACGGTACCGCTGGCGGCGGCATAGCCGCCGTCTCCGCCTTGTTCCGCCACGCTGGCGGTAATGACAGCGGTTCCGCTGCCGGTGATGGTAACCTCACCACTCGGGGCTACTGTTACCACATCTTCATTGTTGCTAGTAAAGGTAACTAGACTATCAGGAGAAATAGGGCTATCATCCTTTTGAAGTTCGACAGTTAGAGTGAAGTTTTCATCCCCATAGGTCTTGTTGATGGTACCATTTGTAACAACCTCATCTCCCTGCCGGATCACAACCGGATAAATGGGCAGATTGGTAATCGTGATGGTCAGTGTCCCGGACTTGGACTCTGGCGCAAAATTGGAATCACTGTGGCTGAAAACCCAATAGAGGGGTACCTCTTCGCCGGCGGATGTATTCTGAAGGGAGGTATCGGTCACCGCTTGCGAATGTTGCCCATCCATATACCAAGTCAGGTTCCCAGCCCTCAGGCCGGTCAGGTTATCTTGAATCGACGGGTCAATGGAAATGGTGGCAGGGGGCAGCTTGGACAGGAGCTGCGTTTCACCATGCGCCACTGTCCACTTCCCGTCGGACACGTTAATGCTATAAGCGGCCGGTTGAATGACAAAGGTCTTGGAGGCGCTGCCCGCCAGCAGGTCGCCGGCACCAGTGGAGGTAACAACGGCCTTGGCAGTCTCTCCGGCGTTTGTGGCATCTGTGTAAGTTACGGTATAGTCCGCCGGATTCCCATAGGTATGGGAATAGCCCCACAGATTTAATGTAACGCTTACCTCGGGGCTCTGCTCCGTGCCGTTGTAGGTCAGGTCCTCCGCGCCGGACAGGGCAATCAGCATATCCTCCGGGGGCAGTTTGACGGTGCCGGTGCATTCCAGTGTACCGCTGCCATCTGTCTGGTCAAGACCTTCCCGCAGAATCAGGGTGCTTCCCTCGTCTACGGTGACGGTGCCGTTATTGGTCAGTTTGCCGTCCTGGCCGATTTCCAGAGTGGCGTAGGCGTAGTTTCGGTCATTCTGGACGACCCGCAGCTCGGTGCCGCTTTCCACCACAAGCGGATAGTCAATCACCGGTTCACCCCAGACCTGGATATTGGCCTCTGTGTCATTCAGGTGAACCGTACCGTCCTCACCCACCGTCGCGCTCGTATTACTGCCCTCATAGCTGATAAAAATACCGTCCCAGTCAGCGAAGCCGGAGGGGTCCCCAATGCCGTCCGGGGCCACGATGACGGCGTTTCCGCCCGTGCCGGTGGTGAAGGCTCCGTTGTCGCTTGTACCGATAGCACGGTTGCCGCGGCCGATGCTGGTGGAGTCCGCACCGCCCTCGGCGTATACCACACCGCCGTTGATGGTGACGGTTCCGCTATAGTTTGCGTTCTCACCGGAGCCGATGCCCGCGCCGCCGGTACTGCCGCTTGACCCACCGATGGCCGTGACGTATCCGCCGTTGATGGTAACATTGCCGGTTACAGTCCCGCTGCCGACCTCGTAGCCGCCGCCGATGCCCGCGCCGCCTCCGGAGCCTCGGGCAATGATGGTACCACCGTTGATGGTGATATTGCCAAAATTACTGCTGGCGCCATATCCACCGCCGATTCCGGCCGCCCCCAAACCGATGGATGCCCCGCCGGCGGAGGCCTCGAGTAATCCGTTTCCTTCAAAGGTAACGGAGGAACCGGACTCCACCCAGATGGCAGGATGATTCCGGTAACCTCTGAGAGTGTTGTTGCCCTCCAATATAAAGGTGACATCTGCGTTACCAGTTATATCAATAGCAGATTTCTCAACGCCCGGTGAGTCAATAGTAAGATTACTAAGCGTAATTGTATGGGTTCCGCCATCAATGGTCTGATTCCTCCTGTTCCCACTCCAGGTCTCTTCGCTTTCACTAAAAGCTAGAGAAGTTGAAGGAAGAATAGATAGTAACATACATAAGGCTAATAATGCGGCAAACCACCGTTTTTTTTGATGTCTCATGGTGTATCCTCCTTTTTGTAAATGTCTACCTTTTTAAACGAGGATACAACATTTTGCGATAGGAAGATTTAGGAAATAAATTTGTAAAATATATTAATAGCCTGTTGCAATTTTCCTGCAAAAATGATATATTTACTAAACATCCACATGTTTGATAATGTAGACATTTAAAAACACGATGTCCGCTTCTGCGGGCATTTTTTATGCGCGGCCGGTCGGGGCGGGGACGGCTGGAGCAAAATGAAGCCAGTTGGCACTTCCGTGCGCCCAAAGTGGCGAAAATTGAGCAAAAGAGAAAGAAAACCGACGGGTATCTCTTGCAATCTTTTGGCAAAATGGTATAATGTCTCCGGTTACTGTATTTGAGTATAGTAGTGCAACGTAAATCTAGGAGGAATGACAAATGGCCAACACGCATAAGTATGTCTATTTGTTCTCAGAGGGCAACGGCTCCATGCGGGAGCTGCTGGGCGGCAAGGGCGCCAACCTGGCTGAGATGACCAATCTGGGTATGCCCGTGCCCCAGGGCTTCACCGTCACCACCGAGGCCTGCACCCAGTATTATAACGACGGCCGCCAGATCAACGCGGACATCCAGGCCCAGATCTACGAGTACCTGGGCAAGATGGAGGCCATCTGTGGCAAGAAGTTCGCCGATCCCGAGAACCCCCTGCTGGTTTCCGTGCGCTCCGGCGCCCGCGCCTCCATGCCCGGCATGATGGACACCATCCTCAACCTGGGCCTCAACGACACCGTGGTGGAGGGCCTGGCCAAGTTCACCAACAACCCCCGCTTCGCCTACGACTCCTACCGCCGGTTCATCCAGATGTTCTCCGACGTGGTGATGGAGCTGAGCAAGAAGCGCTTTGAGGAGATTATCGACGACGTCAAGGCCAAGAAGGGCGTCAAGCAGGACGTGGAGCTGGATACCGAGGACATGAAGAACTTGGTGGTTCTGTTCAAGGAGTTCTACAAGAAGGAGAAGGGCGAGGACTTCCCCCAGGATCCCAAGGTCCAGCTCATGGAGGCCGTCAAGGCCGTGTTCCGCTCCTGGGACAACCCCCGCGCCAACGTCTACCGCCGCATGAACGAGATCCCCTACGACTGGGGTACTGCCGTCAACGTCCAGTCCATGGTGTTCGGCAACTCCGGCGACAACTCCGGCACCGGCGTGGCCTTCACCCGCAACCCCGCCACCGGCGAGAAGGCCCTGTTCGGCGAGTACCTGATCAACGCCCAGGGCGAGGACGTGGTGGCCGGCGTGCGCACCCCTTCCCCCATCTCCAAGCTGCATGAGGAGATGCCCGCGGTGTACGAGCAGTTCGCCGCCATCGCCGACCGCCTGGAGAAGCACTACAAGGACATGCAGGACATGGAGTTCACCATCGAGAATGGCAAGCTCTATATGCTGCAGACCCGCAACGGCAAGCGCACCGCCGCCGCCGCCCTGAAGGTGGCCGTGGATCTGGTGGACGAGGGCATGATCGACGAGAAGGAGGCCGTGTGCCGCGTCGATCCCAAGCAGCTCGACGCCCTGCTGCACCCCACCTTTGACGCCGAGGCCCTGAAGAAGGCCAAGGTCGTGGGCAAGGGCCTGGCCGCCTCCCCCGGCGCCGCCTGCGGCCGCGTGGTGTTCACCGCCGAGGAGGCCAAGGAGTGGCACGAGCGGGGCGAGAAGGTCATCCTGGTCCGCCTGGAGACCTCTCCCGAGGACATCGAGGGCATGCAGGTCTCCCAGGGCATCCTGACCGTCCGCGGCGGCATGACCTCTCACGCCGCCGTGGTGGCCCGCGGCATGGGCACCTGCTGCGTGTCCGGCTGCGGCGACATCGTGGTGGACTATGAGAACAAGAAGTTCACCCTGGCCGGCAAGGAGTACCACGAGGGCGACTGGATCTCCCTGGACGGCTCCACCGGCAACATCTACGGCGAGGCCGTGGCCACCGTGCCCGCCGACCCCGGCTCCGGCTACTTCGGCCGCCTGATGGGCTGGGCGGACAAGTACCGTCAGCTCATGGTCTACACCAACGCCGACACCCCCCGCGACGCCGCCCAGGGCCGCGCTTTCGGCGCCCAGGGCATTGGCCTGTGCCGCACCGAGCATATGTTCTTTGAGGGCGAGCGCATCAAGGCCATGCGCGAGATGATCGTCGCCGACAACACCGAGGACCGCAAGAAGGCCCTGGCCAAGATCATGCCCTACCAGCAGGGCGACTTCGAGGGCCTGTACGAGGCCATGGAGGGCTGCCCGGTTGTCATTCGCTTCCTGGATCCCCCGCTGCACGAGTTCCTGCCCACCAAGGAGGAGGACATCAAGGAGATCGCCGGCGAGATCGGCGTCACCGTAGAGCGCCTGCACGAGGTTATCGCCTCCCTGCACGAGTTTAACCCCATGATGGGCCACCGCGGCTGCCGTCTGGCCGTCTCCTACCCGGAGATCGCCGAGATGCAGACCACCGCCGTCATCAACGCCGCCATCAACGTCCAGAAGAAGCACCCCGACTGGAAGATGGTGCCCGAGATCATGATCCCCCTGGTGGGCGAGGTCAAGGAGCTCAAGTACGTCAAGGACGTGGTGGTCGCCACCGCCGACAAGATCATCAAGGACGCCGGTATCGACATGAAGTATGAGGTCGGCACCATGATCGAGATCCCCCGCGCCGCCCTGACTGCCGACGAGATCGCCAAGGAGGCCGAGTTCTTCTCCTTCGGCACCAACGACCTGACCCAGATGACCTTCGGCTTCTCCCGCGACGACGCCGGCAAGTTCCTGAGCTACTACTACGACAAGAAGATCTATGAGTCCGATCCCTTCGCCCACCTGGATCAGAACGGCGTAGGCAAGCTGGTGGCCATGGCCGCCAAGCTGGGCAAGGAGACCCGCCCCGACATCCACCTGGGTATCTGCGGCGAGCACGGCGGCGACCCCACCTCCGTGGAGTTCTGCCACAAGGTTGGCCTGAACTATGTGTCCTGCTCCCCCTACCGCGTGCCCATCGCCCGTCTGGCTGCCGCCCAGGCCGCCATCAAGAACCCCCGCTAAAGGCGAGCAATTTATAAAGCAAACAGGAGCGCCGCCCAAATGGGCGGCGCTCCTGCTGTTAGGGGAAAGGAAGTAGGGAAGTGTCTCCGTGTACAAAAGACACGGGCTGGATATCCCTTTGGACGGACTTCAGCCATATAACGCTGACGGATATCATGATCATGAGGGCGTTTGCATTTTGCTCAAGGTATCCAGCAATGCGCTTCCCTCTTCCGACATCAGGCTTTGCGCCAGCTGAAGTGTTTGATTTTGGCCCAATTCGGAGACAGGGGACAATACGGTCGTATATACTTTATCTAACGCCTGCCTGCACGATGCTTCTGTAACACCGTCATTTTCTGCCGTTGCAAAATAAGCGCGATAGGTCAAAGACTTGAGGGCAGAGAGAAAGTTCATAACAGTGTGCAGTTGTTCATCGTTCAATATTGCAATCCCCTGTGGCGAAACCGAAGTGTATGGATAGGAAATTACTGTGTAAAGATTCTCTGTTTCAAGCAGTATTCTTGATAGGCTCTCATCCTTTTTGCCGCTACCATACAAATAGTCAGCTAAATTCCTTTTGATATTTAGCGGTGCAGTGTTCATATGATATGCTTGTATCTCGCTTGCTTTCGCGATTCGTGCACCTGACGCGCTTAATTGCGATGATCCAAGTACAAACGCTAAGGGGAATGCTACAATTATTGCAATGAATATGGGCAAAAAATAATGTCGGAATTTATACCGTAGCTTTTCCATGTCTCACTGAACCTCTTAGTGATGCCACAAGTTGTATATATGCTAAAGAGAATTACGTGATCAAAATTAATAGTACCAGGGGATGCTGGTGTCCATTTACTGCTTAACCTATATCAAACCTTTGATGAGAAAGTGCTGCTGTATTTGAGCGATAAGTATAAACTATATACGAAAAGGAATCTGAAACTGTCGATGTATATGTGACATCCGAAGATATCGCAAAGGAATACTTCCCAGGTTGCACTGAATGGAGATTAAATGCTACTGCTATTGGTGCATCGTCAAAGGTAATTCCTGCCAAAGGATTAGCCCAAAAGTGTACTTCCTTACTGGCATCAGTAGAATCATCAAGCGTTACCGTAAATTTATTCCCTGCATTTGAAATTATCGTTTTTAAAATACTAGCAACGCTGGATTCAATTTCAAATGCACCTGTTACGAGATCAAATAGTTTGCTAACAAATGTTACATCATCCCCGGTCGTATTTTTACTTATGGAATCTACAGATATAGTTGGCATACTGTCATTTCGACTAATGCTAAAGTCGACGGTTGATACAGAGGTTCCAACATGTTGCGTGCCAGCAAGTGTTCCATCAAAACTCGAATTGATCTCATCGCAAAATGTTGTAACGCCTGCTGCTAATCGATCGGCATTATCTGCGTATGCAAGCTGAAGCTTCTGCGAATAAGAAGGGGCATCTGGGCCATCATAACTCTCAAAACCAACCAGAATAGAAGAAGTTTTGTCCCAGTTAGGTACTTCCTGAGCATCATCAAGCACCTTGATACTATTTTTTCCACCATGATTATTGCTTTGCTTTGTATTCATATTTGAAACCATCTCTGGAGTAATCACAGTACCTCCGAAATCAAACCTAACAACATCATTCCAATCTCTTGCATTTTGAGGAATGATAGTAACTGCAACGCTTACAGTTTCACTATCAGTGGCTTTAAGCATTCCTACATTAACATCACATTCTGTGCCATTAATAAAGGTATGTCCAACCAAATCTCCGAAAAGGATGCTCCCATTTTCATAAGGTATAAGTTCATACGAAGTTCCGTGGGTGCTAATTAGGTGCGTATCTCCCCCAATATTAACTTCAAAATCTAATGTAGTCTCATACATACTATTCGGTGCAGAAACCATTGACAAATACAGATTGATATTTCCGTATTCATCATTTGAGGAATAGGAACTTCCCTGAGAATTTGTATTAAAAATTTTATCAAAGGCGGTATGGTTTAGGATGTGATTGATAGTCACTCCATTAGTATATACGATTTCATCTGGTATTGGTTCTGAGGTAGCAGATGCTGTAGAAAGTAGCAAGACAAGGATTAAGAACAGTGATACGAATTTCCTTAACATTATAAATTCCTACCTTTCATGTTTGTATTTAATCAACATTTCGGACTAGGAATACATCGAAGATTATCTCTTTGCTGTAATGGCAGCGGAGGTCGGGGTCGTCCTGCTATCACCACCGTCTTCGTCCTCGGCAAAGACATCCGCCGTTACCCGGTATTGATGTCCGATGGTTCCCTGATACGAAAGGGTCCTGCTGTAGCTGGAGCGGTTTTCGGCGGTCATCCAGCTTTCGCCCTCGTACTCTTTGGCGGTGCTCCAGGTCCTTCCGCCATCGTCGGACTCCTCCAACAAAATGTAGCTGGCGCCCAGTTCTGAAACACGTTGATTTGCGACGACGGAAATCGTTATTTCAACGGCGCCGCGGTCACCCGCGAAAAGCGTGGCAGAATATCTCGTAAGATAGGAACTTGCCCGCTCAACCGCCGAAGCATGGATGACGAAGCCTGTGCAGAAGGCCAGCGCAAAAATTGCTGCACAGATGCAGCGCAGAGATTTTTTCATAGTTGACTGCTCCTCTCTTATGTATAAATAGAATCAATGATTGTGATCATTTCCTGTTCGGTCAACGGTCCCGTAATAGAGCACTCACAGGTACCGTTCACCCAGGCAGCCACCCGTACATTCACATTCGACATGATGTAGTGGACAATGCCGTTTTTGGTGTACTCGATCACAGAGGAACCATCTTTTTCAAAGATGGATGAGGAAAAGGTGCCGTCCATTCGATAGGAATACATAAGGTTCAGGATGCTCTGACCGCTGCTGTAGGAGGCAGTGAATACGACCTGTCCGGTTGAAGGGCTGGCCTCCACATAGTCCAGCACATACCCCTCCGGAATCCAGGACGGGGCCAGCGGTTCAGAAATGGAGTGGGCGTCAAAAGCATCCTGAAGCGTGGGGTATTGCTCCACTTCGTAGATCAGAACCCCATCAATGTCAACAGGAACTGCGGAAACCGCGGAAGTTGCAGGGCCTGCCGGGGCAGCAAAGCGGAATGTCTCCTCCGTCCATCGCCCGATTGCACCAAACACGTCGATGCCAGCGGCCTGCGCACAAAACATAGTGAATACGGCGACGATGGCCGCAACAACGACAACTCTTGCGAAGGCTCTGCGGAAACGAAATCCATGAGATCCTCTTTGGGGAACCTCCGGTTTGGGCAAAATGTCCTCGTCGAATAAAATCGCATGCTGTGAACGGAACTTTTCCCATGACCGTTCCACATCAAAATCTTTTTCGAGAGGAGCTTTTTTGTCCAGGGCGGCCAGATAGGAGTCAATCACATCCTCATCATAGGTAAGGTCTGTCATTTCATCCATCCTGGCTTCCAGCTCTGTCAACAGCTCGTCCGCTGTTTTGTCGCACAGATGTCCTTGGATTTGAGAGACGTTGCCCTTCCCTCTGCCCGACTGGTGTGGGGCTCGTTTCTTCTCGGGCATCATGACACCTCCTTCTTAGGAATATCAGAAAGACTGATAGAAACATTACATCAATTCTGAAAAATCTGTTTCTTTTTCCGCCAGCTTTTTATAGTGTTGCTTTGCCCGGAACATCTGAGTCCGGCAGGTCAGGATCGGAATCTTCAGCCGTGCAGAAATCTCCCCGTAGGACAGCCCTTCCTCATAGAACCAGACCAACAGATCCTGTTCCCGCTGGGTGAGGCCCGGCGGCAGTATATCGCGCAGAGAAAAAAACTGTTTTGGAGGGGCGCTGATTTGAGTGATTTGTTCCTCTATGGAAATTTCATGGCTAGATTGCTTCTGGTTCCTGTCCATAGAATGGCGGATTAGGTTTTGAACGACTTTCATCAGCCACCCGGAGGGGTTTGGATGAACTCTTACGGTATCAAACCGAGCCAGGAGCAATAGGAATGCCTCCTGTACGACATTCTCAGCCTCGTCTTTATCGCCCAGCCGGCGGAAAGCGACCTTATACAGTTTGAGGGCATTGGCTTCATAAAGTTCCTTCACCCATGCTTCATCTGCTGGACTCATAAGCATCTCTCCTCCCGGTTGGCTGGTACCGGCTCCATTTTACCGAAGCAGGCTGGAAAATGCAATCCCGCCCCCGGTTTCCAGCCAAAACCGGGAGCGGGCGTTTTTACGGCAGAAAGGGCTTGAGGTACTCGGCCATGGAGCGGGACATCTCGCGGGAGAAATCGGAGTTGTACTTGCGCTTGCAGAAGGCGTCCAGCCACGCACCGTAGGGCCGGGCTCCGGCGTTGTCGGCCAGCATAGCCTCCAGCTCGGCCGGCTCCATGCGGCGGTAGGCGTTCTCGTGGACGATGTGCTCCAAGGCGCGGCGGCGGGGCTTTTCCCGCTCCTGCTGCTGCTGCGTGGGGTAGCCAAACACCAGCAGGGCGGCGGGCACCACGTACTCCGGCAGGCGGAGCAGGGTCCGGTGGGTCTCCACCTGCTCCAGAATGTCGCCGATGTAGCAGGAGCCGATGCCCAGGCTCCATGCGGCGGTGACGGCGTTCTGGGCGGCGATATTGGCGTCGGACAGGGCCAGCCACAGGTCGCCCGGCCCGGGGCGGCGGGGGGAGCAGCCCCCGGCGGCAAAGGCGTCGTACCACTTCTGGCAGTCGGCGCAGAAAAGGAGCACCAGCGGGGCCTGGGCGATGAAGGGCTGGTGGTCGCAGGTGTCGGCCAACGTGTCCTTGACGGCCTGGTCGGTAATGTCTAAAATGGTATAGAGCTGCTGGTTCCCCGCCGTGGGGGCGGCGCAGGCCGCCTCCAGGATGGCCCGCCGGGCCTCCGGGGGAATGGG
>OAVM01000527.1_pt1 | contig 11658 bp, 16 predicted proteins | sample 1476421 | NCBI WGS metagenome assembly OAVM01 (sample SAMEA2580099, study PRJEB22360) | human gut metagenome | biome: human gut; feature: human-associated habitat; material: faeces | place: Denmark | collected 2008/2010
CCTCGCCCCGCCGCAGGTATACGATGTGGTCGGCGCATTTTTCCAGGTCGGAGGTGATATGCGTGGAAAACAGGATGCTGATGCCTTCGTCCTGGGCAAGCTGGAGAAAGATCTCCAACAGTTCGTCCCGGGAAACGGGATCCAGCCCGCTGGTGGGTTCGTCCAGCACCAAAAGCCGCGCCCGGTGAGAGAGTGCCAGAGCCAGGGCGTACTTTACCTTCATGCCCTCGGAAAGCTCTTTCACTCGTTTGTTTTCATCCAGCGCGAACAGCGCGAGATACCGGCGGTAAGCCGTCTCGTCCCAGCTCGGATAAAAGCGGCGCGTTACATCCGTTACAGTGCGCAGGCGCTTAAGGGGATAAAACCCGAAGCCTCCGGACGCAAACCCCACCGCCTGCTTGACGCCGAATTCATCCGCGGACAGCGGCCTGCCGAAAAACAGCGCCTCGCCGGCGTCGGGGTGTACAAAATCCAACAGCGATTTCAGCGTTGTTGTTTTTCCGGCGCCGTTGCGGCCGATGAAGCCCGTGATGGAACCGGGCGCAACGTCAAAGGAAACGTCCCGCAGTGCAAAAGAGCCGTACCGCTTGCATAATCCGCGAACAGAAAGCACGTTCATTTTTCTGCCTCCAATTCGCCGTCCGGTGCCACGGGAGGCTCCTGCTGCACGCTGAACACGGCGTCCACAAATTTCATATATGCGTCATTCTGCACGATGGCGATGCCCTGTTTCACGTCCGCCATAAGCAGAAGCGTGTCTCCTGGCTCAATGCCGAACAGCTCCCGCGCTCCCTTCGGGATGACGATCTGCCCTTTTTCGCCTACCTTGACAGTAGCCATGTATTTCCCTTTTGGCATTTTCATGCTCATAAACAGCCCTCTCTTTCTTTAATAAAATTCTTAAAAATATAACTTGTATAACTTATTATACTTTTATGAAACGAAAAGTCAACAATACCTTTTCCGGAAAAACAGAAATATTTGTTCTAAAAACAAAAGCGCCGCCCGACGGTCTTCCCGTCCGGCGGCGCCGGAATGATATTTTTGCGGGACGGCGCGTTACAGCATTTCACCGTCCTCGTCGTCCGTCATAAATTCGCGGCTGCTCACGCGTTTTGCCATGCGCTCAGCCTCCACCATGTCGGAGAGCGTTTCCTTTACCTGTGCCGCGTCCTTCACCCAGGCGATATCGAACTCCGGCGTGGACTTATCCGCCGAGCAACAATGGATGGTGCCAAGGCCGAACATACGCTCCCACAGCGAGCGGCGCAGCGTCACGTCCATAATGCGGTACAGGCGCACCTCATCCTCCTGCGTGTTCAGCATGCCGGTGTGGATGAGCAGCTTTTCTTTTGTCAGCGTATATTTCGTAAAAGTCCATGGCAGGCCGAATGCGATGCGTTTTCGGTCGCTCCAAACGATGCCGCCGTTGTCTGCGTTTTCCATAGCCAAAGCCCCCTTTTGGTGTTATTGTACCAAGCCGGTGCGGCAAAATCAACCAAAGCAGAAAATTTGTGTCGGACATTTTGTCTGCCGCCCAAGGAAACAGCGCGTTTCAATTGGTGTTTTCCGGAACCAGCTTCCCAAAGAGACTGGCGGACAGCCCGCTCTTTGGTTTTTATGAGAGCTTCAGGGACAGCGAATAATTGCAGGGGATCATTCTTTAAAGGTTTTTTCTACCAGCCCGGCGTATTCTGCGTAAGCACAATGATTCTTCAGTTCTGTGAGGCATTCGGCAATGCGTTTGTAATACCAGTAGTGTTCCTGTTTATCTTTTTGGTTGAATCTTTGCCATAACCGCTCTCCGTAAACAAGCTGATCCCGGTAAAGGGAACGGATATTGGAAAGCTTATCGCCGAGCGTTAACATTTTTACTTCTATGGAAGCGTCCCTCAAGTGATCTATTGTTTCCTGCTTACGGATTTTCCAGGTCGATCCGGCAGGCAGATCTTCTCGTTTGTTTTCGCTTTCTGCAGCGAACAAAGCGGCGATCCTTTCCCCAAAGGCTTCTTGAATGCATTCTGTTGTGGCGGCGGTATCCTCCACGACGTCGTGCAGAACAGCGGCTGCTATGACTTCTTCATCCGTTGTCAGAGTGCCTACAATAGACGCAGCCTCCAAGGGATGAAGAATGTAGGGGACCTGCGTACCCTTTCTCACCTGGCCGTTATGAGCCTTTACTGCGTACACGATTGCTTTGTTTAATATTTCTCCCATGTTTATACCGCCTTTTTCCGGTGAGATGACGGCAAAAATAAAAAAGTTACATTCCAAAAATGAAATGCAACTTTTTTGGAAGGGGTGGACACTTTAGATGCCAAAGATACCAATTAAAATTTTTAGTCATTACGACTCATAATTTCTTCTAAATAATCTTCGCTATTATATCCATATGTGTCTTCAATAGGTTTATGGCAATCATTACAAACATCCCAATATCCCCATTCATCCATTTCGGTAAAAACGGATGAAGAATGAGTACATTTACAAAAATTGTTATGTCTACTTGCATCATGATAACTTATCATTTTAATGGCCTCCTTGCTTATAGATAATTTAAAAACCGACATATCGAAACATGTCGGTTTTCGTTGGTGGGAGAGGATGGATTCGAACCATCGAAGCGAAGACGCAACAGATTTACAGGGAAAAGTTATCATTTTTCATGTGGTATTGTTTACCGGAGTGGGCGATTCTGATAAAATAAAAATGTCAGAATATGTCAAAAGGGGACATTGCATTGCAGAAATTATCCGAGAAACAGAGATTGGAGAATGAGAATGCAGCCTTAAAGGCACTACTATCGGAGAAGTTATTGGAAATAGAACAGTACAAACAACAAATCAAGGGCAACAGATCCATGATCAAATTCAGTGTACGGTACGAACAGTGGTTGGAAGAAATAAAAGGGCAAATACAGGAGAACACCAGGGAAAATTATATTTCCATTTATAAAAACCACCTTGGGCCATACTTCGGTGACAGGATGCTGGACGAGATTGCGCCGCAGGAAATAGAGAGGTACTATACCACAAGAAGTGCCATGCACCTGAATATCCATACGATCCACCGCCATCATGCAAATTTACATTCCTTTTTCAAATATGCGCACAGACATGATTGGATTGCAGAAAATCCAATGGCAAAAGTAGAACGCCCGAAAGATACATACAAGTTTATGGCGGCATATTATCATGCAGATCAAATGCGAGCGCTGTTTGATGCAGCTGCACATGACAAAATATTTCCAGCGATTTTTTTGTGTGGAGTGATGGGACTACGACGTAGCGAGATTGCGGGGTTAAAATGGGATGCGGTGAGCTTCAATGACAATACAATACAAATTCGCAGAAAGGCAATCAGGGACAGGTCATCACGCAAAGACGTTGTAAGCACATCACTGAAAACCCAATCCAGCTACCGGACATTGGTAATGCCGGAGCCGGTGCGTAGCTTTTTGTTAAAACTGCGAGCGCAGCATCGAAATTCGGACTTTATTCTCGTAGACGAAAAAGGACAGCGTATATCGCTTAATACGGTGACAAATCGATTCAGGGCATTGTTGCAGCGTGAAGGATTGCCAAAGATACGTTTTCATGATTTACGGCATTCATGTGCGACCATTTTACTGAATGAAGGTGTCGATTTGAAAGAGATACAAGACTGGCTGGGGCATAGCAATGTAAATACGACGGCAAATCTGTATTTGCATACGGATATGAAATCAAAGAGAAAACTTGCAGAGAGATTGGAACAGGTAATTTCGGAAAAGGATGATGAAACATCCTGAATAGTAGAGCGGCTTTGTACCGCGCAGAGAAAGAAATACAGGTGCGACCACTGGTCGCACCTGTATTTTGTTTCGACCAATCATAAAGGAGGCTTTTTTGTGATAACAGGAGTTATTGCACGTGAAGAACATTGGAAAACTATACAGGCGCTCAATTTTCGTGGAGAACATGACATCCGGCGGATTACAGCTGGGAGTCCGAATGCCGCACAACGTGAGTTGGAGGGAAATGGAGAATATAACCTCCTGATTTTGGACATTGATGTATTCCATGGCAACAGCGACATAGCAGTGTCTCTCGTGGAACGTTTGAAAAAATCAGTGCCTCAACTGCAATTGGCCTTGATTATGGACGGTTACACTTCTAATAGTTTAGTCGTCAGAGACATTAAGAGCATCGGAGTAGAGGAAGATCATATAATTTTCGGCGGTGGAGCCAAGCTGAAACAGCAAATCAATTATATTCTGCATGAAACGGTGCAGCGTAAAGAAAATGAGATTGATTCACCGGAAGAAGTGAAACAGATACCACAGCAGCTGCCGCCAGCGGGGACAATCACCCCACCATCTCAAATCGACCGTCAAAGCGCGAAAAGCATGATGATCCCTAAACAGCCTGTCCGCAGCGATATTCCCCGCGCAGTTACAATCGCGGTAGCGGGAGCCGGACCACGGATGGGGACAACGACACAGGCTATGCAGATACTTAATTATCTCAGCACAATGGAGTATAAGGTAGCTTTTGTCGAAATGTCAGGCCAGAGACACATGGGGCAGTATCTAGGGATACTGGATAAAAGCGAAGCACTGGATGATGCTCACTTTACACTTATGGGTAATCATTTTTATAACGATGCAAAGGGCCTGATTACCGCCCGCAGTCAATTTGACTATGTTGTGTGCGACTATGGGGTATATAACGACATCCCGGACATTACATCCTTTTTTGAAAAAGACGTAAAAATTGTATGCTGCGGCGCGAAACCATGGGAAAGTCCGTGGTTGGAACCTGCCTTTGGAGATGATGATGGGACGCTTCGATACATTTTTTCTTTTGTGCAGAAATCGGATGAGGCAATGGTTAGAGATCAAATGGGAGACGAAGCCAAAAATACTTATTTTGCACCATATGCGCCGGATTTCTTCCGCTACTGTGGCGCAGATGAGATTTATGAGCGTATCATCGATCCGAAAACCAACAGACCCAAACACCCTCAGACAAAGGGCAAACGCTTCTGGCCGTGGCAAAAATGAATATAGAAGCAGAAAAGTAAGGAGGCTATGGTGTGTCACAAAAAAAATTGCAGTTGCATATGGCGTGGAAAGAGAAACGGCGGCAGCAGCAGCTGAAAGCTCAGTACGGGATAGACCGACCGGATGTGGTTGTGGTTGAGAGAAAAAATGTGTTTGTAATTACGCTACGCGTGATACTTCACGCAGCATACATAGCGCTGCGGATATGCGCGAGTTGTGCTGTGGCGGTGTTGGCAATCATTGGTTTAGCATCACTGATTTATCCGAATATTCGGGCGGAATTGGTAAATTCGTTGGGACAGGTTATGGATGAATTACAGGCATTCTTGGCTTAAAGGTGCGACCACTGGTCGCACCTTTATTTTATAAACAGAAAAAGAAAGAGAGGAAATGGCATTATGCAGAAGATCATTACAATCGCAAATCAAAAGGGCGGCGTCGGCAAAACAACCACAGCAATGAACTTGGCAGCTGCATTGGTGAAAAAAGGGAAAAGCACCCTCCTTTTGGACTTTGACCCTCAAGCCAATTTAAGTAAGTTCCTCGGCTATGAAGAAGATGATGCACCTACCATCAGCCAGCTGATGGAAGGAGCTGCAAATATGCGGCCATTCGACACGGTGTCGGCAATCCGCCTCCATTCAGAGGGGATGCATTACATCCCTGCTGATATTGGATTGGCAAATGCTGATATTTATCTTGTGATGACGATGTGCAGGGAGCAGATTCTCCGGCGTATTCTTTGTACGCCTGTATTGGCAGGATTTGAGTACATCCTGATTGACTGCAATCCGAGTTTGGGGTTATTGCTTACAAATGCACTGGTTGCCAGTACGGATGTGATTATTCCAGTTCAGGCACAAATGTTCAGTCTAAACGGCATGAACGCACTCACAAAAGTAATAGAAATGGTACGAAGCACCATCAACCCAGGATTGTCGATCAACGGCATTTTACCGACCATGGTTGACAAGACGAATATGTCACGCGCAGTGGTAGAAGCATTACAGGTGGACTATAATGAATACCTTTATAAAACAACAATATCCCGGAGAGTAGAAGCTGCGAATGCCACCGCCTTGTCAAAAAGCAGCGTATCAATTCAAGGGAGCCAAATTGGATCGGAGTACCTGCAACTAGCTAATGAAGTTATTGAGAGGGGGTGCTGAAAATGGCAGTCAAACCCTTTGACTTTACGAAAAGCGCAACGAAAAAAACAACAGGTGCGACCAGTGGTCGTACTTCGCAGATACCAACCTTATCGGTACTGGCTGGTACAGCTGTTCAGCAAGTGACAGTATTGCCGATTGCCCTATTGGATGCACATCCGGAACAGGCACACTACCACATGGATGAAAGCAAGCTGGAGGGCCTGCGAGACAGTATCCGGGAAAAAGGTGTGCTGCAACCTATATGTGTTCGCGCAAAAGCGGATGGACGATATGAGATTTTAGCAGGCCATCAAAGAGTAGAGGCATCACGCCGTGTACAGCTTCAAACAATTCCGGCGATGGTTTACTCTGGTTTGGATGATGATGCTGCTACTTATATTTTCCATGCGACAAACGCCTATGGAAGAGACGGATTGCTGCCCAGCGAAAAAGCCTATGCCTATGCAGAAATCGAACGTGTGCTGAAAAAAACATAAACGGGATGAAAACGACACAGGCGATTGCAGATGAAACCGGCGAAAGTACACGCACAATACAGCGTTACAAAAAATTGTTGGAGTTGTCGGAGCCATTGGTAAAAATGGTTGATAATGGACGAATTTCTCTTCGGGCAGCTGGTGTGCTCGCAGACCTGAACGTGAATACACAAAACCGACTTGCAGAGGATTTGCGGGATAATGAGCAGCAGGTAATGACAATCGAACTGGCGAAGGCTCTTGTAGAGCGTGAGAAAGACGGACAAGAAATTTCCTTGTCTGCACAGCAGGTAGCGAATGTTCTGCGTCCTCAAAAAGCCAAAAAGACGGCAAACACACCAGAACAGAAAACAAGAGGATTCAAATTGGAAATTGAACTGTTTGCTGATTTCTTGCCGGAGAGTATTACAAAGAAAGAAGCGATTGAGCGGATCACGGAAGCGCTCAGACAATTCAATGAATATTCAGGTGCGACCACTGGTCGCACCTGACCTGTTTAGAGTGAACGGAGGGCCAGTGTGAGAATCAAAATCGAAAATTTTTGTTTATTCAAAGAAAGCAGGACTTTACGGGCTACTTGCGATATAACGTTAGGAAAAACTGTCACGATTCATCAAGTCAAAATCATCAATGGGCAAAGTGGACTTTTCGTGAATATGCCTACACGAAAAGTTGGAACCCAATATGAAGAGATTTGCACGATTCTGGATGAGAATGTGAAAAAAGAAATCCGCACGGCGCTGCTTGAAAAATATTCACAGTGCAATAAATCACAACAAGGAGAGGATGACTTTTGAAACGCCTTTCTTCTTTTGTAACGATTGTACTTCTCCTGCTGGCGATTATAGCCGGGAGCTTGTGCAAACAATGGCTGACTGCGGAGAACCAAAAAGTTCAAAGCAATGCTGGAGTATCCAACACGGAAGGAAATTCCCCGGCATCTGCTTCTAGCCTTGCGCCCCATATGTACCTTACTATCCCCCGTACTGACATTCAGGGGGGAGTTGGTATTTCAGAGGAAGAGGGTGAGTTGTGGCTGGAATCAGGATGCGGGCCGGAAAGCACTAATATTGTAATTTATGGTTCTACTGGCGAAGATGGGATATTCACACAACTTTGGCGGTGGGACAATGCTGAGTTTGCTATGGAGCATCCGATTATTCGTCTCCAATATCAGCAAGAAATTATGGAATATGAAATTTTTTCAGCTGGATTTGCATTGGAGGAACCTAGCGTTCCAAATCCGACGCCGGACGAGTTTGTACAACTCGTTAATTCGGCCATTGACAGAAGTACAATCAATCATGGCGCTTATGCAGCGGAGGGGGACTTTTTACTGACGCTGATAGCGCCAGAAGAAGAGGGGTGTTACGTTATTACAGCGGTAAAAAGATAGCGCAGCAGTTCATTATACCGCAATATTGCGATTCTATGGAGGTTTACATGAAACATCGAAAATTGTTATTGACCGGGTGCTGCCTGGGCGTCGCATGTGTGCTTTTGGCCGCTGCCCTGTTTCTCTGGCACGGTAGGTGGCAGCCGCTCAACGACGGGTCTGTTACTGTATGTTCTACTTCCAACAGTTCCAGTGAGTCTCAATCTGCTGCTTCATCGACGGCTGAGGCGCAGTATATGGAGGAGCAGGTCGGATGGCTGACCGTAGAGGGGACGGAGATCGACAACGCCGTTATGCAGGCAGGAGACAACGACTATTATCTGCGCCGCAACGAATACGGCGAGGATGATGTGTGGGGCTGCTACTTTATGGATTATGCCTGTTCGCCGAGCAGCCTGAATCTTGTGATCTACGGTCACAGCTTGGATGACAGCACAGAGGCTCAGCGCTTTTCGCAGCTCAAGCGTTTTTCCGACCCGGAGTGGGCCGCACAGCACCACACGATCCAGCTGGAGTATAACGGCCAAAACATAACCTATGAGGTTATCTCCGCCGGTCTTGCCAACGCCACTACGGATACCATTGCCATTGTAACCAATCCCGGCATGGAACAGGCGCGGCAGATCATTGACGCGGCGCTAGAACGCTCCGATGTACAGTTTGCGGCTGGCAAATCAGCTGACCCGCTGTCCCGTATTTTAACGCTGGCGACTTGTACGACCGACAGCGGCACACGATACGTCGTCACTGCCATTCAGATATCGGGGGATGATACAAATGCAGCTGATTAAGTGTCCGGCACGATGGAGATGATGATAATGCTCACCGCAATTTTGATTGGTATGGCTGGCCTTATGCTGATTGTGTACAGTTGTTTGGTAATAGCCAGTGACGCTGACGATCATGCAGAACAGGCGTGGAGTAAATCTGATAAACGTTGACGGAGGGATAGAAGTGAATCATGTCGGGAACTGGCAATGGTGGACTGGCGTGCTGATTGCAGCCAGCATTGCGAGCTTTACAGGATTTTGGATCGGGTACGCTTTTTGTAATCAAACATCAAAATGGCTGTTGGACAGTACCTCCGGGGAAAACAATCATTCAAGAAAATCTTTTGCGGATGCAGCCGCAAATCCGGCTCCGGCAACATCTTCCGCTAAGTCGCGCAAAATCGTGCTTGGTCAACTGAGCATAAAAATGAAAGATCACAAATCATAATCAGCAAAGTGCCGATTGTTTTTCAGAGCCTTTCAGGCTATAATAACAATATCAGCATTACGCAGAAAGAGGAATAATTATGGCGCTCACAAAAGAAGATTTACAGGCAATCGCATCTTTGATCCAGCAGTCGGAGGAACGGACGACTCGCTCGATCCAAGAGACAAAAAATGAAATCATGTCCTACATCGAATCTCATGTGGAAAAGGAGCTTCATCAGATCGCGGATGGGCATAAAATGCTGTATGAAAAGATGGATCGGGAGTTCAAGGAGATTCATGAGGAATTGGACGACTTGAAAGGGACGCAGGCTGCGCAGGAGTTTGTGATCACGCGCAGGCTGAAACAGGGTTGAACATAATCAATGCATCGGGAGGGTAGCGCTGCGCATATCCCGATGCGCCGGTAAATGAATTGCCTGATCTCTCATAACTCAATAAGCCTCTTACCGAGCAGGGGGTGCGACCAGTGGTCGTACCCCCTGCTTTTATAACTCGGTGAGGGGCTTTATTATTTGCCATGGAGGCTGTGCCCATGATTGAATGGTTGATATCATTTGGAAACGGCTGCCATTACATCACAATGGCTTTTTTGCTTTTGTACCTGTTGTGGCTCGTTCGTGAATCTTTTCGCACGAGGAAAAGCGGCGTTGTTCGTGAAGAAATTATGTGCTCCGATGATGCCGGAAAATGTTTTCTTGCATTGTGGCTCGCTGCCGAGTATTTGATGCGCGAGAATTTCCCCTTTTCGCTGTATCCCCACTATACTGCCTGGAAATACTGGATCGCATGGCCGCTTCTGATTCTTTGTGTTATAATGGAAAAAAGTATAAAATACAGGGGATTTCGGATAATGATTCGACGCGGCATAAGCGCTCTTTTCGGAAAGCTGGACAATGCACGAGACTTTATTGAACGCGGCAGTCATGGCCCGCAACGATGGGTCATTTTGTTTATCCTTGTCATTTTCGGGCAGAGCTTCGTGTCCATTCCAGACATTGCCGCGTCTCCTGACCTTTCCAAAAGTATTGAGTTCTTTGTGGTGCTCGCTATATCGATATTATATTCTCTGGCCGCGATTTATAAAGCAATGTACTCAGCAACCTGGCTTTGCATCACCTGGTTTTTTGGAACCGTCTTATTTGGTGCTGTTCTTTATGATGTCTTTTCAGGCAATCTTCCGGCATTCAGCGTCCTGCAAGGCAACGGTTTTCTTTTGTATTGCTTCTTTGTGGTTGTCGTTACATTCTGGTGGTGTCTTACCATTTGTTGGGCCGAGGCTCGCGCGGCACTACTGGCATCCTCTTTGATTAGTACAGTTATCGGTTTAATAACTGGTATTGCTAATATTATTTTGCTTGTTATCCGTCCGGCGCTCACAAATGTGCCCGCTGGAGCAGATGCCGATTTGATCTTATCTCTGGCCGTCAACCTGTTTTTATTACCGCTCTTGGCGGCAAGCCTATTGTCAAGATTTGTAAAAGAACTACAAATCTATTGGAGAGAAAAACATCCCTGGTGAGCGAGAAATATTTCGCAACAATCCAAAATCAAGCCCTTGCCGAGCAGGGGGTGCGACATGATGTCGCACCCCTGTTTTTATAACTCGGTGAGGGGCTTTTTGTATGCAGTAAAGGAGGAACAATGAACATCTTGATTTTTTTCTTGTGTATTTCCCTGATTGCGAATCTGCTTTTGGTGCGAGCACTAATCAAACTGCGGCGATACATAGGATCATTTACCCGTCTGGTGGAAGGAATGAGGAATATTGAAAACAACCATCATCCCTGACGGAACATCTTTAGGAATGAGCCGCCGGTTTCTTCTGGAACCCATCGAAAAGTGTTTGGAAAACAATGAATGCAAAATCGTGGATGTGAAAGGCGGCATAATACAGATGGAGCGTTTGACGGGCAAAGAAGATGTTGGCGGCAGCGCTTCCCGACAAGAAAATGTTTTGGGATCATAGCATTTTTTCTTGTGTGGACAGTCATTAAAATATTTGCTAAAATGGAGCCGAAGAGGAGGAATCCGAGATGAAAAAGAAAATGACAGCAGCCATTTGCGCGCTGGCGATGCTGGCTTTGACGGCCTGCGGCGCGTCCGTGACGGAGATCACGCTGCCGGAAAGCATCGAGCTTGCGCCCGGCGAGAGCCAGCAGGTCGAAATCACTTATACCTATGACAAGGAGGGCCTTGACGAGCAGGCCCGGCAAAAGGCCGTTGATACCGCAGCCATCAGCTGGAGTGTGGAGGGCAGCGCGGTATCCGTGTCCAGCGACGGCAAGGTGGAGGCGCTGGAGAGCGGCGAGGCCACCGTGACGGCCACGACAAAGCAGGGCCAGACAGCCAG
>OAVM01000543.1_pt1 | contig 11264 bp, 10 predicted proteins | sample 1476421 | NCBI WGS metagenome assembly OAVM01 (sample SAMEA2580099, study PRJEB22360) | human gut metagenome | biome: human gut; feature: human-associated habitat; material: faeces | place: Denmark | collected 2008/2010
AAATCGATTTGGCTTTTCTTGACTTGATTCCAATCAATTTTCCCTTGCCATTTAGATACATCAATACCATTACTCTTTCCCTGTTCTCCATTTAATTGATCAGCATCTATAGGTGTTCCTTCCTCTGTTTCATCAAAATTTTCAGGATCCACACTTGCTTCTCCTACCAAAGATGTATCAAATGTTTTATTTTTATCATCCTTTTGATCATTGTTATTAAGAAAAAAGAATAAAGATATAATAATGATAAAATAAACCATTTCTTATTTTGCTTAATATAATTCATTTTATTATCCTCCATATAATTGATTATAACGCATTATGAAACCAAAATGTTAATCATTTTAAACATTAAGTACTCTTAAATCTGATTTCTCATAGCGGTTATGTCCAGGTATACTTTTTTTATACTTCCAGCATTGAATAGCATCCTCTAATGTTCTCCCTTTATTATCAGCAAAAAAATCCCGAATATATGTATTGTATTCAAACTGTTTATCAATCTTTGTTTTCCCTTTTTTCTTATTCTCAAGAATTTGGTAATAAGCTTCAATAGCTTCGCTATAAGTTTTACCAGTATTATTCTTTAGCCATTTTTGAAAAAGAACATTAAATGAAAAACTTGAACCTATCATCTGCTTAAAGAATGCTCGATGTTTTTCTGAACATACAAAATTGCTTTCAATACAATCTGTTTCGTGAATAACAGTGATTAGAGACTGTTTTTTTGTTTGAACAGTTGTTTTCATAATTTTTCCAGTTTCTAAAAAATAAGCTATTCTTTCTGTAAGTTCTATTTTTCCTCCACTTGTTGGTATATGATTTTGTTTACAAAAATCAACTAATTCTTCTTTGAGATAATAAAACTGTCTGAATGTCTGACTATCTAGCGATGTATCTAAATCTGGTCTTTGTTCCATAATTTTCCTCTTTTCTGCAAATAAAAGGCTTGCATATCCAGCAAACCTTAATAAACATTATCTTGATATTCTATAACCTGACCATTCTCATAAACAATTTTAGCACTATGAAAACGACCATCTTTTATCCAATCAAAAAAATGATAATCTCCCTGCCACATTGGTAAAGTTAAAATCTTGTCATCATCTATCCATTTTAAAACACCTTCATCACATTCATGAATTACACCACTAAAATCATCACAAGTATAAACAAACATACCTTCATCTTGACCATAATATAGTCCTGGAAACGAAACAAAACCATGCAGTTTTAATGAATGTGCTACCAATCCTGTTTCTTCAAAGATTTCACGCTTTACACAGTCCTCAGCACTTTCACCTTCTTCAAACTTTCCACCAACACCAATCCATTTACCACCATTAATATCATCTTGTTTTTTAATACGGTGAAGCATTAATGTCTGTTGGTCTCTTTTCATATAACATACTGTTGTTAAAATCATACTATCGATACATGTAGTAATCTGGAGATGACCCCGCTATAATTTCTACATCTAACTCCTTCTCTAATAATTCTTTTAATCTGTCAACCATAATATTTTCTGCATGATGGTTAATATCAACTAATAATAAATGATGATCAATTGCTGCTTTGGCTTGATGATATTTTGTATCACCTGTTAAATAAGCGTCAGCCTTTCCATAAAATTGATCCATGAAGCCTGCTCCACTACCCCCGCATACAGCGACCTTCTTAACTATGTCTACTTTTCCAGCATATTTAAAATGATCCAAATGATATACCTGTTGTACATAATCAAGAAATGCATCCATAGTCATTGGTGTATTGAGTGTTGCTATTTGACTTATACCTGTTTGGTCACCAACTTGTAAATCATGAACTCCTAATTCTTCAATTAACCACTTATTCATTGAAACATTGTCCAATGCAGTATGAGAACTATAAACAATTATATGATTCTCAATTGCTGTATAAATGAATTGACCCATAATTGAATCTTTATCAATATTTTTTATAGGGTCTAATAAAAAAGGATGATGAGTAATAAGCATTTGACAATTATTTGAAATGGCTTCTTTTAAACTTGGTAAATCTGCATTTAAAGAAATCATTATTTTTGTAACATCTTGATGAACATCACCAATTTGTAAGCCGCATTTATCCCAGTCCTCTTGTAATGATAGTGGATAATAACGTTCTATAATTTCAATAATGTTTTTAGCTTCCACTTATTTCACCTTCTATCATAGTTATCAGATGCATAATTACATGATAACGTGGATGTTGTTCTTCTAAGGAATTTAATATTCCCTTTTGAATTTCTAATTGTCTATGCCATTTTTCATCCTTAAACAGGGCCCAAAGTAAAAATCTTCTTCTTGATAAGCAATCATATCATCTGTCTTTTCACAAACAATAATTTCATAAATATGTTGCGCATCCTTAACAATACTTTCATCTATAATTTTCATATTTTGTTTATATAAATACTCTCTTAATATTTCTAAACCTATATTGGCCTGTAAAATAAATCGATGATGAGCTAAGAATTCTCTGTGTTCATCTAATATATCAATGGTGAGTTTTCCTCCCATTCCACAAATACTGATCATATCAACATCTTTATCAAGAATAGGATTCATACCACTTCCAAGAAGTGGTATGACTTGTTTTTCTAAATGATATAATTGAATTGTTTCAATAGATGCGTTAATAGGTCCACTTGCTATATCACATGCATATGCCTTATCAATAATATTTTCGTTAACCAAATAACATGGCAAATAAGCATGATCAGTTCCTATATCGGCAAGTATTTCCCCTTGTTTATATTTTACAATTAAATCTGCAATAGCTTGTAGTCTTTTTGATAGTTTCATATTAACGATCTAAGAAATCTTTTAAACGTTTTGAACGTGAAGGGTGTTTCAATTTTCGTAAAGCTTTGGCTTCAATTTGACGAATACGTTCACGTGTTACGTTAAATTCTTTTCCTACTTCCTCAAGAGTTCTTGTACGTCCATCATCTAATCCAAATCGTAAACGCAATACTTTTTCTTCACGATCTGTTAATTCTAATAAGACTTCATTTAATTCATCCTTTAATAATTCATTAGCAGCATAATCATCAGGTGACATAGCCCCTTCATCTTCAATAAAATCACCTAAATGAGAATCATCTTCTTCACCAATAGGTGTTTCTAAAGAAACAGGTTCTAATGAAATTTTTTGAATTTCACGAACTTTATCAGGTGTCATACCATCCATCTTTTCAGCTATTTCTTCAGCAAGTGGTTCTCTTCCTAACTCTTGGATAAGTTGTCGTTGCACTCGTGTTAACTTATTAATTGTTTCAACCATATGGACTGGAATACGAATAGTTCTCGCCTGATCAGCAATGGCACGTGTAATCGCTTGTCTAATCCACCAAGTTGCATATGTAGAGAATTTAAAACCTTTTGTGTAATCAAATTTTTCTACTGCTTTAATAAGCCCCATATTACCTTCTTGAATCAAGTCTAAGAATAACATTCCTCTTCCAACATATCGTTTTGCAATTGAAACAACAAGACGCAAGTTCGCTGCCGCAAGTTTTTTCTTTGCTTCTTCATCACCTTCAAGAATTCTTTTAGCCAAATCTATTTCTTCATCGTGACTAAGCAATTCAACACGACCAATTTCCTTCAAATACATTTTAACAGGATCATTGATTTTAACATTGCTTCCTAATTGATTTTCATCATCATCATCATTATGAGTATACATATTTGCTGTATCCCCAGTCATCATGTCAAAATCACCAACGAAATCTAAATCAGGAACATCTTCACCTAATTCATCATCTAATCCCTCAAGAGCTCCTAAATCTTCTAATCCTTCAAGATCATCTAAATCAGTTCCAACACCTTTTAACAGTTCCTCATCATCTAATTCTAAAGCATCTAATCCATCTTCAATAACAATTCCACTGTCTGTAATAAATTGCAATAATTCCTCAGCAGATTCATCATCTAAATCATACTTTGTTAAAAAAGCATCTAAATCATCTTGTGATAATGTACCACCTAATGCATCAGCAGTTTCTTTAATTAAATTCTTAAGATCCTCAAACGTTACTGGTGCTGCCTTTTTCTTTGTTTCTTTTTTCATATAGACTCCTTTTCATTCTCTAATTTCACTATTTCACTTAAAATCTGAGCCTTTTGACTCGGATCCAAACTATAATTAAATTGTTCTAATAATTGCTCTTTCTTCATTTTTCGTGCATTTGCCGCAATTGTCTTAATATAATCATCTATTGCCTTTTCCTCATAATTTAAAGGCAATGCTGATTGTGATATTTCTATAACAGTTTGTATCAATTGTTCTTTTTGTATACTATTGATTAAATCAGCAACTTCTAAATGACTATGATTGCGATAATAGTCAACAATATAAGAGGCAATGACACGATATGAATCATTATACATAAATCCAGCTTTTGCCTCATACTTTAAAGCAACATCTTTACTATTTAACATATAAAATAATAAATCATGTTCAGCTTTACGATATTTATCAATAATTTGAATTGTTTTTTTTATTTCCCTATGAACAGTTTCCTCGATACGTTGTGGTTTCATTCCAACAACTCTTTGCTGAATAATTTCATATGAGAAACCAGATTTCTTTGATAAAATATGAATATAATAATCCCGATCAATGTCATCTGTTATTTGTGTGATTTCATAACACATTTTTTCTAAATACTGTTTGCGGTCATCATAATTGAGTGGATCAACAAGCTGGTATTCAAAATCCATTTGAAATTCAATAGGTTTTACTGTTTTACGTAAGACTTCTTCTAAGCCTTCTTGTCCATGCATCTGATATATTTCATCTGGATCTTTACCATCTGGCAAGATAATAATTTGTACTTTAAACCCAGCCTCTTCTAATTCACGAGCAGCTTTACTCATAGCTGCCTGTCCGGCTTGATCACCATCAAGACATAAATGAATTGTATTTGTTAAACGGCGTAAAGCTTGAATATGGCCTTTTGTTAAAGCAGTTCCCATAATCGCCAGTGTATTTTCAATACCTGCTTTATACATTGCAATAACATCCATAAAACCTTCTAATAAATAAACAAACCCAGCCTGTTTAACGGCTTCTCGACACTGATGATAATGGTATAAAGTTTGGCCTTTGATAAAAATATCTGACTCTGGTGAGTTCATATACTTAGCATCTGTTTGTGTAGGTTTATAAATACGCCCACTAAACCCAATAACTTGTCCTTGCTGGTTAAAAAGCGGAAACATTATACGATCATTAAACCTATCAAAATTCTTTTGTGATTCAATCACTAATCCCGACTTGACCATATCAATTTCCTGAAAACCTAACTTTTCAAACGACTGATGTAAAACAGGTTCAAGAGGAGCATAACCAATTTGAAACTCTTTAATAAGCTCATCTGTGAACTGTCGATTCAATAAATATGTTTTTGCTTCTAAGCCTAGTTTTGTATTTAGATAATAACTATAAATTTTCTGTGCTTCTTGGTGCATTTGATAAAGTGCGACATGTTCTTGATGAATTGGTCTTTTCTCAACATCTAGCTGATAATCACTTAAATCAATTTGACCTATTTCAGCAACCTTTTTGACTGCTTCAATGTATGATATCTTTAAATACTCTTGTAAGAATGTAAAAACATTCCCACCAGTATGACAAACAAAACACATAAATATCTGTTTATCAGGTGATACTGACATTGAAGGATGTGTATCATCATGAAAAGGACATACAGCCATGTAATTTCTTCCCTTTTTCTCTAAGGCAAGATATTGTCCTATCACATCAACGATATCAACACTTTGTCTTATTTCATTGATTTTCTCTTGTGACAGACGTGCCATAAATGTCCTCCTTTATTTAAAATTTAATTTTTTCAGCAATATAACTCTTCAGTTCATCAATTGGTAAACGAATCTGTTCCATACTGTCTCTATCTCTTAATGTTACTGTTTGATCAGTTTCACTATCAAAATCAATAGTAATACAGAATGGTGTTCCAATGGCATCTTGACGACGATATCTTTTACCAATTTGTCCAGCAACATCAAATTCAACATTAAAATCTTGTGCTAACATCGAATAAACTTCCATTGCTTTGTCACTTTGTTTCTTAGTCAGTGGCAAAATAGCCGCCTTAATTGGTGCAACTGCAGGATGTAAATGCATCACAATTCGTGTATCATTTTCTAATTGTTCTTCATCATATGCATCAGCAAATACTGATAAAAATAAACGATCAGCTCCTACAGAAGGTTCAATAACATATGGTATATATTTTTGATTTGTTTCTGGATCTAAATATTCCAAATTCTTTTTAGAGAATTCTTGATGTCTTGATAAGTCATAATCAGTTCTATCAGCAACTCCCCATAACTCACCCCACCCAAGTGGTGCTGGATAAAGATATTCAATATCACTTGTTGCTTTAGAATAGAAAGATAATTCTTCTTGCTCATGATCTCTGAATCTTAAATTTTCTGAAGTTAAACCCAAATCTTTTAAGAATTGCATACAACCATCTTTCCAATAATGGAACCAATCTAAATCTGTATCTGGTTTACAGAAGAATTCTAATTCCATCTGTTCAAATTCTCTTGTTCTAAAGATAAAATTACCAGGTGTAATTTCATTTCTAAATGACTTACCTATTTGACCTATTCCAAATGGAACTTTCTTACGTGATGTTCTTTGTATATTTTTAAAATTAACAAAGATTCCTTGAGCAGTCTCCGGACGCAAATAAACAACATTTTTTGCATCTTTAACAACTCCCATATATGTTTTAAACATCAATTCAAATTCACGAATATCTGTAAAATCTTCACTTCCACAATCAGGACACTTAATATGATGGTCTCTAATATATTCCATCATTTTTTCTGGCTCCCAACCATCGCTGTGAACATCTGGATCATATCCTTCAATTAACTTATCTGCACGATGTCTTGTTTTACAGTTCTTACAATCAATTAATGGATCACTAAATCCACCAACATGTCCACTTGCTTCCCAAACACGAGGATTCATAAATATAGCAGAATCCAATCCAACATTATATGGTGATTCTTGAATAAATCTTTTCCACCATAACTTCTTAATATTATTTTTCATTTCCACACCTAAAGGACCATAATCCCAAGTGTTTGCTAAACCATCATAAATTTCAGAACCCTGATAAACAAATCCTGAATTCTTTGCATGAGCAACTAGCTTTTCCATATCTTTATTTGCCATATTTATACCCCTTTTCACTTATTTTATACACTTATATAAAGTACGAAAGACTCGGCATACCTTACCAAGTCATAATTATCCTTATCTTATGTGCTAATGCCATAGTTATACCCTTATAGTGGTTATTTGTCAACCAACCATAAGGGTGCACTACAAATACGTTCTTTCATTCAACCAATTTAATATGTGAAGGTAGACTTCTTTCTTACTTTTTTCAAATAATATAGCATGTCTCATCCCTTCAAATACATCAACAGTCACATCTCGTAACTGTATTTTTTTATATTTCTCTAACAATACTTTCATCTTTCTACACATTGGGTCTAATTCACCATATCCAATATATACTGATAAATAATCTGGAATTTTAGCAATGGATTCATCACTATTGACCTCTTGCATAACACTCACAATATCACGATATCCTTGAACAGTATAAGAAAAATGTGTCATAGGATCACTTAAAAATTTCTTGATTTCATCTTCATCACTTGTTAGCCAATCAACATCACTGCTGCTTTGATGGACTTTCCGATTCTTAGATTCATGATACGATTTAAAATAATGAGTTGCCTTATATAACGGTCCACGCCAGGCTCTCAATAACTTTAAATACCCCTTTTTCAAATAACTATGTTCAACAACCGGTGGCGTTCCTAATAAAATCATACCTTCTATAAAATCACCATACTCTGTTGCATATTTACGTATCAAGACAGAACCCAAATCTACTCCCAACATAAAGTATGGAACATCTGGATATGTGCGACGAATTATATTTTGTAGGCGATGCATATCTTTAACAAGATTTTGTGGACCATTTTCAGTACCAAAAAAACCTTGTTCAAAATCAATCAGTGATTTTCCATGACCAGCAAAATCACTTACCACGACAACAAATCCCTGATTCAAAAGAAAAGATGCAAAATGATCATAACGATCTGCATGTTCACCAATACCATGATGAATTTGAACAATTCCCTTAATTCTCAAAACCACTTTAGGCTCATAAACATGATAACGTACATGTGTATGCATACTAGACGTATACGTTTTTGTATATTTCATGATCACGACCTCCTCTTTGGTGGACGGAATTGTCCTTTTGGTTTAATTAAAGATTTTTTATCAAAGCCTATTAAATCCTGACGTTTGGCAGTCATAAGTGCTTCATAAACAAGATGATAGTTTTTAGGATTGCGATACTGCATTAGAGCTCTTTGCATCGCTTTTTCCTGTGGGGTTTTTGCAACATACACCAAACTCATATCACGTGGATCTATACCAGTATAGTACATTGCTGTTGAAAGTGTTCCTGGTGTGGGATAAAAATCTTGAACTTGTTCAGGAGTATGATGAATATCTCTTAAATACTCAGCCAACTCAATTGCACTATTTAAATCACTACCAGGATGTGAGGACATAAGATAAGGAACAAGATATTGTTTTTTACCCATTTCCTTATTTAGATGTTCATATTTATCCACAAATTTCTCATATAGTTGTCTTCGTGGTTTTCCCATCTTATCTAAAACTTGATCGCTAATATGTTCAGGTGCCACTTTTAATTGTCCACTAATATGATTTTTTACAAGCTCCTTAAAAAAAGTATCATCTTTATCATACATCAAATAATCATATCTAATACCCGAACGAACAAAGACTTTTTTAACTCCATCTAAATTTCTTAATTTTTTCAGTAATGACAAGTAATCACTATGATCAATTTTTAAATTCTGACATGCTTTAGGCCATAAACACTGTTTCGTCGGACAAGCTCCATGTTCTGCTTGTTTTTCACAACTTGGAGATCTGAAATTAGCAGTCGGTCCACCAACATCATGGATATAGCCTTTAAAATCAGGATCTTGAATCATTGTTTTTGCTTCTTGTACAAGTGATTCATGTGAACGTGTTTGAATAATTCTGCCTTGATGAAAATTCAAGGCACAAAAATTACATGCACCAAAACATCCACGATTACTAATCAAAGAAAAACGAACTTCTTCAATTGCAGGTATATAATCGTACATTGGATGATATGTTCTTTGATAAGGTAAAGCATATGTATCATCAAATTCTATTTGAGTTAAAGGATGATTAGGTCTGTTTTGTACAATGTAAAAACCTTCATATGGTTCTACTAACGTTTTTGCATTAAAATGATCTGTATGGCGATATTGAATACCAAATGATTTTGCATAAGTCACTTTATCTGATGATACATCTTCAAAAGATGGTAACATAATATATCCTTCTGGAAGCAATGATAAATCTTTGATTTTAAAAACTGTCCCATCTAGATATGTTAAATATTGTGCATCAATACCTGCATCCAAAGCCTCCGCAATTTCTACAATACTATTTTCTCCCATTCCGTACATTAATAAATCAGCATTTGCATCTACCAAAATTGATTTACGCACTTTATCATCCCAATAATCATAATGTGAAAGACGCCTTAAACTTGCTTCAATACCACCAATAAGAATTGTTGCATCTTTATAGGCTTCACGTACTTTTTGACTATATACAATAACTGCTCGATCTGGTCGATGACCGGCTTCACCATTGGGCGAGTAACTATCTTTTTTTCTACGCTTTTTAGAAACGCTATAATGATTAACCATTGAATCAATATTTCCACTTGAGATTAAAAAACCAAGTCGTGGTTTTCCAAAACGTTTAAAATCTTCCAAACTATGCCAATCTGGCTGTGCCAAAAAACACACTTTAAAACCTCGACTTTCAAGTGTCCTTGTAATAATTGCTGCACCAAAAGAAGGATGATCCACATAAGCATCTCCACTTATATAAACAAAGTCAGGCTGTTCCCATCCTCTTGCTAACATTTCCTCTTTTGTTGTTGGTAAAAAGTCACTCATAACATCTCTCCCTTATATATGCAATCATTATACACCAAACTTCTCTTAAGCAAAATAAAATTGTGCAGAAATCTACACAATTTGTTGAATAAACGCAGATGTCTTTAAAGAAACACCTGTATATTCCTCAATATAACCATTCATATAAGGAATAAGCTCTTTTAAAATATTTTCTTCTATATGAATATGATCTATATATTGAATAGGAATTTTATGGATATGTCGAAAAGCTTTCAAAACATTAATATCACAAGGTTGAAGATTCCCTCGATGATTTTGGCATACAAATCCACCATCTCTCAGTGATATCGCTGTAACTTTTGACGAGCCACAAACAACACAGCCTTCAACATCAATCGAAACACCATTATGATTTAAAACAAAAACATTAAATAATAGATAAACCAAAAGAGGTGAATAGCCATGATCTAAAGCTTTTAGCGAATGATATAAAATATCATATTCATCTTGATTGGGATTATTATCTTCAAGATAACGATAAAAATACTCTAAAACATAATTAGCAACAATTTCACTATCTAAGTTTTCTTTAATATGACGCAAATAATCAACTGGAGTTGCTTTCATCAAAGAACTTAATCCCTTCTTTAAATTTATGCTCATTTCACTTATCATCATCTCTTGGCATGCTCTTGCATTCTTACTCGTTATTTTCCGAATTCCTCTAGCAATAATACCAATCTTGCCATATTCTTTGGTATATATATGTAAAATCATATCATTTTCTTTATAAACAGTTTTTTTTAAAATAATTCCTTCAACAACTTCTTCATTAGTAGTCATTTTCATCGTATCCAAACTCCTTGAGATACTTTTGTTTATTACGCCAATTTTTTTCCACTTTCACAAACAATTCCAATTCGACTGGAACTTGTAAAAAGCGTTTCATCTCTTTACGAGCATTTTGCCTGACTTTTTTAATAAGACTCCCTTGTTTGCCAATAATAATTGCTTTTTGACTCTGTCTATCTACAATAATAGCAGCCATAATATGAACACCTTGCTCATCTTCAATCATTCTCTCGATAACAATAGCGACACTATGTGGGACCTCTTCATGTGTAAAATAAAGAATCTTTTCCCTAATAAATTCAGCCATAATAAATCTTTCAGGAT
>OAVM01000551.1_pt1 | contig 11113 bp, 12 predicted proteins | sample 1476421 | NCBI WGS metagenome assembly OAVM01 (sample SAMEA2580099, study PRJEB22360) | human gut metagenome | biome: human gut; feature: human-associated habitat; material: faeces | place: Denmark | collected 2008/2010
CACTGGCCCTTGCGGGCCTCATGTCCATTTCCGCACTGCTTCCCGCGCTGGCGGCGCAGGAAACGGAGAACGTATCCATCCCCGAAAGCTCCGGCATTTCGGAAAGCATGGCACAGGATGAGAGCAGCGTATCCAGCTCCGGCAGTACAGCGGATGAAAGCACCGAGCCGGAGTCCGGCAGCAATGCAGGGGCTGATGTTTCGCAGCCCGAATCCGACAGTATGCCGGTGAAGTCTGACGGCAGCACTTCGGATGGTTCGGAAGCTGAAACCAGCAGTTCACTGCCTGTTTCCGACAGTATGGCGTCCGATGAAATGGATGCTGACTCGGAACCGGCTTCCGGCAGCGAAACAGCAGAATCGGACGTCGATGCCAAGGATGAAGATTCATCTGGTGTAACGGCAGCAACAGCGGACGAACAGTCGGTCTCTGTTACGGTGTCGGAAGAATACGCGATCCTGCTTGCGACCAACCAGGCGGACAGCATGATGGGCCATGCGGGTATGAGGCGCAGCGACGCCTGTACGCAGCCTGCGGCATCCTTTGTGCTGGCGGACTACGCCGCAGAAACGGAGGATGAGAGCTACTGTCTGCTTTGGGAAGCGATGAACGCGGAATTTGAGCAGCTTGGTGCACAGGGATGTACAACGGCCAACTGTGTTTTCACAGATGGTATGATCATCCTGATGCGATAGGACGGAACGGGACGGGGCGGCTTGAGCTGCCCCGTCCCGTTTCAATGTTATGGAGGGCTGAAACAGTGGAACAGGAAAAACTCGTACAGGGCTGGATGGTCTGCGGAACAGATGAAGAAGCTCAAAAACCGGAGATGTATTTTCTGGACGTCAACAATGCGATCGCATACCGGGAAATGCAGCGGGACGCCGCGTCTCTGACGATCCGGCTGCAGTACATCCGCCCGGAATGGGCAAAAGACCTTCACAAAAGCCGCCTGCGGCAGCGGGACGGAAAACAGGAACGATGAATGGGGAATGCAGAATGAAAATACAGATTTTTAACCGTTTGATCAGACATGGAGAGAGCTTCCGTGTACCGCGCTCTGTGCAGGAGTCCATTCCGGTCAGAAAGATATACCGGGACGGGATCTGGCTGTGCGGCGGGCGGTATTCCAAGATGTGGCGGTTTCAGGATGTGAACTACGCCGTGGCGTCGGAAGCGGACCAGTCGGAAATATTGATGCGCTACTGCAGCGTCATCAACGCATGGCCGGATGATGCGTATGTGCAGGTGCTCACGAACAATCGCCGCATCGACCCGGTGGAATTTGAGAACACCATGCTGATGCATTTGCGCGGCGATGCTATGGACAGGCTGCGGGAGGAATACAACCAGATCGTGCGGGAGCGCACGGAATGGAGCAACAACATTTTCCGGGAGAAATACATCGTTATCTCTGTGCAGCGGCGGAGTATTGAGGAGGCAAGGAGTTTTTTTGCCCGTGTCGGCACAGAGCTTGCATCCGGATTCGGGCGGCTGTCCAGCCAGCTTACAGAGCTTTCTTCCCATGACCGCATCCGCATCCTGCACGATTTTTTTCGCAGCGGGGAAGAACAATATTTCAATTTTGACCTTTCGCAGGCCATGGCGCGTGGCCAGGATTTCCGGGACTATATCGCGCCGGACAGCCTTCAATTCAAGACCGACCATTTCATCATGGGCAAAAAGTTCGGGCGCGTACTGTTTTTAAAGGACTATCCCAATTTTCTCAAGGACGAAACGATCGCCAGGCTGTGCGAATTCCCGCAGAATCTGATGCTGTCCATCCAGATCGTCCCGGTCCCCATGGAGGAGGCTGTGGCGGACATGCAAAAGCGCGTGCTTGCCGTGGAGACGGATATTACCCGGTGGCAGCAAAAGCAGAACGCGAACCACAACTTTTCCGCGGAGCCTCCCTATGAGATGCAGCAGATGCGGCAGGAAATGAAGGCGCTGCTGGATGATCTGACCTCGCGGGACCAGCGGATGGTGCTTGTGCTGGTGACGCTGGTGCATCTGGCGGACAGCTATGCGCAGCTCAACAGTGACACGGAGGCCATCACGGCCACGGCGCGGGGCGATCTGTGCCGTTTCAATACGCTCCATTTCCAGCAGGAGGAGGGCCTGAACACGGCGCTGCCTTACGGCTTACGGGAAATTGAAGCGATGCGCACGATGAACACAGAGAGCGCGGCGGCACTGACGCCCTTTTCCGTACAGGATGTGATGGACCGGGGCGGGATCTACTATGGCAGAAATGCCATCAGCCGGAACAGCATCATTTGCAACCGCAAGCTGCTGCTCAACGGGAATGGCTTTTATCTCGGCGTGCCGGGCAGCGGCAAGAGCATGGCCGCGAAATGGGAGCTGATGAACGTTATTCTGAACACGGACGATGATGTATTGATCTGCGACCCCGAAGCGGAGTTCGGCCCGGTGGTGGATGCGGTGGGCGGGCAGAACATCCGCCTTGCGCCGGACAGCACGCAGCATGTGAACGCACTGGAGCTGGGAAAGGGCTACGAGGCAGGGGAAAAGCCTGTTTCGCTCAAATCCGAGTTTATCCTTACGCTGTACGAGCATCTTTTGGATGTGCAGACGAACGGACGCCGGGCAAAATCCATCATCGACCGCGCGGTGCTTGACCTGTATGAGGAATTCAGCAAAAAGCCGCAGGCTCCCACACTGCAGGACCTTTACCGTATTTTGCAGTGCCAGAAGGAGGAACTGGCGAAGGATATCGTGCTGGCCAGTGAAATTTTCACAAAGGGCAGCCTGAACACGTTCGCACAGCCCACCAACGTGCAGCTGGACAACCGCGTTTTGTGCTTCAATATCCGGGACCTGGGCCAGCAGCTGCGTCCCATCGGCATGCTGGTGCTGATGGAGGTGGTCATGATGCGCGTGATGCAGAACCGTCTGCGCGGAAGGCGGACGTGGATCTATTTTGATGAGCTGTCCGTTCTGTTTTCCTATGAGTGGTCCACGAACTTTCTGGATGTATCATGGAAAAGATACCGGAAGTACGGGGCTTTGGCCAGCGGGATATTTCAGAATCTGGACCAGGCGCTGGACAACGAGGTAGCACGCAGTATGATCTCCAACAGTGAATTTCTTGTACTGCTCAATCAGGCGGCGTCGGACCGCACGAAGCTGGCGGAGCTTCTGCATATTTCGGATACGCAGCTTTCGTATGTCACGGATTCTGAAGCGGGACGCGGCCTGCTGAAGATGGGCGGCAGTCTGGTGCCCTTCATCAATGATATTTCAAAGGACACCCAGCTTTACAAATTGATGAGCACGCGCCCTAATGAAAAGTTCTTATAAATGGAAAGAGTGATTGTAATTAGCTGCCCATAAGCCATTTTTACAGAAAAAACTTGCGATAATAATTGCATGGATGTCTCCTTTCAACGACAATAGACACACCACCTTGAAAGGAGAGTGTGTCTATGATTACAAACAATTTCAACAAAGAGCTTCGGGGTATTTCAGATGCATTACGTGATTTGGGGTACACTGACAGCACCATCGGGCTACCCCCGTGGAACAGGCCGCTAAAAATGCGGAAGATACGCTGAACGAAATCTTTGAAACACTGCACTAATTAACCATACTGTTTTTCGGGGCTGTCGCAATAAGAAAAACGCCGGGGTACGATCCCGGAGCTGCTATAGGGGGCTTTTCATCCCATAAACCTCAATTGCGGGGACAGGGGATTAAGCTGCCTGCGCTATCTTGATTCTTACTGCGGCAGCCCCACACCTATCAACACCAAGAGGGAGGGTTACTGTGTTCGGCACATCTGGAAAATCACGCCAAAAGCGTGATATGACAGGCTTTCTGTTTATTCTACCGACCTTGCTTGTGCTGGCTGTTTTACTACTTTATCCGGTACTCGCCAGCATTTTTTACAGCTTTACCTCCAAGCATCTGCTAAAACCAACCTATGGCTTTGTCGGCCTAAAAAACTATATTGAGGTACTGAAGGATCCGGCGTTTTACAGCGCATTCTGGGTATCGATTCGCTGGACGTTCTTTTCTTTGGCGGGACAGCTGCTTGTTGGTTTTACGGCAGCGTTGGCGTTAAATCGGATTCGCCGTTTCCAAGGGATTCTGCGAACGGTTTTGATTATCCCTTGGGCATTCCCTTCCATCGTCATTGCACTGGGCTGGAAGTGGATACTAAATGGCGTATACGGTTTTGTACCGCTGCTGCTGCAAAAAATTGGCATCACCGAATCCGTTCCCCAGTTCTTTAGTGATGTCTCCCTTGTTTTTGGTACGCTTGTGTTCATTAACATATGGTTTGGCTCCCCTCTGATTATGGTCAATGTGCTGTCAGCGCTTCAGACCATACCGCAGGACCAATACGAGGCAGCTCAAATCGATGGCGCATCGGCATGGAAATGCTTCACGGTTATTACTTTCCCGCATATCAGAAATGTGGTTGGCCTGCTGGTGGTTCTGCGTACCATATGGATTTTTAACAGCTTCGATATGATTTTCCTGCTAACAGGAGGCGGACCGGCAAACATGACGGCATCCTTGCCCATCTATGCCTACAACATTGGCTGGGGCGTGAAACAGTTGGGGCGTGCCAGCGCTGTGACGGTGATACTGCTGATTTTCCTGCTCATGCTTTGTGCCCTGTACTTTAAGCTTCTCGACCACTGGGAAAAGGAGAACGGATAGCATGAAACACAGAAAGATTTCTTTTAATAGAAAAAACCTTTTTAAGAAAGGTTGGCTGGTCTCACTTGCTGACTATACTTACCTGATTATTCTTGCTGTTATTGCTGCCTTTCCCCTTATTTGGATTATTCTGTCTTCTCTGAAAAGCAAGGGAGAACTCATTGGCAATCCAACGGCATTCTGGCCGCAGCAGTTTACATTGGATTATTACCGCACAGTCCTTGGGCAGTTAAACTTTGGCCACAATGTTCTGAACTCGTTGGTGGTTGCAGGCTGCACAATGGTGCTGGCCATCACCATTTCCGCATTGGGTGCGTATGGTATTTTGCGCTTCTTCCCACGCTTTGGCAAAGCAATCACACGGGTATTAATTTCTACCTATATGTTTCCGCCCATTCTGCTGTCGATTCCATACACAATCTTAATGGGAAAGCTGGGACTTACCAACTCTCGTATCGGTCTGATTATTATGTACCTGAGCTTTTCGGTACCTTATGCAGTTTGGTTGTTAATTGGATTCTTTAAGACGGTACCCCTTGGCATCGAGGAGGCTGCCTGCATTGATGGTGCGAATAAACTGCAAGTATTCGTCAAGGTTGTGCTGCCCAATGTTGCGCCTGGCGTTGTTGCAGTCGCCATATATACGTTTATCAATGCCTGGAACGAATTCCTGTATGCCCTCTTGATTCTTAACAGCCGTGAGCTTATGACAGTCTCTGTGGCACTGAATTCACTTGAGGGACAGGAAGTACTGGATTGGGGCGTAATGATGACGGCTTCCGCAATCGTTGTGATTCCGGCTGTGGTATTCTTTATGCTGATTCAAAAAAAGATTGCCGGTGGCTTGACGGAAGGATCTGTTAAATAAGAAGTAATTGTATTTGGTTGCAGTGTGAAACAACCCAAAGGGAAATTGCGTACACCGCTCTGCAAAATCACCTCGACCGGCGAAATTGAGCAGCGGTTCCGCTTGAATTGAGCAATGGGACCGCCCGGATTGAGCAGTCCCACCGCTCAGGTTGAATATGGACAGAACAAATCAGTCAAGGTATCATAAATATAGTCGGAGTCAGATGTCTTGCAAACCCTTCCGCTTGCGCATGGATTCCTTGCCTCCAATGACCACGGTGTAAGCATCGTGGACGATTCGGTCGCAGATGGCATCAGCCAGCAGCGGGTCAGACAACTTTTCCGGCCAGCCCGGAATGTCAAACTGGGAGCAGAAGATCGTGGAGTTTCGCTTGTACCGGGACTCCACGATTTCCAATAAGTCTCTGGCTTCCGTTTCTTTCAAAGGGTATACCGGGCAGCGTCATGGGAATGATTACGCGGATGAGCGCCATGAATCTTGAGCAGCCATCAATGGCGGCAGCCTCCTCCATGGCAAACGGCACACTGTCAAAGAAGCTGCGCATCAGCAGAATAGGAAACGCCATGCTGGTGGCCAAAATGGTGAGAATTACACCCGTATAGGTGTTGTAAAGGCCCATTTTCTGCATCATCATAAATACCGGCACTACAATGACCACCTGAGGCAGCACCTGCGTAACAATGCCGTGCTCTTGGACTCCGGGGCGTTTTCACATCCTCGCTTGTCGGCTGCTCCTTATTGATGACCGTTAGAGGTACACGACCATCCCGCCCAATCGATTCTATCCAAGCTGCGTGAAATGCGGCTGAGTGTTATGGCCAATGCCCTGAAGGACCAACTTGCCGATCCGCAGTTCCAAAACATGACCTTTGAGGATCGGCTCGGTCTTTTGGTGGATGAGGAATGGAATGCTCGAAAGAATAACCATCTGAACAAGCTGATCCGGCAGGCAACCTTCTCTGATCCGGGAGCTTGTCTGGAAAATGTGGAGTATCTGCCCGACAGAGGGCTGAAGCAGGAGGAACTGCTGCGGTTCAGCACCTGCAACTACATTCAGGAGCACCACAACATCATCCTGCTGGGAGCCACCGGCAGCGGCAAAACCTATCTGGCCTGCGCTCTGGGCATGGCTGCTGTAAGACGGTTCTATGCGGTGAAGTACATCCGGCTCCCGGATCTTCTGGTAGAATTCCAGATTGCCAGGGGCAACGGTACGATTCGCAAGCTCATGGCCCAGTACAAGAAGTACGCATTGCTCATTATTGACGAATGGCTCCTATCGCCACGGCCTTTGCGCTTTCCTTTTTTTCGGGCTGGGGTCAATATCTTTACCCTCTGGTGCTCACACGGGACGCGGCAAAAACCCCCGTTACGGTTGGCATTGCCCGTTTGATCGATAATCAGACCCCTTGGGAAATGGTGATGACCGGTACCCTGATTTCTATTGTCCCGGCGGTCATTATTTATTTGCTGGTGCAAAAATCGCTCATCAAGGGAATGTCCAGCGGGGCGGTAAAGTAAACAGACAGGAGGAGGTTTGATGCAAAACGGGGCCGAAAGGCTGGCACAAAAGATGAAAAAGGGAGGCTTTGCAGTTGGCTTTGCCGTCACACTGGCAGAGCCGGCGTTGAGCGAGATGGCGGGCTGCGCCGGATATGATTTTGTGTTTGTGGACGCAGAGCACAGCCCGTTGGACCGAAGGGACGTTTTTCAGCACATTATGGCGGCTCAGGGCGCAGGCGCGGCTGCTCTGGTGCGGGGGCGCGCCGCCGAGCCTGCAATGATCAAAGCGATTCTGGACATGGGGCCGGACGGTGTGATTTTTCCTTTTGTGCACAATGCGGACACAGCCCGGCTTGCGGTGGCAGCCTGTACATACCCGGACGGCCCTTATCAAGGGATGCGGGGGCAAGGCCCGATGCGGGCTGTGCGCTACGGGTTTGGAGAGGAAGCTGCGTATCTGGCTGCGCCGGAAAATTATCTTTTGAAAATTATGCAGATTGAATCCTATGAGGGCTGGCTTAATTTGGATGAGATTCTGTCTGTGCCCGGCGTGGACGGCGTATATCTGGGTCCGGCGGATCTGGGGAGAAGCGTAGCGGCACACAAAGACCTGAACCTGCCTTCGGTGGCCGAGATTTGCGACGACGTCTGCCGCCGTGTGCGCGCGGCGGGAAAATGGATGGGTGTACCTCTGGGCACTGCCCCAAAAAATGCAGCCGATGCCCGGGAGCGGGGGGCACAGTGGGGCGTGTGCGGCATCGACACGGAGCTTCTGGCCGACGGCATGCGCGCGTGCCTTGCGAACTTTACCATGCAGGAGGAATAAGATATGCCGGTATTTGAAATGCCCTTGGAGGAGTTGCGCCATTATAAAGGGTGTAGCCCATGTCCCGGTGATTTTAAGGAATATTGGCGCGAAGCGCTCGGAGAGCTGGAGGCCACGGGGCTTGCTTATACCTGTACGCCTGCTGCGTTTGAGGCACCGGGCGTGGAGTGCTATGATCTGTGGTTTGTTGGAACAGGCGGGGCGCGGGTGCATTGTATGTTTTTGAAGCCCGCGCAATTTTCGGGAAAAATCCCTGCGGTTGCGGTATTCCACGGATATATGCACCACGGGGGCGAATGGTTTGAACGGCTGCCCTACGTTTATGCGGGCAACGCGGTGCTTGTCATGGAGGCGCGGGGCCAGGGAGGGCTTTCGGAGGACGTTTACGCAGGAGCGGGCCCCACATTGTTTGGCCATGTGGTCCGTGGTGTGCGGGACAAGGACCCGCATAAGCTGTATTATCGGGACGTATATCTGGATGCGGCCAAGGCGGTTCGTATTTTGATGAGCATGGATTTTGTGGACGAGGCCCGGGTGGCCACCACGGGGAAATCTCAGGGCGGCGCATTGGCGTTGGCCGCTGCGGCCCTAACGCCGGAGGTGAAGCTGTGTGCGCCCATCTACCCGTTTCTGTGCGATTTCAGGCGGGTGGCCCAGCTGGACCTTATGAAAGATGCCTATGAAGGATTTTCCTACTATTTTAAAAAATGTGATCCCACCCACGCGCATGAACAGGAATTCTTTGAGCGGCTGGGTTATATTGATCTGCAGAATCATGCGTCTGCAATTCGCGCACAGGTGTTTTGGCAAACTGGCCTGATGGATACACTGTGTCCGCCCTCTGCCCAATTTTCGGCTTATAATAAGCTTACGGGACGCAAAGAGATGAAGCTTTACCCCGAGTATGGACATGAACAGATTCCATACACAAACGATACGGTTTTTTCCTTTTTGCGAAAATTGTGATCGATACTTTTGCCGTGACGGAGAAAGGAGACAAGTTCTGGTTGACAGAGATTAAAAAAATAGCTTAATATGGTAGTAATAGATATTCCCGGTTTTGGGGAGGAGGTTCAAGATGGCGACAAACGCGCTCAACAACGATTTTTTGCTCAACATCCAGTCGATCTACCCATCGCTTACCAAGGCGGAAAAGAAGGTGGCGGACTATACGCTGCAAAATTCTAAGGCGGTGCGTTTTCTGTCCATCACCGATTTGGCCGAGGCCTGCCATGTAAGCTTGACAAGCGTATTCCGTTTTTGCAAGGTGCTGAAGCTGCAGGGGTATCAGGAATTTAAGGTGCAGCTTGCGCTGAGCATCCAGGAGGAAGGGCAGGGCGAGGAGATCGAATTGCTGCCCGCCGCGGTGACCAAAGCCGATTCGGTTCCCACGGCGGCCAAAAAGTTGCTGCAAAGCCACATCAACGCGCTTTCGGAAACACACGCGTTGGTGGATGAAGCGGCTCTGAGCCGTGCGGCGCATTATATCAATCACTCCGATCAAGTGCGCTTTTTCGGTGTTGGCGGTTCGATGCTTACCGCTATGGAGGGAATGTATAAATTCCTGCACATTATGCCCAACGTTTACTGCTTGTCCGATATCCACATGCAGACAATGGGCGCCTCCACGCTGAACCAACACGACACCGCTATTTTTATCTCCCATTCGGGAGCCAGCAAGGAGATTGTTCAGATGGCGCAAAAGGCCCACGAAGGCGGGGCCAAAACAATTGCCATTACCAAATACGCAAAATCCCCTCTCACCGAATATATGGATGTGGTACTGCTGTGCGGCGGTTACGAGCCACCCCTGCAGGAAGGTTCGTTTCCCACTAAAACGGCGCAGATGTTTGTGCTGGATTTGCTTTTTACCGAGGTGTACCGCAAACAGTTTGATTACTCCAAGGAAATTAACAAGCGGGTTACGACTTCCATTTTGGACAAAGATTATTAAGAGTTGCTTTAAAGATTGTTGATATAAACCTCTGCGGCGAAACAAAGCCGACAATTTTTTCCTGCGGCGGGCGAAAATTGTCGAGCAGGATTTTTCCTGTCAGGGGCTTTTTTTATGAAAGGAACAGGATATTTCCTATGGATATACTTGTTTGCATCAAACAGGTGCCGGGCACCAGCAATGTGGAGGTCGACCCGGTAACAGGCATGCTGAAACGCGACGGCGTGGAGAGCAAGCTGAACCCCTATGATCTTTATGCGCTGGAACAAGCATTTGCCTTAAAAGAATTGTATGGAGGCATGGTGCGTACCGTCACCATGGGGCCGCCTCAGGCAAAGGCCGCGGTGATGGAAAGTGTTTATATGGGCGCGGACAGCGGAGTGGTGATCAGCGACCGAAAATTTGCGGGCGCAGACGTGTTGGCCACCAGCTATACGCTTGCACAGGGGCTGCAAAGCAGAGGACGGTTTGACGTCATCCTTTGCGGCAAACAGACGACTGACGGCGATACCGCACAGGTGGGGCCGGAGATTGCCGAGCATTTGGGCCTGCCGCATGTGACCAATGTGACGAGCATCCTGAAGGAAAAGGACGGCCGGCTCACGGTTCGTTGTATGCAGGATGGGCTCATCGTTACCCAAACCGTGCGCACACCGTGTCTGCTGTGCGTGGACGGTGCGGTCAATACTCCGCGCTTGCCCTCTTACCGGCGCAAAAAGCAGTTTGTCGGGCAGACAATCGAATTTTTGTCCCTGGCCGAAATGCAGGACAGGGACGAGCAGCATTACGGTCTTTCCGGCTCGCCCACACAGGTGGTGCGCATCTTCCCACCCGAAAAAAACGATACAAAAGAGATGTGGAAGGACAAAGAGCCTGTGCTGGCGCAAAAGCTGTTCGATTTGCTGAAAAGCCGCAAGGCGTTGTAGGAGGAGAAAAATCAATGGCAGGTTTGACGATACATTCCGAAAAGCTTACGCCCGCGCTGGCGAAAGAGCTGTCGGCGCTGTGCCCGTTTGGGGCGCTGGAAGAGACCGCGGAGGGGCTTGCGGTGGGGGCAGGCTGTAAAATGTGCCGCCTGTGTATAAAAAAAAGCGGCGGCGTCATCACAGAGGAGGAAACCCAAAAACCGCAGATCAACAAGGAGGATTGGGTGGGCGTGGCGGTATTTGCGGATTTTGCACATGGGAGGCTGCATCCGGTCACGCTGGAGCTGCTGGGCAAGGCGCAGGAATTGGCTGGCGTTACCGGGGACCCCGGGTGCAATCTG
>OAVM01000552.1_pt1 | contig 11099 bp, 10 predicted proteins | sample 1476421 | NCBI WGS metagenome assembly OAVM01 (sample SAMEA2580099, study PRJEB22360) | human gut metagenome | biome: human gut; feature: human-associated habitat; material: faeces | place: Denmark | collected 2008/2010
CGGGCAGCGTGGATTTTCCTTACTTCTGCTTTGCAGCCAAGTCCGCCAGCGCGTCCTTGCGGGACAGATTGATGCGTCCCTGCTGGTCGATCTCGGTGACCTTTACCAGAAGCTCGTCGCCCACAGCCACGACATCTTCCACCTTCTCCACGCGCTTGGTGTCCAGCTTGGAGATATGCACCAGGCCCTCTTTGCCCGGGGCGATCTCTACGAACGCGCCGAACGTCATCAGACGGGTGACCTTGCCCTTATAGATGGCGCCGATCTCCGGGTCCTCCACAATGGTCTTGATGGTGTGCATGGCGCGCTCCGCGTCCGCGATGTCGATGGCGGAGATGAATACGCTGCCGTCTTCCTCGATGTCGATCTTCGCGTTGCAGTTGGCGCAGATCTCCTGAATGACCTTGCCGCCCTTGCCGATGACGTCGCGGATCTTATCCACATCGATCTTCATGGACAGCATCTTGGGCGCGTACTTGGAAAGCTCCGCGCGCGGCTCGGCGATGACCGGGGCCATGATCTCGTCCAGGATATACAGGCGCGCCTTGCGGCATTTCTCAAAGGCTTCCTCGATGATCTCGTAAGTCAGCCCGTCTACCTTCATATCCATCTGGATGGCCGTAATGCCGTCGCGTGTGCCGCCCACCTTGAAGTCCATATCGCCGTGGAAGTCCTCCACACCCTGAATGTCCAGCATGGTCATCCAGCGGTCGCCCTCGGTGATGAGGCCGCAGGAGATGCCCGCGACGGGTTTTTTGATGGGAACACCCGCGTCCATCAGCGCCAGCGTGGAGCCGCAGATGGACGCCTGGCTGGTGGAGCCGTTGGAGCTGAGCACCTCGGACACGCCGCGGATGGCGTACGGGAACTCCTCAACACTGGGCAGCACGGGCAGCAGGGCGCGCTCGGCAAGAGCGCCGTGGCCGATCTCGCGGCGGCCCGGGCTGCGGGGCGCACGCGCCTCGCCCACGGAATAGGGCGGGAAATTATAGTGGTGCATATACCGCTTCGTGGGCTCCAGGGAAATGTCGTCCATGATCTGCGCGTCCCGCAGGCCGGACAGCGTGACAGCCGTCAGCACCTGCGTCTGACCGCGGGTGAACATGCCGGAGCCGTGTACGCGGGGCAGCAAGCCCACTTCGGCGGCCAGCGGGCGGATCTCGTTGATGCCGCGGCCGTCCACGCGCTTACCCTCGTCCAGCAGCCAGCGGCGCACCACGAACTTCTGCATCTTGTACATCAGTTCCTCAATGGTCGCAGCGCCCCACTGCTCGGCGTATTTCTCCTCCAGCTCGTTGCGGATGGGGAGCAGCCGCGCGTCGCGCACGGTCTTGTCGTCGGTGTCCATGGCCGCCTTGAAAGCGTCCAGATAATCCCGCTTCACTTCCTCCAGCAGGTCGTGGTCCAACTCCATGGACTGGAACTCGATTTTGGGTTTGCCGATCTCAGCCACGATGCCGTTGATGAAGGTGATAATCTTCTGGATCTCGGCGTCGCCGGTCTTGATGGCTTTCAGCATGGTGGCTTCGTCCACCTCGTTGGCGCCGGCCTCGATCATGACGATCTTTTCGGCGCTGGCGGCAACGGTAAGCTGCAGGTCGCTTGCTTCACGCTGCTTTTCGGTGGGGTTCACCACCAGTTCGCCGTCCACAAGGCCCATGAACACGCCCGCGATGGGTCCTTTCCAGGGAATGTCGGAGATGGAAAGCGCAATGGACGTGCCGATCATGCCCGCGATTTCGGGGCTGCAGTCCTGGTCCACGCTCATAACGGTCATCACCACAGAGACGTCGTTCCGCATGTCCTTGGGGAACAGCGGACGGATGGGACGGTCCACAACACGGCTCGTCAGCACGGCCTTTTCGCCGGGACGGCCCTCGCGGCGCATGAAGCTGCCGGGGATGCGGCCCACGGAATACAGCTTTTCTTCAAAGTCCACCGAAAGGGGGAAGAAATCGATGCCGTCGCGGGGCTTGTCACTCATGGTGACGTTGCACAGCACGGCGGTCTCGCCGTAGCGCACCAGGCAGCTGCCGTTGGAAAGGCCGCACATCTTGCCCGTCTCCACAACGAACGGGCGGCCTGCCAGCTCGGTTTCAAACACTTTGTACCTAGGGAACGTTTCTTTTTTGGATGCAAATTCGAGTGCCATTGTATACCTCCTGTTTTTTCACAGGACGGGCGGTGTTTTAGCAATAAAGCCAGTGCTCTCCCGGCGGGAAAGCCCTCGATTCATTGCTAACAACACGCGGATGCCGCCCTGCGGTTTTCTTTTGAAGTCCCCCGCGGGGGACGCGGTAAAAACACGGAAAGGCAGACGGCAAACGCCGCCTGCCTTTTCGGATTTTCTTACTTGCGCAGGCCCAGCTTGGCGATCAGGGCGCGGTAGCGCTCGATGTCCTTCTTCTGCAGATAAGCCAGCAGGTTACGGCGCTGGCCGACCATCTTCAGCAGACCGCGGTAGCTGTGCTTGTCGTTTTTATTGGCCTTCAGGTGCTCGTTCAGGTGGTTGATGCGCGCGGTGAGCAGCGCGACCTGAACCTCGGGGGAACCCGTGTCCGTCTCGTGTACGCGGGCGGAAGCGATGATGTCCTGTTTGTTTTCCATGGTTTCTTTCTCCTCTTTTTTATGATTTGCCGCAGACGCAGTGTCGGTAGACCATCGAGGGATGCGCCGGACACCGGGCCTGGGTAGGCTTGCAGCCCATAATAAGGCAGCCTAAACAGTATAACACAACGCACACGCAAAAACAAGGCGTTTTGCCAAGTTTTGTGCGGCTTATAACAACGGAGGCTCATTTCTCCCGCCACTCCCGCGCGGCCTGCGCGGCGCGGCCCACCATGGCCGAAAGCTCCTCCAGCGTACCGAATTTCTGCGTGGGCCACAAAAAACGGCAGAAGCGCACCGGCACTCTGTCGCCGTAGATATCGCCGGAAAAATCCGGGATAAACGTCTCGCAGGTAACGCCGTCGCCGTTCACCGTGGGGCGCGTGCCCAAGCCCGTAGCACTGGGCCGCCACACGCCGTCCAGCAGGACCCGCGTTACATATACGCCCTGCCGGGGAAGCAGCATCCAATCGGGATAGATTTGGTTGATGGTGGGAAAGCCCAACGCAGTCCCCAGCCGCTTGCCGTGACGTACGGGAAGGTCGATGCAGTAAGGCTCCCCCAGCATGGCGCCCGCAGTTTCCACATCGCCCGCCTCCAGGCAGGCGCGGATGCGGGACGATGAAACAGGCGCGCCCTCCCGCTGTACCATGGGCACGATCTCCACCGAAATTCCCGCGGCCGCGCACAGACGGCGCAGCATGTCCACATTGCCCGCCTTGCGGCTGCCGAACGTGAAGTTATCCCCGCAGAAAACAGCCTTCGCGCCGAAACGCACAGCCAGCACGTCGTGGACGAACGCCTCCGGCGAAAGCGTGCAGAATTCCTCAAAGGGCGGACGCACATAATGCTCCACGCCCATGGCGGCAATGCGCCGCGCCTTTTCCTCCGGCGTAAGGATGGCCCTGCCTTTTACAGCCCGGTCCAGCGGCGGTGCAAAGGTGAACACGGCGGACGTGCAGCCCCGCTCCCGCGCAGCTTCCACCGTGCGCGCCAGCACACGGCGGTGCCCCAGGTGCACGCCGTCAAAATAGCCAAGGGCCACACAGGCGCCCGTGCCGCCCTCTATCGTCGCAAGAGTATCGTAGCAGTGCAAACGCACACCTCCCGTTTTTCAATGCGGGCCGTTCCCTGCTCGGGATAAAAGGCCCCAAAAGCGAACGCCGCGCGCAGCGGCCCCGGCGGGGCGCGTCACGCGCGTTCGCAAAACAGTTTTTCCACAGTCAGGATGTGCTTTTCCACCCGGCACACCCCCAGAAATTCCCCCGCGCACAGCGCGCGGTAGCGCCCGTCCCGGGCCGGGAACCGGTAAGTAGGCGCACCATTCAGCAGGCGGCGGCGCGTCTCCTCGTTCACCTCTACGGCGGGCAGACAGGTGAAAACGCTTTCCACGCTCAGCAGCAGGCTCTCCAGCGTACCGGCCTCCCGGGCGCGCTGCAGCTCATCCAGCGTATACGCCATTTCCAGCGTATAGGGGCCCGACGCCGTGCGGCGCAGCGCCGCCATGGTGGCGGGCACGCCCAACGCCCGGCCAATATCCTCCAGCAGCACGCGCACATAGGTGCCCTTGCTGCAGTGGATATTTAAAATATACTCGTTGGGTGCGGGGCTGCCCGCCAGCATAATGCTGTGCAGCGTGACGGGGCGCGGCGTGCGCTCCACGGTCTTCCCCGCGCGGGCCGCCTTGTACAGCGGTTGTCCGTTTACTTTCACGGCGGAGTACATGGGGGGCACCTGCTGCTGCGTACCCGTGAAGCGCGGCAGCACCGCGGCCACGGCGTCCAGGCCGATGTCCGCGGGAACAGCCGCCTGCTCCAGCGTTTCGCCGGTAACGTCGCCAGTGTCGGTGCGCCGGCCCAGCAGCATCGTGGCCGTGTACATTTTGTCGGCACGCTCCTGCATATCCACGGCTTTGGCCGCGCCGCCCACAAAAACGGGCAGCACGCCCGTGGCCATCGGGTCCAGCGTTCCGCCGTGCCCAATGCGCCGCGTACCGCAGATGCCGCGCAGCTTTGCCACTACGTCAAAGGAGGTAAAGCCCTCCGGTTTGTCGACAACTAGGATTCCTTGCATAACGCTTTTTCCACCTCGGTCAGCAGGGCGGCCTTGGCGTTGTCCAGACTGCCCAGCAGTTCGCATCCGGCGGCCTGCTTGTGGCCTCCGCCGCCCAGATGGGCGCAGATGGCGGAAGCGTCCACGCCTGTCACGGTACGCACGCTCACCTTATAGCTGCCCGTGGGCTGCTGGCGGATGGTGATGCCGACCTCCACGCCCTCGATCATGCGGGGCAGGCTGGTGATACCCTCCAAATCGGTGCCATCGGCGCCGGTCTCGGCGATCTGCTCTTTTGTAAGGTAGACCGTGGCGCACCGGCCGCCAAAGCTGTATTCCAGGCTTTCCAGCGCCAGGCGCTCAATGGCCAGACGGCTGCGGGATTTGCTCTCGAACAGGATGTTGTTGAGCTTAACGAGGCTTGCGCCCGCGGTGATGAGCTTTGCCGCGATCTCGTGGGTGCGGGCCGTGGTATTGGCAAACTTGAAGCAGCCGGTATCCGTGGACAGACCCGTATACAGGCAGTCCGCGATGGTGGGCGTGATCTCAGTGCCGATGGCCGTCAGCAGCTCGTAAATGATCTCGGCTGTGGCGGCGGCGTCGCCGTCCAGCAGCATGCAGTCGGCATACCCTGAGTTGGAGGGATGGTGGTCGATGCACATGTCGATGCGGCGTGTATATTCCGCGATGGAATCGCCGAACAGCTGGATGCTCGCCACGTCCACGGCTACCGTGTAGCCGGGCGTGAACTGGCCTGTGTACAGGCCGATGTCCATATAATCATACCGGGACGGGATGGGGTCCGCGCACAGCACGGCCACTGTTTTGCCCAGGCCCTTCAGCGCCCAGTACAGCGCGGCGGCGCTGCCGATGGGGTCGCCGTCCGGGTTTTTATGGCAGATCAGCAGCACGTTTTCCGCTTTCAGCAGCCTGCTCAGCGCTGCCGCGATGTCTAAAATCTCGCTCATAAACTCTCCTCATTCATCGCTTTTGGGGATAGCCCCGCCGAGCGCGTCAGCGCTCTTCCCGCTCCAGCCCCGCGATCAATTCATTGATGTGCGCCGCATACTTCGCGCCGTCGTCCGCCACGAAGCGGAATTCCGGCGCCTTGCGGATGTGCATGCGCTTTGCGATCTCGCTGCGCACATGGCCCGCGGCGCGGTTCAGCGCGCCCACGGCTTCGGCCGTTGCGTTTTCCTCGCCCATCTTGCTCACGTGCACCTTGGCCGTGGACAGATCCGGCGCGACCTCCACGCGCATCACCGTCAGGAAGCCCTGCACGCGGGGGTCTTTCATCCCCCCGATGATGGCGATCAGCTCGCGCTTCATGTCCTCGGACAGGCGCGCCATATTTTTGCTCTGCGGCATAGTGTCTCCTTTCAAACGGAACGTTCCGTTCAGTCGCGGTATTCCTCCATGATGAAGGCCTCGAAGATATCGCCCTCCTTGATGTCGGAGAACTTGTCAAGGCCGATACCGCACTCGTAGCCCTGGGCAACTTCCTTCACGTCGTCCTTGAAGCGGCGCAGGCTGTCGATCTCGTCCTCGGTGATGACGATGCCGTCGCGCACCAGCCGGATCTTCGCGGCACGCGTTACCTTGCCCTCCAGCACGTAGCAGCCGGCAATGGTGCCCGCGGAAGATATCTTGAACACGCTGCGCACCTCGGCGCGGCCCAGCTCCACCTCGCGGAACTTGGGCGCCAGCATGCCCTTCATGGCGTCGGTGACATCGTTGATGGCGTCGTAGATGACGCGGTACATGCGCAGCTCCACCTCGGCCTGGGCGGCTTCCTCCTTGGCAACGGGGTCCGGACGGACATTGAAGCCGATGATGATGGCATTGCCCGCGTTGGCAAGCATGACGTCGGATTTGTTGATGGCGCCTACGCCCGCATGGATGACGCGCACGCGCACCTCGTCGTTGGAGATCTTTTCAAGGCTCTGTTTTACGGCCTCGGCGCTGCCCTGCACGTCGGCCTTGACAATGATGGCAAGCTCCTTGCGTTCGCCCTCGGCGATCTGGCTGAACAGGTTATCCAGCGTAACCTTCTTGTATGCGCTGAACTGCTGTTCCTTCTGCTCGGCAGCACGGCGGTCGGCCAGCTCACGGGCCAGCTTCTCGTCTTCTACGGCGTCGAACAGATCGCCCGCCGCAGGCACCTCCGTCAGGCCCGTGATCTCCACCGGCATGGAGGGACCGGCCTCCTTGAGGATGGCGCCCTGGTCGTCGCGCATGACGCGCACACGGCCCACGGACGTACCCGCGATGACCACATCGCCCTGATGCAGCGTGCCCTTCTGGACGAGGATCGTGGCCACGGGGCCCTGCCCCTTGTCCAGACGCGCCTCGATAACGGCGCCCTTGGCGCGGCGGTGGGGGTTCGCTTTCAGTTCTTTGACCTCGGCCACCAGGTTGATGCTTTCCAGCAGGTCCTCGATGCCCTGGCCCGTCAGCGCGGACACTGGCACGCAGATGGTGTCGCCGCCCCATTCCTCAGGCACCAGCTCATACTGCGTGAGCTGCTCCATTACATGGTTGGGGTTGGCCGTAGGTTTATCCATCTTGTTGATGGCCACGATGATGGTAGTATTCGCCGCTTTGGCGTGATTGATCGATTCGACGGTCTGCGGCATGATGCCGTCGTCCGCGGCCACCACCAGCACGGCGATGTCCGTCAGGTTCGCGCCGCGGGCGCGCATGGATGTGAAAGCCTCATGGCCCGGAGTGTCCAGGAATGTGATGGGCTTGCCGTTCATCGTCACCTGATACGCGCCGATATGCTGCGTGATGCCGCCGGCCTCGCCCGCGGTAACGCGCGTTTTGCGGATGGCGTCCAGGATGGAGGTCTTGCCGTGGTCGACGTGGCCCATGACCACGACGACAGGCGGGCGCTCTTCCAGATCCTCGTCCTTATCCTCATCCACCTCGAACAGGCGTTCCTCGATGGTAACATGCACCTCGTGCTCTACCTTCGCGCCCAGCTCCTCGGCCACCAGGCTGGCGGTGTCGAAATCGACGACCTCGGAGATAGCTGCCATGATGCCCAGGCCCATCAGCTTTTTGATGACCTGCGCCACGTTCACCTTCAGGCGGCTGGCAAGCTCACCCACCGTGATCTCGTCGGGAATGGATACCTTCAGCTGCGCCTTACGAGCCTTTTCCAGCTGGATGCGCTGCAGGCGCTCGGCCTCTGTCTCGCGCTTTTTCTGGAACGGCTGCTGGCGGCGGTTGTTGCGGCCCGAGAACTTTTGTTTGTTGCCCGCGGGCGTGGGCTTGCGGCGGTTCTCCACATTTTTCGTGGAAGCCAGCTCGGTGTATTTTTCGTTGAACTTATCCAGATTCACGTCCGTGATGCGGGTATCCACCGTGACGGTGACGACCTCCCGCTTCTCAGGCGCGGGCTTGTTCTCCTTCTCGGGCTTGGCGGGGCGGATGCGCTCTTTGCGCTTGGCCGGGCCGGCCGCCACAACGGTGCCGTCGGCCTTTTTCAGGATATCCTTTTCCGCCACCTTGGGCGCGGGCGCGCTGGCAAGGTACGCGTCGAGGCTTGCCTCGGAATTTTTCTGCGTGTAATGCTCGAACACATGGTTCAGCTCGGCTTCTGTAAGGGGCGAGGTATGCTTTTTCGACTCGCCCAGCGTCTGATACAGAAAATCGATGAGCTCCTTATTCTGGACATTGAGGTCCTTTGCTACATCGCTGAGTTTGTATTTGATGACTACTGACATGGACGTTCCTCCTTCTGGTTGGCCGCTTGGGCAGCAAGGTTTTTGCGGCAGAGCTTTGCAAGCTCGGGGTCTGTTACGGCGAATACGCCGGTGGGTTTTTTGCTGATCTGTGCGAGGGCGAACTGGGTTTCGGGCAGGTCCGCCACCTCCACCCAATCCTCACAGAAGGCGCCGACGCGGCGGCGCGTGCCCTCCGAAAGGTCTCCGGCGCACAGCACCAGTTGTGCCTTCCCTTTGCCGACGCTGTCTTTTACGGAGTCGAAGCCCATCACCAGGGCCCCCGCCTTGCGGCAAAGAGAAAGTGCGAACAGGATATTACCCGGCATGCGTCTCTCCTTTTTGCGCCCCGGCCTTCTCGATCTCGGCGGCCATGGCGTCGTAAATTTCTTCCGGGATGCTCACCTCCAGCGCGCGGGCGATGCGCCCGGCTTTGCGCGCTTTGGCAAGACATGCCGCGTTGGGGCACACGTACGCGCCGCGCCCGGGCTTTTTGCCCGTCAGGTCCAGCGAAACCGTGCCGTCCCCCGCACGCACCACGCGCACCAGTTCCTTTTTCGGTTTGCTTTCGCCGCAGCCGTTGCAGCGGCGAAGGGGTATCTTTTTTGGCGTCATACATGTCTCCTTTTCCAAGTCCCGTCCGGCCGTTATTCCTCGGCGGCGGGCTCCGGCGTTTTCTTCATGGGCGGCTCCTCGCCATAATAACCGCTCTCGGGGCGGATGTCGATGTTATAGCCCGTCAGGCGCGCGCACAGGCGCGCGTTCTGGCCCTTGTTGCCGATGGCCAGCGAAAGCTGGTGATCCGGCACGGTGACGCGGCAGGATTTGGTATCGCCCTCCAGCAGCTCCACGCCCACGACGGTGGCGGGGCTGAGCGCCGCGCTGATGAACTGGGCAGGGTCCTCGCTCCAGCGGACGATGTCGATCTTTTCACCGCCCAGCTCCTCGACGATGTTGGCCACGCGCTGGCCGCGGGGGCCGATGCACGCGCCCACGGGGTCCACGTTTTCATCCTTGCTCCAGACGGCCATTTTCGTGCGGGCGCCGGCCTCGCGGCTGATGGCCTTGATCTCGACGGTGCCGTCGAAGATCTCAGGCACCTCCATCTCGAACATGCGCTTGACAAGGCCGGGATGCGTGCGGCTGATCATCATGCGCGGGCCGCGCTCGGTCTCCATAACATCCACAACATATACCTTGACATGCTGGCCCTCGCGCAGCTCCTCACCGGCGACCTGCTCGTTGCGGGGCAGCGTGGCCACGCCGCCCTTGCCCAGCTCCAGCGTCACAATGCCCTTGACCGGTTCGATGTTGGTGACGACGGCGGAGATGATCTCATGGGCCTTACTCTGCATCTCGGCGTACATCTGGCTGCGCTCGGCCTCCTTGAGGCCTTGGCGGATGACGTGCTTAGCCGTCTGCGCGGCGATGCGCCCGAAGTCCTTTGTCTTGAGAGGGATGGCGTATTCATCGCCCGCCTTGCAGCTTTTCTTTTTCTGCTGGGCCTCCTCCAGAGAGATCTCGGTAGCGGGATCCTCCACTTCCTCGACGACGGTCTTAAGCAGCGAAACGCTGAATTTGCCCTGGTCCGGCTCGATGACGACGGACACGTTTTCATCCTCGACCTCGTAGTCCTTCTTCACGGCGATCACGATGGCGTTTTTGATTTTTTCCAGCAGGTAATCGGCGGGCAGGCCGCGCTCCTTTTCCAGCATGGCCAATGCTTCAAAAAATTCTGCGTTCATTTTTTCCAATCATCCATTCTATATAATATTTACATTCATCCTATGCGTCAAAACAGGTCTTCATCGTCGCACAATTTGAAGTAGCTCGCTTCTTTTTCCTCGATAACCGTCTCGGAGCCGTCGTCCAGCAGCAGCGTGACGCGCGCGCCGTCCTTGCCCTGCAGGATGCCCGCCACGTCCTTTTCCCCCGCGGCCGTTGCGCGGATGAGATGCGCGGCCACCCTGCGGCCCCGCATTGCCTCAAAGTGGACGTCCCTGGTGAGTTTGCGGCCCAGGCCCGGGCTGCCCACCTCCATAAAATAGCTTTGGTCGATGGGGTCCGCCGCGTCGATGACGGGGTTGATGGCGCGCGTGGCTTCCTCACAGGCGTTGAGGTCCAGCGGCTCATCTCTGTCGATATAGATCCGCAGGAACCAGTCCGGCCCTTCCTTTTCAAAGCGCACATCCCACAGGCGCATGCCGAGCTGCTCGAGCACCGGCGTGACCAGCGCCTCCACTGTCCCGACGGTGCCGCCGCCTTTGCCTTTTGCCATCAAAAACCTCCAAACAAACAGGAAAGAGCGGACCTCTGCGGCCCACTCTTTCATAAGTTTACTATCGTACATTAGTTATATTACCACAAAAAACCGGATTATGCAAGACCTGTTATCAAGCTGTAACCGATTTTGACCGCCGGCCAATTCTCTTTTGTGAAACAGTTTGTGCCAACTAGTATATTTGACTAACAAAATTACGAATCGTATATTTTGTGCTGCCATCAAAGCCGGTCACCGTATCCGCACACAGCATGGCGCGCAGCACGGCTTCTTCCGTGGCCTCTCCCATGGCCCGAAACACCGCGTCTATCCGGCCCTCGTGCAGCACCGTGCAGGGCAGCACCGCGCGGGCGCTTTCATGAGGCACGCGGTTCGTTGTGGAAAAGCCTAAAAACACCTCGCCGCTGCCGTGGCCGATGTAGCTGCCCAGC
>OAVM01000553.1_pt1 | contig 10975 bp, 9 predicted proteins | sample 1476421 | NCBI WGS metagenome assembly OAVM01 (sample SAMEA2580099, study PRJEB22360) | human gut metagenome | biome: human gut; feature: human-associated habitat; material: faeces | place: Denmark | collected 2008/2010
TCAGTACAAAAAACAGCCTTAACGTACAATATTTTCCGTTTCCCAAACGGAGCCCCAGAAGACCAGCTTTTTGTTTCCCGCATCCACAAAGAACGGAATATTAAGGTCTGCGCAGCACTTAACGGCATCGTCAAAACTATCAAAGCGCAGAACTTCTGCGTCTTCTTCGTCAAAGAAGTCATCGTCGTGAAGCTTCACGACATAGCGGGGAAGTTTGCTTCTTTGAGGTGCAGGTTTTCGTTTACGGGGTTTAGCTGAACGGGCCATATAACCACCTGAAAGACAATAACATTGTCTGTTTTTATAGCGGTAATGGCAGAACATGACAAGTTGCAGCCGTCAGGCTGCCTACCCGGCCGGTGGAGACGTTGGTCAGCAGCAAAACTTTTGTCTGGTTATTAAGACCGTAATCCCTAACAAGAGGAAGCCCGGTAACCTGAGCACTTGGCCGGGCTCTCAAAGAATGAATCGGGGATTCTGACGCTGGAAGCGGTCCTACCAATCAATAAAGCTCTTACATGTTCAATCACAAATAAAACACAACAACATAAATTAATATTGCCAACATGTAACAATCAATTAACTATTTGTTGCCTTACTCATGAAAACACTTTTTGTATAACGTTTACGCAGCGTGTGACAAAAACGAGCTACAGACTCCTGCACGATGTGTGAGTTCAAGGAGACCTGCAATGAATCTCTGGCAACAAAACTACGATCCCGCCGGGAATATCTGGCTTTCCAGCCTGATAGCATCGCTTCCCATCCTGTTTTTCTTCTTTGCGCTGATTAAGCTCAAACTGAAAGGATATATCGCCGCCTCATGGACGGTGGCAATCGCCCTTGCCGTGGCTTTGCTGTTCTATAAAATGCCGGTCGCTAATGCGCTGTCCTCGGTGGTATACGGCTTTTTCTACGGGTTGTGGCCCATCGCGTGGATCATTATTGCGGCGGTGTTTGTCTATAAGATCTCGGTAAAAACCGGGCAGTTTGACATCATCCGTTCGTCCATTCTTTCGATAACCCCTGACCAGCGCCTGCAAATGCTGATTGTCGGTTTCTGTTTCGGCGCGTTTCTTGAAGGGGCTGCGGGCTTTGGTGCACCGGTAGCAATTACCGCCGCATTGCTGGTCGGCCTGGGTTTTAAACCGCTGTACGCCGCCGGGCTGTGCCTGATTGTTAACACAGCACCAGTGGCATTTGGTGCGATGGGGATCCCAATTCTGGTGGCCGGGCAGGTCACAGGCATCGACAGCTTTGAGATTAGCCAGATGGTGGGGCGGCAGCTGCCGTTTATGACCATTATCGTGCTGTTCTGGATCATGGCGATTATGGATGGCTGGCGCGGTATCAAAGAAACCTGGCCTGCGGTTGTGGTTGCGGGCGGTTCATTTGCCATCGCACAGTTTCTCAGCTCCAACTTCATTGGACCGGAGCTGCCGGACATTATCTCTTCACTGGTATCGCTGCTCTGCCTGACGCTGTTTCTCAAACGCTGGCAGCCGGTGCGCGTATTCCGCTTCGGTGATTTGGGAGCCTCACAGGTTGACATGACGCAGACCCACACCGGTTACACCACAGGTCAGGTGTTGCGTGCCTGGACACCGTTCCTGTTCCTGACCGCCACCGTCACACTGTGGAGTATCCCGCCGTTTAAAGCGCTGTTTGCTTCGGGCGGCGCGCTGTATGAGTGGGTGATCAACATTCCGGTGCCGTACCTCGATAAACTGGTTGCCCGTATGCCGCCAGTTGTCAGCGAAGCGACAGCGTACGCCGCCGTGTTTAAGTTTGACTGGTTCTCTTCCACCGGCACCGCCATTCTGTTTGCTGCCCTGCTCTCAATTGTCTGGCTGAAGATGAAACCATCTGACGCTATCAGCACCTTCGGCAGCACGCTGAAAGAACTGGCTCTGCCTATCTACTCCATCGGTATGGTGCTGGCATTCGCCTTTATTTCGAACTATTCCGGGCTGTCATCAACCCTGGCGCTGGCACTGGCGCACACCGGCCATGCATTCACCTTCTTCTCGCCGTTCCTTGGCTGGCTGGGGGTATTCCTGACCGGGTCGGATACATCATCTAATGCTTTGTTTGCCGCTTTGCAGGCTACCGCCGCACAACAAATTGGCGTTTCTGACCTGTTGTTGGTTGCTGCCAACACCACAGGTGGCGTCACCGGCAAGATGATCTCCCCGCAGTCTATCGCCATAGCTTGTGCGGCGGTAGGCCTGGTGGGCAAAGAGTCAGAACTGTTCCGCTTTACCGTCAAACACAGCCTGATCTTCACCTGTATGGTGGGCGTGATCACCACGCTTCAGGCCTATGTCTTAACGTGGATGATCCCTTAATGACTGTTTTATCCAGACGCCTGTCAGACGAGGTTGCCGATCGTGTACGGGCGCTGATTGATGAAAAAAACCTGGAGGCGGGCATGAAGTTGCCCGCTGAACGTCAACTGGCAATGCAACTCGGCGTGTCGCGTAATTCACTGCGCGAGGCGCTGGCAAAACTGGTGAGCGAAGGCGTGCTGCTCAGTCGGCGCGGCGGCGGAACGTTTATACTCCTCAGGAAAAAATCGCCATTATTCAGCAGACAATGGAACCCGGTATGACGGTGTCCCATGTGGCGCGTTTGCATGGTATTCAGCCCAGCCTGTTGTTTAAGTGGAAAAAACAATATCTGGAAGGAAGTCTCACTGCTGTTGCTGCCGGAGAGGATGTCGTTCCTGCCTCAGAACTGGCTGCCGCTATAAAACAAATAAAAGAGTTACAGCGCTTGCTGGGTAAGAAAACCATGGAAGTTGAGATCCTCAAAGAAGCGGTGGAGTATGGTCAGTCGCGAAAATGGATAGCGCATGCGCCCTTGTTGCCAACGGACAAGGAATAACCCTGGTAAGCCGTATTCTGGGCGTGTCGCGTGCGCAACTGGCACAACGGATGAAAACATCTGGTAATAAGCCGAATAAACGTCGTCGCAGATGTGATGAGGCTGCGGATGCGGAAGTGTTAGCACGCATCCTTGATATCATCAGCGATATGCCGACATATGGCTATCGTCGTGTCTGGGCCATTCTCAGACGACAGTCCCGTAACTAAGGACTGCCGTTCGTGAATGCAAAGCGCGTTTATCGGATAATGAGGGAAAATAGCCTGTTGTTACATGACAAACCATCACGACCGCAGCGGGAACATAAAGGCCGAATATCGGTGAAGGAAAGCGACCAGCGCTGGTGTTCCGATGGCTTTGAGTTCGGTTGTGATGATGGCGCAAAACTGCGTGTCACGTTCGCACTGGACTGTTGCGATCGTGAAGCCATAGACTGGGCAGCAGGCACGGGAGGTTATGACAAAGCAACGGTGCAGGATGTCATGTCAGGAGCAATAGAAAAACGCTTTGGCGATAAAGGAGCGGAACGGCCAATCCAGTGGCTGACTGATAACGGTTCGGCTTATACAGCTCATGAAACACGGCAGTTCGCCAGGGAGTTGAATCTGGAGCCCTGCACGACGGCAGTCAGTAGCCCTCAGAGCGATGGAATGGCAGAAAGGTTCGTGAAAACGATGAAAGAAGACTACATCGCGTTCATGCCGAAACCGAATGTAAGAACGGCATTGTATAACCTTGCAGTGGCGATCGAGCATTACAATGAAAACCATCCGCATAGTGCGTTAGGTTATCTCTCACCAAGGGAATATCGACGTCAGCGGGTAACGTCAACTTAAGATACAACGACTGTCTGAATATCGTGGGTCAAGGACATATTATGTTTAATACCGACTCGAAATTATACCCCTGGAATGCATCAAAACCTGAGGTGCAGTTAAAATGATTAACATTATTTATATGGAATCAGAAGATCATGAATGCTGTTTAATTTAGCCTGTGAAAATATAAGTATTTCTTATGTATTAAAGGGGGGTAGATATCGTTTTAAGTGTTTTTTTATATTAATAATCATCTGAAAACTATTGAGTGAGCATGTAAATATGAACAAAATATACTCTCTAAAATATAGCTTTATAGCGGGTGGTTTAATAGCTGTTTCTGAACTAACCCGAAGGACTAATTCAAGAATAAGTAAAAAAGCAATCACCTTAATTATATCTATATCGACTTTATTTTTAATGAATCCAGTATTCTCTGCCGACTTAAATGTATCGCAAGTATGGGCAAGAGACTATCTTGACTTGGCACAAAATAAAGGTGTGTTTAAAGCAGGATATACTGGCATAAATATTAAGCTAAAAAATGGCAATACACTGAATTTTCCTGATGTGGAAATTCCTGACTTTTCTGCAGTATCCAATAAAGGATCAACAACGTCAATTGGCGGTGCCTACAGTGTAACAGCGACACATAACGGGACAAACCATCACTCCATCTCTACTCAAACATGGGGCCAGACAAGTTATACCGCTATTGACAGGATGACAAAAGGAGATTTTTCTGTTCAGCGTCTGAATAAATATGTTGTTGAAAGTGAAGGTGTAACTGATTATGTTGATTTTTCATTAAACACTCAACAAGCTCTTGAACGATATGGTGTCGAGTTCAATGGAAAAAAACAACTGATTGGTTTCCGTGCTGGATCTGGGACAACATATATCACGCAGGACGGAATAAGTTATAATACTGGTCAAGCATACTTACCTGAACTACGTAGTGCATCGATGTTCCTGCTGAACTGGAATAACTATCAGGTATATAGTGATGTTTCTGTATTTGATAACGAAGTAACTAAAGGGGATAGTGGTTCCGGGCTTTATTTATATGATAACATACTAAAAAAATGGGTTTTATTAGGAACTACATACGCTATTGCGGGAAATGCATCCGGAACTCTGTACTCTTTATTTAATAAATATGACAATGCTACTGTAAAGCAACTCAGGGATTATTTTCAGGAAAACATATTTCTAAATGGAAGAAATATAACCATATCCACCGACAGTTATATTCTGGGTGAAAAAGATGTTAGCACTCTGCCTCTAACTGAAAACAATAAGTATAAAGATATGCTTTTGAAAGGTGGAGGTAATATTACCATAACCCAGAATACCGATATGAATAATGCTGGTTTAATTTTTGATGAAAATCAAAAATACAGTGTAAATGGAGACGGAACATTTAAAGGTGCAGGTATTGATGTAGGTAAAGGAACTGTTGTTGATTGGAACGTTAGTTATGCCAGTAATGATAATCTTCATAAAATAGGAGAAGGTACTCTTGATGTCGCTAAAGCACAAAATACCAGTTTGAAAATTGGTAATGGTACCGTCATTCTGAATACTGAGAAGACTTTTAATAATATTTATATGGCCAGCGGAAATGGCACAGTAAAACTGAACCATGACAAAGCATTAGGCACAGGTGATTATAATGGTATTTACTTTACCGAAAATGGTGGCACACTGGATTTGAACGGACACAGCCAGACGTTCAAAAAAATTGCTGCAACGGATGCAGGGACCACCATCACGAACTCTTCAGATAAAGAAGCTGTTCTGGCTATAAATAATGATGCAAATTACATTTACCACGGTAATGTAAAAGATAACATCAAAATCACCCATGAACTGGCTGAGAAAAAAGATAACAGCCGTTTAATTATTGATGGCGATGTTAATACAAAAAATGACATCAGCATCAAAAATACGCAGTTAACCTTCCAGGGGCATGCGACTGACCATGCAGTATTCAGAGAGGGAGGGGTAAAATGCCTCATCCCTGGAATAATCTGTGATAAGGATTATGTCGCAGAAATCCAGAAACAGGAAAATGCAATAAATAAAGAAAAAGGAACTGAATATAAAACTAATAACAAGAATGCATCTTTCGAGCAGCCTGACTGGGACAGCCGTACCTTTAAGTTCAGAACACTGAATCTGAACAATGCTGCATTCTCTGTGGGACGCAATGCCTCTGCTGAAGGCGACATTGTTGCCAGTAACTCAGACATCAATATCGGAGATAAAACTGCATACATTGATACCTACTCCGGAAAAAATATCACTAATCAGGGATTTAACTTCCGTCAGAATATATCAACAGGAGAATCCGTTGGTGAAACCGCATTCTCCGGCCAAATCATCTCAACCGGTGGCTCAGTGAAGGTAGGAGATAAGGCAACTGTCACCCTGACCAAATCCAGTTCACTGGATGGTACTGACCTTACCATCGAAAAAGGTGGCGTCATGACTGCACAGGACGGCCTGTTTACCAGCAATGAAACCAGTATTGCCGGTAAACTAAACCTGACGGGGACTCCGGGCCAGAATGATGTATGGTCATCGGCAATCTATCTGGGTTATGGCGGTTATAACCTGAGCGAGGATAACGCAGTATTTACTGCGAAAAATCAGGCAGCTGTCATCGCGGATATCAAATCAGACAAAGAGGCCACCATTTCTCTGGGTCAGGAAGCGAAAACAGACAATCAGAATTCACCGGTTTATTCTGCATTCGCCCTTGACGCCCTCAATGGATTTGACACATCTCTGACAGGTAAAATTAACGCAGCCAAATCCACACTCTCAATGAACGATGCGTTGTGGAAAGTGACCGGTGATTCTGCTCTGAAAAACATGTCAACAACCGGCAGTATGGTTCTCTTCAGTAATGAAAACAGTAACTCATTCAATAAGCTGACTGTTGATGAACTGACCACCAACAACAGCGCCTTTGTGATGCGAACCAATACACAACAGACCGACCAGTTAATTATTAAAAACAAACTGGAAGGTGCAAACAACCTGCTGTTAGTCGATTTCATTGAGAAAAAAGGAAACGACAAAAACGGTCTGAACATCGACCTGGTTAAGGCTCCGGAGAATACCAGTAAGGATGTATTCAAAACTGAAACACAGACCATTGGTTTCAGTGATGTGACGCCTGAAATCAAACAACAGGTAAAAGACAATAATTCCGTATGGACGCTGACTGGCTATAAGACTGTCGCCAATGCGAGTGCTGCAGCAAAAGCAACATCTCTGATGTCCGGCAACTATAAGGCCTTCCTGAATGAGGTCAACAACCTGAACAAACGTATGGGTGACCTGCGTGACATCAACGGCGAGGCCGGTGCATGGGCCCGTATCATGAGCGGAAGCGGCTCTGCCGGCGATGGCTTCAGTGACAACTACACGCACGTTCAGGTGGGTGCGGATAAAAAACATGAACTGGACGGCCTGGACCTCTTCACCGGGGTGACCATGACATATACCGACAGCAATGCCGGCAGCGACACCTTCAGTGGTAAAACAAAGTCAGTGGGTGCGGGTCTGTATGCTTCAGCCATGTTTGATTCCGGGGCCTATATCGACCTGATTGGTAAGTATGTTCACCATGATAATGAGTATACGGCGACCTTTGCCGGACTCGGCACAAAAGACTACAGCTCTCATTCCTGGTATGCCGGTGCTGAAGTGGGTTACCGCTATCATGTCACCGATGATGCCTGGATTGAGCCGCAGGCTGAACTGGTTTACGGTGCTGTTTCCGGTAAACAATTCTCCTGGAAGGACCAGGGCATGAGCCTTTCCATGAAGGACAAGGACTTCAACCCGCTGATTGGCCGTACCGGTATTGATGTCGGTAAATCCTTCTCAGGTAAGGACTGGAAAGTCACTGCCCGCGCAGGTATCGGCTATCAGTTTGACCTGCTGGCTAACGGTGAAACCGTACTGCGTGATGCGTCCGGCGAAAAACGCATCAAGGGTGAAAAAGACGGTCGTATGCTCATGAATGTCGGTCTGAATGCCGAGATTCGTGATAATCTCCGTTTCGGTCTGGAGTTTGAAAAATCGGCATTTGGTAAGTACAACGTGGATAACGCGGTGAACGCCAACTTCCGTTACTCTTTCTGATAGTAAAAGCCACCGCTTGTGGACTGACCCCATAAAGTTGGACAGTTCATGTTAAGCGGCTGTCAGGGCCTGGGTTCGGTATTCTACCGGACTCAGGCATTTTAATTTCAGGATGATGGTAAGCGGCTCGCCAGAACCGTATTGGGGGTCTAAGCCGGAATCCCAGAAAATTCCGTCACTAAAGCGAGCACAGACAGCTTTGCATGACATTGAATAAGTGACGGGTTATGTGACGAATTCAGTGTCGAAATCGTTGTTTCTGTGAGGTCACTCAATCGGTCGTTTATGTGACAACCCACGCCGTTACTGGTCGCGGAAAAATCTAGGTTTCCGGCTTGGAACCCCAACATCATGGCAAGCCCTTTCAGACACAGCCACCAACATATGCCGCGTCAGCTGCATGGAAGGCGGCACGCTGTGGTTACATGTGATACCGGAGTAAAACCGCCGAAGCCCGGCGTAAGCCGGTACGGATTGACAGATTTCACCTTACCCATCCCTTGCCCTGCCAGACCATACCTGCTTTCAGCCATGACAGAGCTTTTGTGCGCGGTCGGAGTGGTCCCGACGAGGGTTTACCCGAAGTCGGGGCGTATCTCCGCGTTAGCGGGCCATCAGGGCCGCTTACGAGCGTGTACTCAATACTTCCAGCGAGAAGACTGACAGCGATGAAGATGTAGTTACAACATTCATAATTAAAAGCGACTCTGTTCCGGCCCTTTGGGCCGGGGCGGGGCCGCTTTTCAGTTATGAGGGAGGGGCTTTGTGGTTTCGGTTCTGCGCTGGACCGGGGTTTTCCTGGTGGTTGCATTTGAGTGTTGTAACTAAAATGGCTCCGGTCGGGGCCCGCCGCTTGCGGCGGGAGGTGCATATCTGTCTGTCCACAGGACAGGCAGTGAATAGGTTTTCTTTTTAAATGAATGTAATTAAGTAGTTTAAAGGAGATATAAACAGGTGTTTAAAAGATACATTGCACCCTGTAAGGCTGACGGCTGGCGCTTTATGACATGAACGATTGTAACCTTACGGCGAAGTCCCTTGCAGTTTAATGTGGATAAACAAAATTGCCCGTCTGTGAGACGTGTTTTGCATCAAAAACAGGGGGACAGGATGCACCAGAAGCTGGATGATGAGATTGTTTTTTGTATGTGGTGCTGATTTTTTGTGCGCTGTCGGGCTTCAGACGTGCGGAAGCCTCCGGCGCGGGCCGGATTATTCAGAGGAGGTCAGGTTCAGGGGGAAGCTGTGGCCAGCCGGCTGTAATTGCGGTTACGTGACAGAATCATGCGCTCTTTCACACGACGCTCCACTTCGCGTTTTACCGCCTCACGATTGGCAGTGAAGCGCCCTTCCGAGATTTCACGCGTCAGCTGCCGTTTCACCAGGGTGACGATATCCTGACGTTCCCTGTTCGCATCACGACGCGCACGGGCACGCTTTATTCCACGGGACTTAAGCTCTGTCTGGTAACTGCGGAAACGCTCACGCACAAAACGCCAGGCTTTCGCTATCAGTTCATCCATACCCAGGGTATCCAGCCCCTGCTTTTTGCGCTGTTTGTTTTCCCATTCAACACGACTGCGGCGCGCAGCTGCCACTGCATCCTCAGATACATCAAGGGCAGCAAACAGAGCCGGTGTGAACGTGATGTCGGTCGGAATGTAGCACCCGATAAGCGGGTCATATTCCGTCTGGTAGGTAATCAGTCCCAGCTCTGACAGGAACGTCAGGGCACGGGTGGCACGGGTGATGGAGAGTTTTCCGGCAGCAGACTCCGTCGCCAGTCCGCACTCAATGGCCAGCGTGGTGATGGAGCACTGGACGCGGTTGGCCAGCGGGTCATAGTGGAAACACAGCCCCTGCAGGAGCGCATCAATAGCCCGTCGACGCAGCACCGGTGGCATGCGTCGACGCAGACCACGCGAACGGGCATGCGCCACATGAATGGCGAAATCAAAACGGGAAGTGAAGCCCACCGCCTTTTCCATCAGTTTTTCGCAGAACTTCAGCGTTCCTGCACCTTCACGGGGTGTAAACACCGGATTCGGGTTCTTTACCTGGCGGTAATACGTTTGGTGAAGATCAGTCACACCATCCTGCACTTACAATGCGCAGAAGGAGCGAGCACAGAAAGAAGTCTTGAACTTTTCCGGGCATATAACTATACTCCCCGCATAGCTGAATTGTTGGCTATACGGTTTAAGTGGGCCCCGGTAATCTTTTCGTACTCGCCAAAGTTGAAGAAGATTATCGGGGTTTTTACTTTTCTGGCTCCTGTAAATCCACATCAGAACCAGTTCCTTGCCACCTTACGGCGTGGCCAGCCACAAAATTCCTTAAACGATCAGTAATCTAGCACTAATCTTCTGAACACTCAAGAATGTAAGCCCATCATCACATGCATCGTTTTTGCGCTTCACTTTTTATCAGTGCGGTCAGAACTTCAGCCTGAGTCAGGCCATCTTCATGACACATTTGCATGAGCATGGCCTTATACTTTGGTTCAAGAAATACTTTTACTTCCTTGAACGAAGCTCTTTTACGGGCCACTGATAATCTTTGTTTCTCTGCATCAGAAAGCGGATTCCCCTTTCTGTATGCTCGTTTTGCGCCAGATGAGGAAGTCACTGCATTTTCTGTCTGCGACATCTCGCCTCCTCAATACTCAAACAGGGATCGTTTCGCAGAGGATACTACAGTTTTTTGAAATCAGCGACTTGAGAATTGTGACGAAGATCTGTGTTGGCGCACAAATCAACGGGGATTACTGTCGTTTAATGTGATTTAAACTGTGAAATAGTATGGTTTTCAGTTATGGAAACGCCGGGAGCGGGGAAAACTTGCTTTTTCCCGTTTCCGGGGTTGGACAACTGAGCAACGCGAAGGCGTCAGCTACGATGTTCTGGTGACTGCTGATCAGCCCCTGTTGTATTCAGCCATTCTCCGGTCATCTGCAGCAGTTTTCTGGCATCGTGGCTTCTGAGCAACGGAATACCAGCCTGCCTCAGAACCTCTTCCAGAAGAATATCCCGGCGTCTGCGTTCCGGTCGTAAATGGGCTCCGTTTGGGAAACGGAAAATATTGTACGTTAAGGCTGTTTTTTGTACTGA
>OAVM01000556.1_pt1 | contig 10939 bp, 9 predicted proteins | sample 1476421 | NCBI WGS metagenome assembly OAVM01 (sample SAMEA2580099, study PRJEB22360) | human gut metagenome | biome: human gut; feature: human-associated habitat; material: faeces | place: Denmark | collected 2008/2010
CCCCGGCCGGGCGGGCCCTGTGCCGCCGGCAGGCGGTGGAGGGCGGAGCGGAAATGGTTTGACCAATTTGACCGTTTTTTCTTTCTTTGACCAGTTTAAACGCGCCCTGCTGCATCTCTCCGCCGGGTGGTCCTGGACTGCCCGGCGGGTTTCTTTCTGTTATGCATAAAACAGCAGACTAAATTTTAAGCTTATTTAACAATGTTTTGCCGCCCGGAGCGATTCGGCACATAGATTGCTTTTATGGTCGGACAGAATACAGGGCCGGGAAGCCCAGGCCAGGAGAGAAAGAAGGATGATCCCCTATGAAGTATGATTTCGACACCGTGGTGGACCGCGGCGGCAACCGCTCCGCCAAATACGACGAGCGGATGAAGAAGTTCGGCACCGACCAGGTGATCCCCCTGTGGATCGCGGACATGGACTTCAAGACCGCCCAGCCCATCGTCGACGCCCTCACCGCCAGGGCCCAGGAGGGCATCTGGGGCTATACCAGCCGCCCGGACTCCTATTTTGAGGCCATCCGGGGCTGGCAGAAGCGCCGCAACGGCTGGGACATCGACCCGAGCCTGATGAGCTTCAGCCTGGGTGTGGTGCAGTCCATCAGCGCCATGGTCAAGCTCTTTACCCCGGAGGGGGGCAGCGTGCTCATCCAGACCCCGGTGTACTCCGAGTTCTACGACATGACTGAGGCGTGGAACCGGAAGGTGCTGGAGAATCCCTTCGTGGAAAAGGACGGCAGGTGGGAGATGGACTGGGCCGACTTCGAGGCCAAGCTGGCCGAGGCCGACCTCTTCCTCCTGTGCAGCCCCCACAACCCCCTGGGCATCGTATGGACGCCGGAGGAGCTGCGCCGCATGGTGGAGCTGTGCATCAAGCACCGGGTGGTCCTGTTCTCCGACGAGATTCACTCCGACCTGATCTTCCACGGCAAGCGCCACACCCCCACCGCCTCCGTATCCGACGAGGCCGCCCGGTATGTGGTCACCGGCATCTCCGGCACCAAGACCTTCAACCTAGCCGGCCTGCAGGCCTCCACTGTGGTGTTCCCCAACGCCCACATGAAGCAGGTCTTTGACCAGTTCTGGATGAACATGGACATCCACCGCAACAACGCCTTCTCCCTCACCGCCATGGAGGCCGCCTTCAACCACGGCGAGGAGTGGCTGGAGCAGCTGCTGCCCTACCTGTCCGCCAACTTCGACTTTGTGGCGGACTACTGCCGGGAGCACATTCCACAGATCAAGACCTGCGCCCCCGACGCCACCTACCTCATGTGGCTGGACTGCCGGGCGCTGGGCCTGGACAACGACGCCCTGCGCCGCTTCATGATCGAGCAGGCGGGCCTGGGCCTCAACGACGGCTGCTCCTTCGGCCGCAGCCTGAGCGGCTACATGCGGCTCAACGCCGCCTGCCCCCGCAGCGTGCTGGAGCGGGCGATGAAGCAGCTCGAAGCGGCGGTCAAGGCCCTTTGAGCCCACACAGGACTGGTAAAAGGAGGTAAATTCCCTATGGCGAACCTGCAAAAGAAGAGCTTCTGGCAGCAGTACGGCAACCTGATTCTCATCCTCAGCGGCATCCTGATCGGCGCCCTCATCGGCGTGGTCGCCCCCAACTTCGGCACCACCATCAAGCCCATCGGCGACATCTTCCTCAACCTGCTGTTCACGATCGTGGTCCCCCTGGTGTTCGTGTCCATCGCCTCCGCCGTGGGCAGCATGGCCAATATGAAGCGCCTGGGCAAGATTCTGGGCGGCACCATCGGCACCTTCATCTTCACCGGCGCCATCGCCGGCGTCTGCGTGCTGGTGTGGGTCAACCTGTTCAGCCCCTCGGCGGGCACCACCATCGAGCTGGTGGCCAGCGAGGTGGGCGAGGCACAGACCGCCGGCGAGCTGCTGGTCAGCTCCCTCACCGTGTCCGACTTCTCCGACCTGTGGGACAAGTCCAACATGCTGCCCCTCATCATCTTCGCCATCCTCTTCGGCTTCTGCGTCTCCGCCTGCGGCGGCGAGCAGAGCCCCATGGGCAGGCTGCTGGCCAACCTGAACGACATCATCATGAAGTTCGTGGGCATCATCATGCTGGTGGCCCCCATCGGCCTGGGCGCCTACTTCGCCAACCTGGTGGCCACCTACGGTCCCGAGATCATCGGCGACTACGGCCGCTCCATGCTGGTCTACTATCCCCTGTGCGCCCTCTATGGGGTGATCTTCTTCCCCCTCTACGCCTTCCTGGCCGGCGGCCGGCGCGGCGTGGCGGCCATGGTCAAAAACATCCTGCGCCCCGCCGTCACCGCCTTTGCCACCCAGTCCTCCGCCGCCACCATCCCCGTGAACAAGGAGGCCTGTGACAGCATCGGCGTGCCCAAGGACGTCAGCGATCTGGTGCTGCCTATGGGCTGCACCATGCACATGGACGGCTCCGTACTCAGCTCCATCACCAAGATCGCCTTCCTCTACGGCGTGTTCGGCATGGACTTCTCCGGCGCGGGCACCTATGGCATGGCCATCGTGGTGGCCATCCTGTCCGCCTTCGTCCTCTCCGGCGCCCCCGGAGGCGGCCTGGTGGGCGAGATGCTGATCGTCTCCATGTTCAACTTCCCCGCCGAGGCCTTCCCCATCATCGCCACCCTGGGCTTCCTGTTCGACCCCGCCGCCACCTGCCTGAACGCCTCCGGCGACACCATCGCCTCCATGCTGGTCACCCGCCTGGTGGAGGGCAAGGAGTGGCTGGCCAAGGCCGCGGCCGCCAAAAAGAGCCGGGTCTGAGCTCCATTCACCTCTGTCTGTTCCATCCATTGATCCATTTATAAAAGGAGAATCTGCCATGACTATCATCGACACCAAGCACGCCCCCGGCGCCATCGGGCCCTATTCCCAGGCCTACGAGACCAACGGCCTTGTCATCACCTCCGGCCAGCTTCCGGTGAACCCCGCCGACGGCGCCATGCCCGAGGGCATCGCCGCCCAGGCCGAGTGGAGCTGTAGGAATGTGGGCGCCATTCTGGAGGCCGCCGGCTCCGGCTTCGACAAGGTGGTCAAGACCACCTGCTTCCTGGCCGACATCGCCGACTTTGCCGCCTTCAACGAGGTGTACGCCAAGTACTTTACCTCCAAGCCCGCCCGCTCCTGCGTGGCGGTGAAGGCTCTGCCCAAGGGCGCCCTGTGCGAGATTGAAGCCATTGCCGTAAAGTAAGGAGGAGACAAGATGAAAGTGACCGTGATCGGCAGCCACCTGTGCCCGGATACCCTGTACGCCCTCAACAAGCTGGTTGAGGCCAAGGCGGATATCACCTTCCAGAACCTGTCCGCCAGCCTGCCCGACCTGAAGGCCTACCTGGCCCTGCGGGAGAGCAGCCCCGTCTTCGAAGGCCCCAAGGCCAAGGGCTCCCTGGGCATCCCCTGCTTCGTGCGGGAGGACGGCACCGTCACCCTGGAGCTGGAGCAGGTGCTCAACTGAGTGGATAAGAGCAGCTGCCAATAAACCCTCCCCGCAAAAGGATTCGAAGGGAAAGATCGTGTGAAAGAAAACCGTCCGGGTTGTCTTTCGCGTCGGATCAAACGACTTTTCGAACCGTTCAAAAGGCTCCAAAAGTCCGGCAGCCTGTCGAAAACACGTTTTCAACAGGCTGGAAGGGAGCGGCCCCCGGTGGGGCCGCTCCCTTGTGCGTTTTTACAGGTCGTTGCGGCACAGATCCTCCAGGGACTCCCGGCGGACTGCCACATAGGACTCGTTGCCGCCCCGGAGCATGACAATGGGAGGCCTGGGAAGGCGGTTGTAATTGGAGGCCATGGAGTAGTTGTAGGCGCCGGTGGTGCATACCGCCAGAAGGTCTCCCCGGCCCACGCTCCCGGGCAGCAGGACGTGCTCCTGGATGATGTCGCCGCTCTCGCAGCAGCGGCCCACCACCGAGCAGGGAAATTCGGCGGGCTGGTCCAGCTTGTTGGCCAGCAGGCAGGTGTAGCTGGCCCCGTAGAGGGCGAAGCGGGGATTGTCGGGCATGCCGCCGTCCACCGAGACGTAGTTTTTATAGCCGGGGATCTCCTTGACCGTGCCCACGGTGTAGAGGGTCAGTCCCGCGTCTCCCACGATGCTGCGTCCGGGCTCCATGTGAATCTCGGGCAGGGCGATGCCCAGGCGGGCGCAGGCGCCCTTGGCCGCGGCGGCCACCTGGGCCACCTTGGCGTCCACGTCCAGAACGGGGTCGCACTCGACGTAGCGCACGCCGTAGCCGCCGCCCAGGTCAAGCTGCCGGGTCTGGTAGCCATGGGCTTTCTCCATGTGGGCGGCGAACTCCAGCATGATCACTGCGGCCCGTTCAAATACGTCCTCGGCAAAGACCTGGGAGCCCACGTGGCAGTGGAAGCCCACCAGCTCCACATGGGGCTGGCGGAGGGTGAAGAGGGTGATCTCCTCGGCCTGGCCGGTCTCGATGGCGCTGCCGAATTTGGAGTCCACCTTGCCGGTGGCGATGGCCTCGTAGGTGTGGGGGTCGATGCCGGGGGTCAGGCGGAGCAGCACCCGCTGCTTGATACCCCGCCGGGCGGCCTCCGCCTCAATGGCCTTGATCTCCTCCACGTTATCCGCCACAAAATAGCCGATACCGTGATCCATACTGTAGCGGATGTCCTCATCGGTCTTGTTGTTGCTGTGAAAGTAGGCCTGGCCCAAGTCGTAGCCCGCCCGGAGGGCGGTGTAAATTTCGCCGGAGGACACCACGTCAATGCCCATGCCCTCCTCCCGCATGATCTCATAGATGCGCTGGAAGGAGTTGGCCTTGCTGGCGTACAGGGGCCGGGCGCCGGGGCCGAAGTGCCTGCGGAACGCCTCGGTATACACCCGGCAGTTGGCGCGGATCCGGTCCTCGTCCATCAGGTAGAGGGGGGTGCCGTACTGCCGGGCCAGCTCCACGGTGTCCTGACCGGCAAAGAGCAGGCGCCCGTTAGAGACGGTAAGGTTGTCGCAGATCATGTCTCATTTCCTTTCTGTTTCTCTGGAAGATATCCCGCCCCGCAGGGGGCCCCGGGGGGATGCTATTTGGCGTGTCTGGCCGCAATGGCCCTGTCCAGCCAGTCCTTGCCGTCGGTGACGCGGGCGACGATGTAGCACACCACATAGTCTCCGGCGGAGTTGATCATTGTGGCCGGGGGATCTACCAGGTTGCCGATGGCCACCAGGATGGGGAAGGCAACCTCAATCTGCTGGGGGAAGAAGATGGAGCAGATGATGTACTCACCGATGTAGCCTCCGCCGGGCACGCCGGACATGCCCACCGAGGAGAGCACCGCCACAGCCACCACCGCCGGGAGCATGGTCCAGGGCATATCCACGCCCATGGCCCCCAGGACAAAGGCGATTTTCAGCACGCAGGAGAAGCAGGAGCCGTCCATATGCATGGTGGCGCCCATGGGCACGACCATATCGGCCACATCCTTGGGGATGCCGGTGTCCTCCGCCTCACGCAGGTTGGTGGGGATGGTGGCGGAGGAGGAGCAGGTGCCCAGCGACATGATGGCGGGCCTTGCGATGTGCTGGAACATAGTCTTGATGCCGTGCCTGCCGCCGCCGATATAGGCGAAGAGGGGAAAGGCGGTGAAGATGTAGATAAAGCACAGGGGATAGTACACCACCATGGCCCGGCCATAGGCGGAGGCCACGCTGGAGCCGTAGGTGGCTACCAGATCCGCAAACAGGGCGAAGAAGGCGATGGGGGCGTAATAGGTGATGATCTTCACAAAGGCCATCATTACTTCCGTCAGGCCGTCGAGGAACTTGCCGATGACGTGGTCGGGGCCGCCCACCAGATTGGTGGCAAAGCCGAACAGGATGGAGAAGACGATCAGCGGCAGCATGGCGCTGCGGCTCAGCAGGCCCACAAAGTCGTCGGTGGTGAAGAAGTTCACGATCATGTCGGCGAGGGAGGCGTGCTCGCCGATGGCCTCGGTGGCCATGTCGGTCCAGGGCTCCAGCACCGGGGGAACCAGCTTCATGACAATGAACATGATGACGGCGGCAACGGCGCCGGTGACCACGAAGGTGAGCACGGTGGTGCCCATGATCTTGCCTGCCCGTTTCCGGCTGCGTACGCTGGCCACGGAATTGGAGATGGAGGCGAACACCAGCGGCACCACCACGCAGAACATCATATTGATGAACACGGTGCCGGCGGGCTTGATAAAGTGACCAAATTCAGGAAAGAACCAGCCGGCCACGCAGCCGGCTACCATGGCAAACAGCATCAGGGCCAGGAAGCGGTAGTTCTTCATAACTGTGGATTTGTCCATAACAATACCTCTCTTTCTTCTAACACACAGAACTGCCGGTGGGGTATGCGGCGTCACCTCCTCTCTCAGTGTACCGCACCGGCGGCCGCTCTATCACTCAAAGGGGCAGTTCCTCGTCGGTGAGCTCCCCTTTTGCAACCATATTGGTGGGCCCGGTCAGAAAGAGGTGTTCCACCGTGGAGCCGCGGCGCTCCACATCCACCACCAGCTCGCCCCCCGTCATCTGGACGGCCACCGCCCGGCCGCTGACCGCGCCCTGGAGGGTCAGCACGGCGGCCACCGAGCCGGTGCCCGTGCCGCAGGCGTAGGTGAAGCCCTCCACGCCCCGCTCAAAGGTGCGCTCCCAGATCCGCCCCGGTCCCTCCACATCGAAGAAATTGACATTTGCGCCCTTGGGGAAGGCGGGGTGGGCCCGCAGCTTCCGCCCCAGGGCGAACAGCTCCGCCTCCGGCCGGCCGCGCAGTCCCGGAATCGGAACCACTGCGTGGGGCAGGCCGGGATCTCCCAGCTCCACATAGGAGCAGGGATAGGTCTTGCCGTCCACCTCCACGGGGTAGTCCAGCCGGAGGGTGGTGGGCCGGTTGAGTTCGATTTTATACTGCCGCCGGGTGATGCGCCGGCCGGTGACCAGGCCAGCGGTGGTCTCCACCCTCTGGAGCTCTCCGGCCAGCCCGATCTCATAGCCATAGCGGCAGATGCACCGAGCCCCGTTGCCGCACATCTCGCCCGCGCTGCCGTCGGAGTTGTAAAACAGCATTCGGTAGTCCCCGCCGGACTGCGGCCGCTCCACCACCATCAGACCGTCCGCCCCAATGGACAGGCGGCGCTCGCACAGCCGCCGGGCCAGGGCGGGAAAGCAATCCGCCGACAGCCCCTCCTGTAGATTGTTGAGGATAATAAAGTCGTTGCCTGCGCCGTTCATTTTCCAAAACTGCATCGAAGGCTCCCTCCCATTAAACGTGCTCCTTGTCTCATTGCCTATGCAAGCTGCATGCCAGGCGGCCAAGGGAGGCGAAGTTCAGCGGTTCCAACAAAATATGGCCGTCAAATTCAGACAGAATCCGCAAAACATGGGGCGCAAGATCCAGCATACCCGGAACCTGGGTGAAAAAAACGGGAAAGGGAGTTCGGATTTCCGAACTCCCTTTCCCAAAAACAGGACGTGTTTAGTCCAGTTGGTATTCCTTCAGCTTGCCGTAAAACACGGTCTTGGACAGGCCCAGCAGCTCCATGGCCTTCACACGGCTGCCGCCGCACTGGGCCAGGGTCTGCCGGAGAATCTGCCTTTCCTCCCGCTTGAGCCGTTCCTTCAGCGTGAGCGGGGCGGGCGCTGTGCCCTCCAGGTGGATGTGCTCGGCATAGATAAGCTCCGACTCGGAGAGGGCCACGGCGTTCTCCAGTACGTTTTCCAGCTCCCGGATGTTGCCCGGCCAGTTGTAGGCCAGCAGCTTGCCAAAGGCCTCGCCGGACAGGCTCCTGGGCGGGACGCCGTACTTCTGGGGAATCTTCTCCATCAGCCGGTCGATGAGGAAGCACACGTCCTCGGGACAACTGCGCAGGGGAGGCAGCTCCACAGAGAAGGCGCTGAGCCGGTAGTAGAGATCCTGGCGGAAGCGCCCGGCGGCCACCTCCGCCCTCAGATCCCGGTTGGTGGCCGCCAGGATGCGCACATCCACCGGCACGGACCGGGTGGAGCCCACCCGGCAGACCACCTTGTTCTGGATTACACTGAGCAGCTTGGCCTGGATCTGGAGGGGGATCTCGCCAATCTCGTCCAGGAAGATGGTGCCGCCGTCGGCCGCCTCAAAAAAGCCCGCCTTGCCCTGGGGGTTCGCCCCTGTGAAGGCGCCCCCCACATAGCCGAACATCTCGCTTTCAAACAGGGTGGGGGAGATGGTGGCGCAGTCCACCGTGACGAAGGGGCCGCGGCGGGGCTGGGCCTGACGGATGGCCTGGGCGAGGAAGGACTTTCCGGTGCCGTTCTCGCCGGTGATCAGGATGCCGCAGTCCAGCTGGGACAGCTTGTAGACCCGGTGCCGGACGGAGGCCGGCAGGGTGTCGAAGCCGAAGCGCTCCGCAAAGGACGCCTCCTGGGGCGCGTCCTTGCGGGCGGTCTCCCGGTAGGTCCGCTCGGCCATCTTGATGGCATTGTTGCGCTCCAGGATGGTCACATGGATATCCTCAATGTTCCGGAACTTGACGATCACTCCGTCCGGGCGTCCGCCCTCCGCCCCGGGCACGGGGAGAAGGGTGGCCACCAGCTCAAAGCCGTTGATCTCGTACTCCCGGTCCTCAAGCCTCGGCGCCTGTCCGTTGAGCACCCGGGCGAGATCCCGCTCAAACTGCGCCCCCTCAAAGAAGTCGCGGAAGTGATAGCCCTCCACCTGGAGGGACAGCCCGGCCCGTTTTTCGCTGTAGGAGCCGCCCCGGAGCAGGTGGCCGATGCCCTCCCTGCGGGCGGAGTAGCCCTTCTCCTGCCAGAACTTCACCCGGCCAGTCGCCCCGTCCAGAACCACCATCTGTCCAATGCAGCGGAAATACCCGATGGTGTAGACGGTGTCCCTTACCGTAACGGTGACGCTGCGGCGCTCGATGGACAGGCGGATCGGGATCCCCTCACAGACGGTCTCCAGACAGAGGCTGTCCGCGTCCTGGTCTGGCAGGAACTTGTAGACGGGCCGCCGGCCGGGCATGTCGAAGACGCCTGCCGCCACCAGCCGGTCGTTGACGCGGAGCCTGGGCTCCCGGATGCCGATACAGGCGAGATCCTCCGGCCGCAGCGCCCCGTCGTCCGCGCCGATGGCTGTGTCGGCGATCAGCACCAGGTCGCCCGGCTCCAACCGCCCGGCGGGGTGGGGGTGCTGGCTGTTGTGGTAGAGGCCGAACCTCACCTTGGCCTGCTGGTTGATATGGGTGATGATGCCATCCCGATCCAGGGTGAAAATGGCATGGGATGAGGAATCCATGAGACATTGCAGAAGATCCATAGCGGTGCTCCTCTCCGGGCGGGCCGGGAAATCACCTCTATTGTACGGGAGAAAGGAGTCGGTGTAAATACCGGATTTGGAGGGGGTTCGCCGCCTGTACGCAGAAACGCACCTGACTTCGGAGGGAAATCAGGTGCGCATTCCCCGTGGGGCTCAGCAGCGGGCGGAGAGGACGCGCAGGATGTCCTCTGCCGGGGGCGGGCAGCCCGGGACGCGCTCTTTGGCGCAGTTGCAGCAGGCGCCGATTCCAAGGCCGTCAAAGGGAACTCCGCGCCAGCCCTGGCCGATGGCTATGGGTAGGCCTTGTACGCCGCTGGTGTGGAGGGCGCGCACCAGGCTTGCGTAGCAGGCCGAGCAGGCGCTTCTGGCCTGGACGGTGCGGGTGAGGGCGGCCACGGCGCCGGAGGGGGCGGGATAGTCCGCCGCCGCGGAGGGCTCGTTGAGGCGCACCACATCCCCCTCCTCCAGCCGGGTGGAGCCGGCCCCCCAGGCCTCGGCCATCTGGATATAGGGCACCTGCTCCAGGGCCAGGCCCATAAGGCGGCAGCCGTAGGCGTCCAGCTGCACGGGGTCCTCACCCAGCAGCATCCGGCTCGTGGGGACGGGGTTGCCCCCCTCCTCAAAATCCAGATCCCCGCAGAGGCTGTCCACGATGGTCAGCTCCGGCCGCAGGGCGGCGGCCAGGGCGGCGATGGGGCGCATCAGCCCCTCGGCGTGGAAGCGCCGCTTCTCCCGGTCGGGCAGGCAGCCCTTGCAGTTTTTTAGGGCGCAGGTCATGGCGGTCTGGCAGTGGCCCTTGAGCACGGGCAGGTTGATGAGGTAGTCCGCGTCCAGGGCGCGGCAGCAGATGTCCATGGGCCGCAGGGGGGTGTCCACCCGGCGGGTCTTGTCCCGCTTGAGGTCGAAGAGGGGCACGCCGTACTTCTTCCCCACCGCCTCGTATCCCGCCGCCCGGAAGGCCCGGCCGGTGTCGTCCCCCACCCAGGAGCCCTCGATGATGGAGATGTCCCGGAAGCCATGGTCACGCAGATACTCGATGGCGCCGGACAGGACGCCGGCGTGGGTGGTGGCGCCGGTTTCGGGGGAGGCGGCCACCACCAGGTTGGGCTTGAGGGCCACCGAGGCCCCGGAGGGGATTTTGCACGCTGCGCCGGCGGACTCCATCAGGGCGCGGGTCATGGCGTGGGCATTGGTGCCAAAGATCTCATAGATGCGGCTCATTGCGGCAACTCCTTTTCTTGCGCGGCGCACTCGGGACGGAAATAGGCGGCGGCCAGGGCGATGAAATGCTGGGCGGATTTGGACAGGTAGCGATTGCGCCGGTAGCAGGCAGACACGGTCCAGGCGGGATGGGCAGACAGGCGGAAGCAGGCCACGTCCTCCACCCCCTGGACGTAGTAGGCGGGGACGATGGAGCAGCTCAGCCCCTTCTGTACCATGGAGACATTGGCCCGGTTGCTGGCGGTCTCCAGAAAGAGGTTGGGCTTTCGCCCCGCCCGCTCAAACAGGGGGGCGATGACCTCCCGCTGGGTGGAGGAGCGGTAGATGAGGCAGAAGGTCAGGTCCCAGAGGCACTCCGTGTCCAGCACCGTCAGGGGCGCGCCCGGCGGCGCGGCCCTGGCCGCCAGCGGATGGGCGGCGGGCGGGGTGGGGCACGGAGGCGGG
>OAVM01000559.1_pt1 | contig 10868 bp, 11 predicted proteins | sample 1476421 | NCBI WGS metagenome assembly OAVM01 (sample SAMEA2580099, study PRJEB22360) | human gut metagenome | biome: human gut; feature: human-associated habitat; material: faeces | place: Denmark | collected 2008/2010
CCCCGGGGCGGCGCTGGACTTGCCGGAGCGCCCCGCCGCGCCGGACTGCCCCGGCTGCGGGGCCTGCCGGGCGGCCTGTCCCGCCGGGGCCCTGGGAGAAGGGGGGCCGGATGTGTCCCGCTGTCTGTCCGAGCTGACCCAGAAAAAGGGGGCGCTGACGGAGGAGGAGACCGCCCGGCTGAGGGTCCACCCGTTGATTTGGGGCTGTGACTTCTGCCAGCGGGCCTGTCCCTACAATGCCGCCCCGGCCCACTCGCCGCTGCCCGAGTTTTCCACATCTCTGGTAGACGCTCTGGAAAACTCCGATCTCGAGGGGCTCACCAACCGCACGTTCCGGGACAAGTACGGGGGCCGGGCCTTCGCCTGGCGGGGCCCCGGCCCTCTGCGGCGCAATCTCGGGCTGAAAGAGGAATAAAACCGCCTTTCCCGTCCAAACTAGCAGTAAAGTTTGGGAGAAAGGCGGTTTTGTCATGCAAGTACGCGATCTTATGAACCCCAGCGTGGTCTCCATCACCCCCAGCGAGTCGGCCTCCCTGGCGGCCCGGCTCCTGTCCCGGCACAACGTGGGCTCCCTGCCCGTCTGCGGTGAGGACGGCGGCCTGCGGGGCATTGTCACCGACCGGGACATCATCCTGCGCTGCGTGGCGGCGGAGGAGGACCCCCTCAAGACCCAGGTGAAGGACATCATGACCCGCAACTGCGCGGTGGTGTCCCCCGACGACGACGCCAGAGAGGCCACCCGGATCATGGCGGCCAAGCAGGTGCGCCGCCTCCCCGTGCTGGAGGGGGGCAAGGTGGTAGGGATGGTCTCTCTGGGGGATCTGGCCCAGTGCCGCCAGTTTGACATGGAGGCCAGCAAGGCCCTCTGCGAGATCTCCGACCAGGTAAAGCACGGCTACGTGGAGTAGTCGTTTCCCCGGCAGACTGAAAAACCGCCCCCGGAGCATGCTCCGGGGGCGGAAATCATGTTGCGGCAATCAGCCCTTTTTCTTGGAGGCCTCGCGCATGCGGGCCGCGTGGTCCAGCAGGCGCTTGCGCAGGCGCAGGGATTCGGGAGTGACCTCCAGCAGCTCGTCATCGGCCAGAAACTCCAGGCACTGCTCCAGGCTCATCTGGCGGGGCGGGGTGAGCCGCAGGGCGTCGTCGGAGCCGGAGGCGCGCATGTTGGTCAACTGCTTCTTTTTGCAGATGTTAACCGAGATGTCCTCCTGCTTGGGGGTCTCGCCCACCACCATGCCGGCATAGACGGGCACGCCCGCGCCGATGAACAGCACACCACGCTCCTGGGCGTTGTAGAGGCCGTAGGTGACGCTCTCACCGGTCTCGAAGGACACCAGGGAACCGGAGTTGCGGCGCTGGATCTCGCCCTTCATGGGGGCATAGGAGTCAAAGACCGAGGCCATGATGCCCTCGCCCTTGGTGTCGGTAAGGAACTCGTTGCGGTAGCCGAACAGGCCGCGGGAGGGCACCAGGAACTCCAGCTTCATCCGATCACCCACCGGAGTCATCTCCAGAAGGTCGCCCTTGCGGGCGCCGATCTTCTCGATGACCGCGCCCACGCTGTCGCTGGGTACGTCCACCACCAGACGCTCCACCGGCTCGCACATTTTGCCGTCAATCTCCTGGTAGAGCACGCGGGGGGGGGAGACCTGGAACTCGTAGCCCTCCCGGCGCATGGTCTCGATGAGGATGGACAGGCTCATCTCGCCCCGGCCCGCCACGTTGAAGGCGTCGGTGGAGTCGGTCTCGGTGACCCGCAGGGACACGTCCTTCATGGTCTCGCGGAACAGCCGCTCCCGGATCTGGCGGGAGGTGACGAACTTGCCCTCCTTGCCCGCGAAGGGGGAGTCGTTGACGGAGAAGGTCATCTCGATGGTGGGGGCGGAGATCTTCACGAACTCGATGGGCTCCACCGCGTCGGGCGCGCAGATGGTGTCGCCGATGGTGATCTCGCCGATGCCGCTCATGGCGATGATGTTGCCGGCGGTGGCCTCGGTCACCGGCACCCGGCCCAGGCCATCAAACTGATAGAGGGCGGTGGCCTTGGCCTTCTGAGGCGCGGCGTCGGGCTGGTGGAAGTTGCATACCGCGATCTCCTGGTTCTGCTTTACAGTGCCCCGCTCGATGCGGCCGATGGCGATGCGGCCCACAAACTCGTTGTAGTCAATGGAGGAGACCAGCATCTGGAAGGGGGCCTCCGTGTCCGCCTCCGGGGCGGGGATATAGTTGAGGATGGTCTCAAACAGGGGCACCAGGTCGGTGCCGGGCACGTCGGGGGAGTAGGAGGCGGTGCCCTGGCGGCCGGAGCAGAACAGGGTTGGGGACTCAAACTGCTCGTCGGTGGCGTTCAGATCCAGCAGCAGCTCCAGCACCTCGTCCATGACCTCGTGGATGCGCTGGTCGGGGCGGTCCACCTTGTTGACCACCACGATGACCTTGTGGCCCAGCTCCAGTGCCTTGCTCAGCACAAAACGGGTCTGGGGCATGGGACCCTCGGCGGCGTCCACCAGCAGGATGACGCCGTTGACCATCTTGAGGATCCGCTCCACCTCGCCGCCAAAATCGGCGTGGCCCGGCGTGTCCACGATGTTGATCTTCACGTCCTTGTAGTGGACGGCGGTGTTCTTGGCCAGAATGGTGATGCCGCGCTCCCGCTCCAGATCGTTGGAGTCCATGACGCGCTCCACCGTGGCCTGGTTCTCGCGGTAGATGCCGCCCTGCTTGAGCATTTCGTCCACCAGGGTGGTCTTGCCGTGGTCGACGTGGGCGATAATGGCGACGTTTCTCAGCTTCGTATCTTGCAAAGTGGTGCACCTCTCAATTTATTCCGAAATCTGTCCATATCATTGAAAGCTCGACCACATATTATACCGTAGAACAGTAACGCGCGCAACTGATTTTGCAAAAAAAACGCCCAAATCGGGGGACAAAAACACCCCTTGCCGTTGACAGGCGCGGGGAATTGGGGTACAATATCAAAGCATCTGCGCGCCAGTTTTTCCACAATTTCATATGCGCCTGTAGCTCAGCAGGATAGAGCGACCGCCTCCTAAGTGTGCGTACTTCGTCCGCCAATGGCACCAAAAATCTCATATGCGCCCGTAGCTCAGTTGGATAGAGCACTCGCCTCCTAAGCGAGGGGTCGGAGGTTCAAATCCTCTCGGGCGTGCCATTTTCGCCGCAAATCGAAGGGTTTGCGGCGTTTTTCTATCCTAAAAAGTACAAAATATCTTTGCTTGCAAAATCTGCTCAAGCGAGACTCAGATGCGTTGGCACTGGCAAATAGAAACGAACTGATTTAGGGATTTTGGGGATTTTGGCACCATGTGGCTCATATTTCTGAGCTGGGTTCTGGCGTTCCTTGGTCACTGAGGACCTTAGCCAACATCTCACACAGCTCCGGCGATTTCTGAAGCTGCTCCACAAGGGACGCAATATCCAATGCTGCAGGGGCTGCCGGTTCTGGAGGGCGTACACCGCGCAAGTCGGGATTTGAGTAGAATGCAGCCTCGAACTTTTGCGCATTGACCTTTCGATCCTCATCCAGAATGTGTGCGTAAATCTCGGTCAGCATCTGTGCCTGCGCATGGCCTGTGTCTCCTTGTGTCGCCTTCAAATCTCCGTGGTTCAGCTTCAGCTTATAGGTTGCGCTGGAATGACGAAGCGAATGAAAAACGACATTGGGGAGGTTTGCATCGCGCTTGAGGCGGTTAAAGGCATTCTCGATCACCCTCGTTTCGCAAGGGCGGCCATTTGGCAGTGCGATTACTAAATCGTAGTCCAGATACTCATCACCCAGAAAGGCTTTCTGTTTTTCCTGGGCCTCTTTCCATTCCCTGAGGATATAGGCCAGCGTTTTGGGGATCCATACCTTTCGCAAACTCGTCTCCGTTTTAAGGGTTTTCAAGACCACTCTGCTTTTGTGTCCTTCCAGATACATCGTCCGCGGGAAGATTCTAATGATTTCCTCCTGGCCCAGAGCCTCAAGGGTGGATTCCTTGACCCGCTCCAGCTGCTTGTCAATGATGATGTACGCATCATCCCGGGCAATGTTCTCGTCAGCAATATAGGTATTGTCCCATGTCAGACCCAGTATCTCGCCGATCCGCATAGAACAAGCAAAGGCGAGATTCATCGCAACATAGAGCTTTGGATCACGACAGGCATCCAGAGCATCACTGATGGTCTTTACATCCCAAATTGCCCGCTGTACCTTTTTCACCTTCGGCAGGGTCGTATCCTCAAACGGATTCTTCTCGACAATTCCCCAACGGACGGCCTGCTTGAACGCCGACTTCAGTAGTTTGTTGATCTTTTCAATGTTGCTCGGAGACAGAAACTCCGTTTTGGGCGTGCGGTTATTGACAATAACGCTCTTTGTCTTCTGCAGACGGGTGATAAACCGGTCCGCGGCCAGACAGTCTATGCTCTGGACAAGTTCCATTCCGATGATGGGGTCAATATAATTCCGGATCAAGGATGTATTGGACTCATAGGTGTGTGGACCCCACTTTTTCGTTCCATAGAGTTCAACGAAGTTCTCCAAAAACTCACTGACGGTCAGCTTGTTGGGCGCGATAAACCGGTTGACTTTCTGCTTGTACTCGATTTCAGCCTTTCGCTTCTTTGCCTCCGCTTCCGTGTCATAGGGTTCCCACTTCTGTTTCCGCTCGCCGGAGTCGGTAACATAGTAGTAAACAACATTGAATTTGTTTCTGCGTTTCTTGATTGACGCCATGACTACATTCCTCCTAAGTAATCTGGCTATCCAACCAAGCATCAAAGGATTTTTTGGAAATGCGAATTGCTGTTCCGATTCGTACCGTTTTGAAGTACCCCTTTTTTACAAGTTCATATGCGGAAGAAGTGCTGATCCCTAAAATGGCCGCAATTTCCTCTACACGATAGACCCGCTTATCAGAGGTACTGTCACGCTGCATGTTGTCGGTACTCAATGCGACAGCCTCCTTTCAATAAGGCCAACATGCAGCTACTCTGCAGGGTATAGTATAACAGGCTGAATGCGGCCATTCAAGTTTCAAATGTGTGTCTTAGTAGGGAAACAACGGGCGGCGGCTGGCTGGACCGCTCCACAGGACTTACCTCCGCGGCTTATTCGGTACCTCCTACAGCCTGCGGCGGATTGGTTACCGCTCGGACCATAGCCAAGGCAGCGTATCATGATTCGGTATATGGGTCATGGCCTCAAGCTGCCACGGCTTGCTTGTATGCGGTATCCGGCTCTCCCTGCATCTCCCTTCCTGGGTGGGATCGTGGCTCTGGTCTACCCATACGGCTGGCCATATACACAATGTACCCGTTGTTGTATGAGGCTCAAAGGCCTGTTTGTCAAGGTGCAGGGATGCCTTCCCGAAAGGCTTTGCCTTTCACTCCTATCCCCGTACCTTTGCCTGCTGTCTGCCCATATTCCTGCCACCTTTATAAAAAGCCCTGCAGCGTTGAAGCTGCAGGGCTCATTTTATGGATCAAAAAATTTGAGGCCAGCCACCATGGCATCAATATCCTGCTCACTGGGGCCTGATGGCTCCTCCGGGGGCTGCCCGTCTCCGGTAGGCACAACTACCCTTCCGCTGAGAAATTCGTCTACAGAGGCTTTTACCATGCCTCTAACCGTTTCCAGCAGCTGCTCTTTGGTCTGAAGAGGCTGATATGTGATCTTGATTTTTGCGCCGGGAGCAACGACTTCAGGGTGCCGTTGAAAATATTCCATGACGGCCATGACGATGAAATCGCTTTTTTTATTCCCCAACAGCTCCAGAAAGGCTCCGACCCTTATTCTCTCCTCTGTATCAGCGCTCCACTGGAGAGAAAAGCGGTATTTGTCATCCTTGCGCAAAGCCTTCACCGACCTTTTGAGCCTGCATCTGGTTCAGTTGGGCGGTGGCCAGCATTCCGAAACCGATTGCGTTGGCCTTAGGGTCGGCGACGAACTCCGCCTTTGCCACTTGGGGAGACTCTTCAAGGAACGGACGGAACAGTGCTGCACCGCCGCCAGTGAAAATGGCGGGAGTAGCGCGTAGATCCACCTGAAGCTCCCGGAGCTTGTCCAGAATGCCGGCAGCATAGTTCTTCACGGTGGCGCGGATGGTATCCTGCACATCCTCCGGCAGGATGGTGGGCCGCCCCTGGATCACATCGGCAATATGGTCATCGTCGATTTTGATGTCGTGGAGAGCACTGACCCTGCCGATGATGCTGTTGCCCATGGGGATAGCGCCCATCTCCAAACTGCGGCAGAACTGCATATCCGGCTGGACGCCCCGCAGCAAAAGAACATCGGTGGTAAATCCGCCGATATCCACCACAAAGGTGCGGGGGTTCTGCCGGATGATCTGCGCCTGAGGAACTACAGCGGCATAAGCCTGCGGATAAACAAACACCTGCCGGATCATCAGACAGATCGGGGTGCCGTTGAACACGAACTGCACTGTCCCGCGTCTGAAATACTCGGCAAAGCGGTTTCTCAGCTCGTAGTGCTCAGGGGGCAGGCCAATAGCCAGATCCGTCTCTACCATGGCCTGCATCACATTCCTTTGCCGGAGTTCTTTGGCAATAGCGAACAGGCTGAGAATGAAAAACCGGTCATCCTTGGTCTTGTCCCGCATATAGGGGATGCGTTCACCGGACAGCGTCCAGAAAGTGCCGCCGAACTCCAGAACATCGGTGTCTACCGGGGGCTTGACCGGATAGTCGGTCAGACCGGAGGTAAACACAAAATTGGGGGTCTTGATGGCGGAATTGCCATGGTCGATTGCAAACAACATAGAGGGTCACTCCTATTCATTTCAGATACCCTATTACACTGTGCGTCATGCGCATTTGCAACGAAAATGAGCATTATGTTTGCGGTGAACGAACTAAAAAAGGAGCGGACAGCGTAATGCTGCCCGCTCCTTGCGATACCGGATACTGTGTCAGTCCAAAGGATGCCTTTCCATGCAGAACTCCCAAATGTAGTCGTCCAAGCCGTTGTAGTCCGGGTGCCATAAATAGGTGCCGAAAGTCAGCGGCATTCTGCTGAGAAGGCCGACCAGATTCCCGTAAGCAGCTTCCACATGCCAGTTTTTCAGGTAGTCCATATCAAAGCAGGTCATCACATGGCGCACACCAAGCCCCGTCAGTTCATTGAGGACCTTCTCCAGATGCTGGAGTGAAGTGACGCCGGGGATGGCCAGAACGGTCTGGCCGGTAAAGAAGTGGACGATATCTGCTTTCATGTAGCCTTCAATCAGCAAAATGCGTTCCCGGATAGGGCCGGCCATATGGCACCAGTTTTCGGCGCCTGCACCGTCCAGCTTATCCACGCTGGAAAAGGTGAGAAATTTTCCGCCCTTTTTCATCTTCTTGTCCAGACGGATGTGAATGCTCTGGATTCGGCCCTGCCGGTCCCTGCATGGAATCATGATCCCCCGCAGGTAGAGGGCCATTGTCCAGCGGCCATCCTCATCCCTGTAAAAGCCGGGGACACCAAACAGGTCGTATCCTTCATCAGTCAACTCCTTCGCCAGTGCGTGGAATCCAACGACCGGGGTCGTGCGATATCCCAGCCTGTCAATCTCGGCATCGGTCAGGCCGCGCCCACGCAGGTTGTTTCGGTGGTCGGAGGCCAATGTCAGCTTACTCAGGAGCGCACGGTAGGTGCGATCCCGTAATTCGACACTGGCCAGAGCAGCCTGGGGGATCTCTGCCGGTTTTTTATACTGCTTTTTGCTCTGTCCGCCTTTTCCTGAGTAACGGCTTTCCTTACCGCCCAGCCGGTCTTCCAAGTCTTGGCGAACCTTGTCCCGGGGGACATTGGCAAAATAGGAATAAAGGTCAAAGACCCCGCCTTCAAATTGACCGCATTTGGGGCATCGGAACACATTGCGCTTGAGATTGATGTTGAGATGCCGCGCCCTTGTGCCAGGCTGGTCACAGACTGGACAGGGGATATTATAGGAACTCCTTCCCATGGGCGGTTGTGGGATTGGCAGGAGCGGCAGAATATCGGTCATTTGAAACTGCAGTTCCATGTCCAGTCAACTCCTTTCCGGCGGGGGTGGCATAAGCCGTCCCCGCCTTGTGTTCAGGCAATCTCCTGGGCAGCCTCTTCGCAGATCAGTTTGGCCGCAGCCGAAATCGCGGGGTCACCGGTAAATTTGTTGGCAACCCATATCAGCGCTTTCGGCTCTATCTGCAATACCTCGCCCAAGGTCTTTCCGTTATACTTGGAAATCGGGCAGGGCATTTTCAGCGCCTGCTCAAACGGAGACAGGTCAGGCTCCTGTGTCACGGGAGCCGATTTAGGCGAAGATGCGGGCGCGGGTGGCGTGCTGCCGACAGAGGCATCCGCTGGATCTCCGCTCCACATGATACCGCCCAGTTCGTCCACAGCGGGCATGTCAAAGGCATCGCCAGCGGCTCCGAATTGGAGGCCGAATCCCGCGTTGCGCAGGGCAATGCCCACCGCAGCGGTTTGCGCCCACTCTCTGGGGGAAACGGTGGGTTTGTCAGCCAGATAGCCCCTGGAGGCCGTAGCTTCGGCCAGAAATTGATCCACAGGCGCAGAGTAATGGGGATAGACCCGAGCTGTGGCCACAAAGCAGTCTTTTCCCGCCGTAACGGAGATGGCAATACGCCCTTCAGGATACTTCAGCCGGAACCAACCGATCTGGGCCATAACTGGGAGCCGCAGCCGTTTTTCACTGCCGCCGGCACTGTTCAGGTCGGTATATTCTACCGCCAATGCAGATGGGTCAAATCCTTCCACGGCGTTGATTTTCTGCAGGGCTTCCATAGCTGCCTGCTTCGCTTTCGTGTTGTCCGTACTCATGACGCGGACGCCTCCTTCTCTTTCTTCTTGATCGGTACAAATGTGTTTCGGAACTGGAGCCAAGCGGGAAGCAGTGTTTGCACCACTCTGCCGATCTCATGGCTGTAGTTCTCCGGTGTGGACGGCGCAAAACTGGAAAACCGTCTGCGGTAATCCTCGATCACCCTGCCCAGATTATGCTGGGCGGCGTCACGCTCTTTCTGTGTATCAGGCCCCCGGTTAGGGCCGTAGCGACGCTCCAAGGCGAGGCACTGCACATAGGTATCCAGCATTTTGTAGTGGCCCAGCAAAGCCTGAACATCCATGGTAACGGGCGCCGTCTTGCAGAACATCTGGCAGGTCTCCAGTACGCCGATACGGTACACGAGTTCACCATGCCACCAGATTGCGTCAGCAGAGGCGCTGCCCTGCGCAATGCGCTTATCCACCTCGCCGCGGAGGTTATAATAGTTTTCAAGTACAGTAGCCATATTGGTTTCTCCCTTCAAGATGTCGCAGTTTGGGTAATGCGGGCGGCGAGCAATGTGTTGCGCCGTTCCGTATCGGTTGTCCGGATGGCCTGCCTGACCGCCTCTTCATCTCCGACAATCAGCGCCCTGCGCTTAGCACGGGTGAGTCCGGTGTAGATCAGAGGCCGTTTGAGCATACGACCATGCAGGTTTTGGATGCTGAGCAGCACCGAGTCGTACTGACCGCCCTGGGACTTGTGGATGGTGGTGGCGTAAGCAAGATCCAAATGGCTCAAGCTCTCGCTATCCTCATAAGACACCACGCGATCATCGTGAAAATCGACCTCCACCACAAAACCGTCATCGTCCTGTTCGATTTTTCGGATATAACCGATATCGCCGTTGCTGACCTCCTCCCGATTCTTTGTCTGCATGACCTTATCGCCCAAGCGGAAAACGCGCTGGCCCAATGCCAGTTCGGGCTTGTTCCCGCCGGGAGGATTGATCAGAGCGCGCAGCCTCTCGTTCATGCTCCGCACGCCGGTCTCGGTTTTGTTGCGAAACGGAGTGAGCATTGCCACATTGTCCACACCATATCGGCCAACCTCCTGCATATACAACCGTTCCAGCCATTGTGCGGACTGCTGAACATCGGCGGAGGGCCAAAACTGGAAATCGCCGTCAAACTGAAGGTCGGTATCTCCATGACGGATCCGCTGGGCGTTTTCGGCAATCAAACTGCCTTCACTCTGACGAAACACTTTGTCCAGCATCACCATGGGGATCCTGCCGCAGCGGATCAGTTCACTGAGCACTGCGCCCGGTCCAACTGATGGGAGCTGATCGGCATCGCCTACCAGCACAAGCCGGCACATGGGCGGCAGTGCATGGAACAGGTACCAGGTCATTTTCATGTCCAGCATACTGACTTCATCCACCAGAACAAGGTCGGCATCCAACTGCTCCGGCAGTTCCAGAGCAGTTGTCTCGCCGGCGGTCAGGCCCAGCGCCTTATGGACGGTGCAGGCGGTCAGGCCGGTACTCTGCTCCAGTCTCCGCGCAGCGCGGCCCGTAGGCGCGCAGCAAATGATGTCCGTATCCGGGAATGCTTTGCGGTAGATATTTAGGAATACCCGCTGGATGGATGTTTTTCCGGTACCGGGGCCGCCGGAGATAATGCAGATGGGGGACGCAAGGGCAGTTTTAACCGCTTGCCGCTGCTCCTCCGCCAGAGTGAACCCCAACTCCTCTTGCTGCCGGTCGATTTCATCGTCCAGGTCGCCGATATAAGGCAGGCTGCTTCTCTGAAGTATTTCCCGAACACACTGGGCCACACCGTCCTCGGCTTCAGCTATGACAGGGCGGTAAACATGGCCCTGATACAGAACCAGCCGTTCTGCCTTCAGCATCTCAAACGCCACATTGGCGACCGCCATACGATTCAGGCCCGGCGTATGCAACAACTGCACAGCCTGCTGGACAAACCGTTCTTTGGGCAGGCACAGGTGTCCCTTGTTTTCGGCCAGTTCGAGTGTGTGGAGCAGGCCTGCGGCGACCCGTTCCCGCCCCGCTCTGGCCAGGTATCA
>OAVM01000560.1_pt1 | contig 10862 bp, 7 predicted proteins | sample 1476421 | NCBI WGS metagenome assembly OAVM01 (sample SAMEA2580099, study PRJEB22360) | human gut metagenome | biome: human gut; feature: human-associated habitat; material: faeces | place: Denmark | collected 2008/2010
CCGCGAGGCGATATGTCCGGCCATGCGCCACGGCTCCTGCCTCTCCCCCGCCTCCTCCTCGTGGTAAAAGATATAGCGGGGAATATCATTGAGCTGTACCGTGGCCCCGGTACAGAGGTTGAACGCCGACTCCACCGCATTGCGCAGCTCCCGTACATTGCCCGGCCAGTCATAGGCCAGCAGGGCATTGCGCACCAGCTCGCTCACGCCGGAGATCGCCCGCCCCATGTTCCGGTTGTACTGCTCCACATAGAAATCGGTGAGCAGCGGAATGTCCTCCGGCCGCTTCCGCAGGGGTGGCAGCGCCAACTGCACCACACCCAGCCGGTAAAACAGGTCACGCCGCAGCAGCCCCTCCCGTACTGCGGTGATAGGATCCACATTCATGGCGGAGACAATACGCACATCGCTGTGCACATCCTGTTCCCCGCCCACAGGGCGGAACCGCTTCTCCTCAATCGCCTTGAGAATCTTGGCCTGGAGGGACAGATCCATGGAGTTCACTTCGTCCAAGAACAGAGTGCCTCCATCAGCCTGTTTCAGCAGTCCCTTCCGGTTTTCCGCCCCGGTATAGCTCCCACGCGTAGTGCCGAACAGGGTGCTCTCCAGCAAGGTGGTTGGGATGGCCGCGCAGTTTTGCGCCACAAACGGCCCCCTGGCCCTGGAGCTGTGGCTATGGAGTGACTGGGCAAAGAGTTCCTTCCCCGTGCCGGTCTCTCCCCAAATGAGCACGGGAGAGGTGTTGGCCGCCACCCGCTGAACGGTATCCTTGAGCGTCAGCATCTCCGGGTTTTGGGTAATGATGTCGTCCAGCCGGAACAGCCCCTTGTGCGGATTGGCCAGCCAGTGGTTTTTCCCATCCAACTGAGCGTCCTTGTGGTAGAAAACCGAGGTCTCCATCGTCCCAATCAGCTCGCCGCTGTACTCCAGCGGAAAGGTGGAGCTGACCAAGATGGTCCGCCGGCCATAAAAGTCCGTCAATTCCTGCTTTTCATTGAGCACCGGCGCCCCCGTCCGCATGACCCGGAAGTGGCTGGAGGTCTCCTCGGTCAGTTGCGGATAGGCTTCGAGGATATTCTTCCCGATAAAGCCCTCGTCGGCCAGCCCGTTTTCCTGCTCGGAGAACATGGCGGAGTATTCGATGGTCCCATGCCGGTCTGCGATCAGAATCGCATCCACACCATCGTGCAGTCTGGACATGTAGTTGAGCCATTTCCCTATCACAGGCATCACCTCGCCGGAAATCACGCGCCAGCCTGCTCTCCTCGGGAGCGCTCCGCCGGCACACCTGTTTTTTCTATTTTACAACTATACCATAAAATGTTCCGGCACACAATTCCCGCGGCAGCGGCCCCCCCTTCTCCCGAACCCGCCTCCGCCGCTTCATATCATCCCGCGTAGTTGGGTAAAATAAAAAATATTTGATTCAATGGGGGGCAGAACCATATGGAACTGCGAAGCATTACCGTGGAAACGCTGGCTGCATTCGCCCAGGCGCTCCGGGCAGAGGAGCGCTGCACAGAGACCATCAAACAGTACACGCGGTCGGTGCGTCAGTTTGCCGCCTGGCTGGCGCCGGAGACCGTGGCCGCCGGTTCGGCGGGCGGCTGGAAGGCCGAGCTGCTGCGCCGGGGCCTCTCCCCTGCCACAGTTAACAGCAAGCTGGCCGGGCTGAACCGTTTTTTTCGTTTCCTGGGCTGGATGGACTGCACGGTCAAACCACTGCGGCTCCAGCGGCGGCTTTTCCGCTCCCCCGACCGGGAACTGAGCCGGGCCGAGTACGGCCGCCTGCTCTCCGCCGCCCGGGGACTGGGCCGTGAGCGTCTGGGCCTGCTCATGGAGGCCATCTGCGCCACCGGAATCCGGGTGAGTGAGGTGAAATACCTGACCATGGAGGCCGCCCGCCGCGGCCGGGCGGAGGTGTCGCTGAAGGGGAAAATCCGCACAATCCTGATCCCCGGTAAGCTGTGCCGCAAGCTGCTGCAATACGGGCGGGCACAAAAAATCGCCTCCGGCGAGATCTTTCTCACCAGAAGCGGCAGAGGCATATCCAGAAAGCAGGTGTGGGCGGAGATGAAAGCGGTGTGCCGGAAGGCCGGAGTGGCAGACAGCAAGGTGTTTCCCCATAACCTGCGCCACCTGTTTGCCAGAGCCTTCTACCAGGCCAGCCGGGATGTGGTCAAGCTGGCCGATGTACTGGGCCACTCCTCCATCGAGACCACCCGGATCTACCTGCTCTCCACCGGCGCGGAGCACGCCCGCCAGCTTGCCCGTCTGGGGCTGATATCATAGCGGCAAAATAAATCTTTTGTCCTAGGTTCACCTGTGTGTTCCGGCAGGATGCGGCATAAAGGGCGATAAAAAAGCCCCGTGCCGAGGCACGGGGCTAAAAATGGGCGCAGAAGATGGGCCGGTGAAGCATAATTGCTTGCCCCGGTCTGCTTTTCCATGTCCAAAACAGGCTGCACTTCTTGAAAGAGAGCAAAAGATGTGGTAAAATGAATACCGTTCTATGTACTGAACATTTGCTTTTCAAGCCGTATATAGGACAAAAGATTTATTTTGCCATACAAAGCGAGGTGATTGCAGCAGGTCTTTTTGAACAATAGAGTCCCAGCATATTTGAAAAAAGGAGGATAAGTATGCGAAGAATCTTGAAGCGATTCACGGGTTTGTTCTGTGTGCTGGCCCTGTGCCTGTCCCTGCTGCCGGTTTCCGCGCTGGCGACAGAGCTACCCGTGGACCAGACGGCGGAGGAAACGGAGACCACCACCCAGCCCCCGGAGGACGCGGACACGCCGGAACCGGAGGAGGAGGTCTCCACCTCCGCCGAGGGTACTGTGGCACAGATCGGGGCTACGTCCTATGCCACACTGGACGAGGCGGTGAACGCAGCGGAGGACGGTGCAACCATCGAACTTCTGGCCGATGCCACCAGTGAGGGTATGTTCTTGAGCAAGAAATTAGTAATCCAGGCCGCAAATGGGCTCAATAAAAAGCCTACTATTACATTTATAAAGAACGGTATTGCGATGGGGTATGGTGCCGCAGGTGCTCCCTTGACCTTTAAAGATGTCAATATTGTGATGACTGGTATCGGTTCTACCCCGGCTACTGGCGAGTGGAACTGGATGACCATCTGTGCTGGTAACGGCGCAAAAATTACTCTGGATAATGTCAAGATGACCATGGACGGTACCGGGGTGTCCAAAGACAATACCCAAGCTATTTACTTTTGCGGCGGCAATGAGTTAAATATTTTGAATGGTTCTAACCTAACCATTCAAAATTATCCCCATAACGCTTTGTCTTGGAACGAAGGAAATGAATATATTACCAATATAGTTGACTCTACCTTTGTTTCCGACGGAAACCGTTCCGGGTTTACTGGTACCTTTGATGTCAACATAACAAATTCCAAGGTCAAAGTTATCAACAGCCGTGGAAACGGCTCTAACGGATCTCATTTTATAATTAAAAATTCTGACGTTGATTTCAACAACAACGGTTCCCATGGCCTTTCTGCCGGTGAACTGAGTATCGATAACTCCACCGTTAACACAAAAAATAACAACGGTATGGGGATTACCGTAAACAACGCCTTTACCGTCGAGAACGGTTCCATTGTTACTGTGACCGGAAACGCCGGGAATTCCAGCTATGGTTATGCCGCTGTACGGCTCTACAACAACTATCCATTCACAGTGGACAGTACCAGCGAGCTTTATATTGAGGATAACAACAACACCGGACTGTATGTGCGGCAAGGCAATCTGACGGTAGAGGACGGGGCTGTCCTCAAGATCACCGGCAACAAGGTTTCGCACAGCCTGCTGGATGGCTACGGCGGCGGAATTTATGTCGGCTATGGCGATAACTATGACCCGGCTGTAATTCTGCCCGCCGATGCCATAATCTGCAACAATCATGCACTTGTTGCAGGCGATGATATCTATGTTTCCGAAGGTGTCAGCGGGCCCTCTCTCACCTTCGGAAAAGTGGGCTCCGGCTGGACCCTTGACGGAGGGGAGGGAGACTGCATCGACGCCATAGACGGCTGGTACGACGACAGCGAGGGCGCCCGCTGGGAGGCGCATGAGGAGCCCTATCACGCGGTGGAGTTCACGGATTTTGAGCCGCTGACCGGGTTTGCCTCTGCAACCGGACTTACGGCGCTGAAAGCAGCCCATGGCCTGAGCCCTCTGGAGCCCGGCGAAGAAACCGGATGGGACACCTCCAAATCCAAGACCGCAACCAATCTGGACAGCAATTTTGAGTCCGACGTGACCCTGTCCCTGCCCGCGGCAGAGGAACAGCTCGTTACAGATGTGGTCTTTGTATTGGACAAATCTACGAGTGCAACGGTTGAGGCCAAGTCTCTGGAGATGCTTCGTTCCCTAAAGGATCAGCTTGAGAACACTGGCGCGAAGATCAATGTCGGTGTAGTTATTTTTAATGCGGTTGCCAATGTCGCCAATAATGGTGAATTCTTTGATCTGGCTACCGAATATGCGGACATTGAAGCCGCGATCCAGCAGACACTAAAGAGTGGAACCAATATGCACGCCGGACTGCTGGCTGGCAAGGCAATGCTGGATGCAGATACAAGTGTTGATAGCTCTCGGAAATATTTAATCCTTGTCAGTGATGGTTTAACGTATTATTATTGCAAAGGCGGAAACTACGATCAGGCATACACAATTTCTTCCAGAAACGGCGGTGATACCGGAACGGGCGGAAGGAACGAACAGCCAAATGACGGATTGTCCGCGTGGGAATGTAAGTATTCCTCTGATTATGTCCCGGAAAATTGGGCCAGCTACTTTGATGCAGTAAAAGGCGTATTGGATAGTGAATACACCAAATATGAATATTCTTTGAACGATCCGAATCGTCCAAAAACAAGTGATTTGGATTCTGAAGGCTCCATCCCTTATGTAAATAGGAACGGCTATCCAATCAACGTTGATCTGTCTCTCTACAATAGTAATGCGCTCTATCAGGAAATGAGCAAAGAGTACCATTGTTATGCACTGAAAGCTGAGAGCGGTGTCGACAGTTATGGCTTTGGCATCAGTTTCATGGACTACCTGGCCGGCGGCGAAACCGTTGATTTTGCCGACATCCAGAACGACATCTACTACCTACTTGATAAAGGCAGCTATGTGGTGGATGAAATTGGCTCCGGCACCGACAACAAAAGCAACGGGTACGACTTTGATTTTGTCAACGACATAGACCGGCTGGCCCTGACCGTGGGCGGAGAGGTTCTCGACAAGACCGAATTGATTGATCCCTCGTTCAGCGATCCCTATATCACCAGCGCCTATGGGTTTGGAGCTGGGGAAAGCGGCGCCTATGATTTTGAGCTCTACTACTACGCCAAGGGGCGGGACGGCGTCTCCAACGAGTGCTTTGTCTGGAAAATCAATGTTCCCATCTCCAACTTCGCCCCTGTTCAGTTGACCTACACCGTGAAGCTGACGAATCCCCAGACCGCCGAGGGGACTTACGGCCAGTACGATGCGGACGGCAGCGAGAACTACAGCGGCCTTTACACCAACAACAGCGCGACCCTGTACCCGGTGGACAGCAACAGCCGGCCCGGCCAGCCGGAGAACTTCCGCAGGCCAACCGTGTCCTACACCATTCAGACCAGCCGCCCCGACCCCGGCCGCCCCTCCCACCGCCCGGACCGCGACGACGAGCCTGAGTCTCTGAATACCGAGGACCACGTGGCCTACATCATCGGCTATACGGACGGCACTGTGCGGCCGGAGGGCGATATCGCCCGCAGCGAGGTGGCCACTATCTTTTTCCGCCTGCTCACCGACGAGGCCAGAGAGGCCTATTGGAGTCAGACCAATCCATACTCCGACGTGGCCTCCGGCGACTGGTACAACAACGCCATATCCACCTTGACCAGCATGGGTATTCTGGACGGCTATCCGGACGGCACCTTCCGCCCTACCGAACCCATCACACGGTCTGAGTTTACCAAAATTGCAGTGAGCTTTTTCGAGTTTACCGAAGGGGACTTCACATACGACGGCCGATTCTCCGATGTGGAGGGAACCGAGTGGTATGTGACCTTCCTGGCCGCAGCGGTGGAGTACGGACTAATTGAGGGCATGCCCGACGGCACCTTCCACCCGCTGGACAACATCACCCGGGCCGAGGCGTGCACCATCGTCAACCGCACCCTGGGCCGGGCCCCTCATGAAGCACACCTGCTGCCCCGCGGAGAGATGCTCACCTGGCCGGACAACAATACCTCCGCCTGGTACTACGCAGCCATGCAGGAAGCCACCAACTCCCATGACTATATCTGGACAGAAGGGGAAGACACGGAGGCGTGGACCGGCAGGCTGACGGAGCGCGATTGGGCCGCTCTTGAGCGAGTCTGGTCCGACGCCCATGATGCGCCCGGCGGCGAGGTGATGGACTGAGGCCGCCGGAAAAACGGCGGCAACCCGGAACATCTGCTTCCTAGTGAAACCAAAATGGGCCGGAGAGGACATTCGTCCTCTCCGGCCCATTCCGGTCTTTGGCGGCACGGGTTTGGCACACCCCCTCTGTCACCGCTCCATATTCATTTTTCCCACTGATCCCGCTCCCGCTTCTCTTTCCTGTGGAATTTCGGCAGGGAGGGAAACGCCTGAATCGGACCGCGCCCGGAGGGAAGCGGCGCATTGCCGCGGCGGCTGACATGGTAGACCGCCGTGGCCCCCACAGACAGGCCCGCAACCGACAGGCCGCCGATGATTCCCAGAAGTGGATTGGCGGCCAGCAGACTTCCGAACATGAAGTTGAGAACCACCCCCACCAGCGAGATGATGCTCAGCAGCCGGGCATTCCGGTTGATATTGTTATTGATGATGGAGGTATAGGTATCAAAGTCCTTGAGAACCGTGCTCTTGATGAGCTCATACCGCTCCTCCAGGAAGCGGAACTCCATCAGCACCTCGCCCTGCAACACATAGCTGTTCTGCATCTGCATCGGATAGTAGCCCTTGTCGATCCGCGACAGGATCTCCTTCACCGCCAGCACCATATTCCCGCACTCGGTGTAGCGCCTGCGGAAATCCAGCAGACGATAGGTGCCGCTGTTGTCGATGCAGTTGTCCAGGGCGTCCTCCAACTGCTTCATCTCGCCTGTGCAGCCCTCAATGCGCAGGGAGAGATCCTGTATTTTGAACTGGAGCGCGTACATCAGCAGTTGTCCGATGTACTTGACCGGCTTCTCCTCCAGGAAGGCGCGAAACGCCCCCTGTGTGGACTCCTCAACGACCGCATTGCTCCCCACCTGCCTCACCCGCAGGGCCCCGGGCAGCATTTCATCGCCGTAGAGCAGCTCCAGCACGACCCGGTCCTCTCTTCCGGTCATACGGTCCTGGGTGACCAGCTCCTCCATCGGGGCAAAAAAGATACAGTAAGAGCTGCCCTCAATCCCCTGTTCCTCCCGGAACTGTCCCCGGTTCATCGCGGAAAAAAAGGTCAGCGCTTCCATGGACAGCCCTCCTTCTGCAAATTGTATCGCCTAACGTATCATAACAGCAAAGCTCCCACCGCAGTCTCTCCCGCGGCAGGAGCACTTCTGTTTTTTCCTAAACTGTTTGCGGGTGTCCGCCGCCCTCTTCGGGCAGCCTCCCATATTTGTTCGAGAGAACCACCCGGGGACGCTCCGCCGCCTGTTCCGAATCCCAGGGCAGGATGTCTCCCGGCTCCCGGAGATAGTTGAGGATCTGCCAGATCCCCTCCCCGGTATAGGAGCTGACCCGAAAAATCGGGTGGCATCCCGCCAGCTCCAGCCAGCCCTGCGCCCGGTCCGGATCACCGTCCGGATGGTCAATCTGGGTCACAATGCCGATCACCGGGCGGTTGCAGCAGGCCGTCACACAGGGTGGGTAGAGCGAGTACGGCTCGGTGGAGCTCAGCAGCAGCCCCACCACGTCGGCCTCATAGGTATAGAGCGCCAGCGCCTTCGCCAGGCTGGCGTTTTCTGCATACTCCCCCGGCGTGTCAATCACCACATCATAATGGTTTATGTACTGTGTCTTGTGATAGTGGATCACATCGCCCTTCAGCGCCTGCGTGAGGGTGGTCTTTCCGCATTCGCTCCGGCCCATTAAAATAATTTTCTTCATGTCCTCGTAATCTCACAGATGGTAAACCCCAGGTGATTCTTCAGATAGGTCAGGATACTGGACACCGCGGCCTGTACGTTTGAAATGCGTCCGGTAAAAATGAGGGTTCCGCTGAAGCGGTCAATAAACCCCATCTCCACCTTGGAGGTCTTGGTCGCAATATCGCCCGCGATTACGGAAATTTCAGAGGGCGTCATGCTCAAAATTCCGATGGCGGCCTGCTGGTAGTCCACATTGGGATTGAGGCCCAGCTTCTGATAGATAATCTCATCCGGGCTTGCAATAATATGGGCCAGAGTGACCTGCTTGCCGGGCACCATCTCCTGAACAAGCCGCATCTTCCCCTCCTGCACGGTTCCAAAGTCCATTAAGTCCATCCTATTTCACCTCGTTTGCTCCGCTCAGGCCCAGCGCCGCCTTGATTCTGGGCATATTATAGCCTACAATCTCCTCCGCGCCGATCACCGTGACCGGCAGGCCCGTATAGCCGCGGCTCTCCATAAAGGCCTGCCCGGCCTTATCCTCCGCGAGGTTGATCTCCTCATAGGAGATCCCGCCCTGTCTCAAAAACTCCTTTACGCTGCGGCAGTAGCTGCAACCGGGCATCGTATAGATGCGCACGGGTGCCGTACCCGCCAGCACCGGAGCCTCGCGTTCCGATATGTCCGGGCGGAGGTTTTCCTCCCCGGCCTTCCAGCCAGCTGCGCACAGGCCGCCGGTTTTCAGCGCGGCCAATACCCGGAGCACCTCCTCCGGATTGCGGCCGATGTTGTTGTCGTGGATTACGCTGTAGCGCACTTTTTGCTCCGGGTCAATCAGGAACAGCCCACGCAGGGCCACCCCCTCCTCCTCCAGCAGCACCCCGTAATCGGCGCAGACCCGCAGAGTCTGATCCGCCGCCATGGGGTAACCCAGCCCGCCCAGGCCGTTGCGCTGCCAGGCCTGATGGGTGTAGACGCTGTCCGTGCTCACGCTGAGCAGCTCCGCTCCGGCCGCACGGAAGGCCTCCCGGTGCTCTGAGAAGGCTGTGAGCTCTGTGGGACAGACAAAGGTGAAGTCCATGGGGTAGAAGAACAGCACCAGCCATTTCCCGGCATAGTCCGGCAGCGCAACGCGCACAAAATGTTCTCCGTCCGCCGACAGCGCCTCCATGGAAAAATAGGGCGCCTGCTTTCCAATGAGTCGTTCCACAGAGCTCACAATCCTTTCTTACCAATTCTTATTTATCCGGCTTATAGAAGCACTGAGAGCAGTCGTCCTCCTTGGCCTCCTCCCGCTTCTGCCCGTCCTCGGGCTGGTAGAAGCACTGGGGACACTCCTCCTCCGGCCTTTCCTCCACTGCCTCCGGCTGGTAAAAGCACTGGGGGCACTCTTCCGGCTCACCGCTCCTGTCGGGGGCGTGGTACATACCCTGGGGCACGCGCTCCCCCTCCCCAGGCTTTTTGCGGTTGGGTGCTGGATAGTGGCAGTTGGGACAATCCTGTGAAGCCATACTGATGGCCCTCCTTTCCGCGTCTGTTCCTGTTTCCCTTAGTTCGTCAGCTTGTCAATCAATCCCGGATGGGGCGATGCGATCACGCTGCTGCTTGTAATATCCCCGCTCTCCTCCAGTTGATTCATCGCGGCCTTAACCGCAGAGCGAACCGCGGAAACCTCGCCGGTGAGAATAACAAAGCCCTTGCCGCCCAGGCCGCGGGCAATGCGGATCTCCATCAGGCGGACGTTCGCCGCCTTGGCGGCATAGTCCCCCGCCTCAACGGCAGTCAAAGCCGTCATGGTCTCAATCACGCCGATGGAGGCGATGTGTCCCACCTCCGACGTGCCCACGATCGCCTCCGGGACGGAAGCGTGCACGTTGTTGATGGTGTGGTGCCCGACCAGATAGATGCCCGCTGTCTGGCGGCCGCTCTCCATGGCGCTCTTCACAGCGCCTACCGCGCCGCAGATGATAATGACATATTTACCCGGACAGGTGGGGGTCGCGGTCAGCAGCTCCACATTGGCGGCCTTCAGCACCGCATCGGCGGTTTCAATGCCGACGGGGATGCTTTTCAATTCCAGTAATCCGATGGACTTTCCCATAACTGGCCTCTTTTCCTATGGATTCCTCTGTTGGCTCAGGCATTGATCACGCTGCTGACAGCGTTGATCACAATCGTCAGGATAAAGATCGTGGTAGCAGGGGGGTCGATGTGGGTGTCGCAGTGGCTGTTCAAGCTCTTGCCCACCAAGTCGCCCAGCAGGGAGCCCAGGATGCCGAAGAGCACGCCCAGCAGAGCGCCCGCAGGGCCCCAGGCGGTGATGCCGGCCACGGCAGCCAGCCCGGAGGGCAGGAAAATGTGGTGAGTCGCGGGCGTGGCGAAGCCGGTCTGGGTGAAGATCAGCGTGATCGCCGCAAAGCCGAAGCACACGATCGGGAAGATGCTGAACGCAGCGGTAAACTCATTCTCGTACAGGAACGCGGCGATGAAGCTCACCACAATGCCGATGCCGCCGCCCAGTACCACGTTATAGACGAAGCCCTTCCCGGTGGCAAACCACTCGCGCTTTCCGGAGCCGGTGTACTTGCCGGTCAGGCCGGTCTTGCCGAAGGCCAGACGGGCGACAACCGCCAGAATGAAGACGGTGATGCCGGGCAGGTCGGTGGTGGCGGGGCCGGCGCTGCCGATGACGGGCAGCAGTCCGATGCAGTAGTGGATCAGGAAGCCCAGCACG
>OAVM01000561.1_pt1 | contig 10861 bp, 8 predicted proteins | sample 1476421 | NCBI WGS metagenome assembly OAVM01 (sample SAMEA2580099, study PRJEB22360) | human gut metagenome | biome: human gut; feature: human-associated habitat; material: faeces | place: Denmark | collected 2008/2010
TTGTCAGCCGTACCCTCAAGGAGTGGGTGGCCTCCCTGACTCCGGAGCGGCGGGAGCAGTTTGTGGACCTCCTGTTCGAGGTGCTGGGGGCCTCGGGGGCCCAGACTACGGCGGAGCTGTCCGAGGGCGGGCTCCAGGCCGCGGCGGCTGGCCTGCGCCGCCTCCGGGCGCTGGACGGCGCCGACCGCCTCATGCTGTTCCAGGCCCTGGCCCGTCTGGCCGAGGCGGCGCGGAACAGCATGGGCCTGCTCCGGGGCGAGGAGACATAAGGGAACATGGAGGGCGATATTAACCGCCCTCCCCAGAGACTGTCGATAAAACCTCTTGTCGAAGGATTCGGAGGGAAGGATAGTGTGAAAGGCTGCCCCGCAGGGCGATTCGGAGCACAACCGCCGCTTGCGGCGGCGCTTGGTGCGGAGATGAACCGTCAGGGTTCCCTGAAGGTGAATTGGCCACAGGCCAAGAGAGACCGGCCTGGGCCGTTCGCGTTGGATCAAGTAACTTTTTGAACCTGTTTTGCAGGTTCAAAAAGTTTAGCAGCCTGTCGAAAAGTCTTTTTCGACAGGCTGCGTGGAGGGCGGTATCAACCGCCCTCCACGTTTTTGTACCTTAACCTCTGCGCCGGCGGCGGGCGGGGGTGGGGGCCCCGCCCCCAGGTGCTGGGGTAGCGGCCCCGGCCGCTGTAGGCGTAGCCCCGGCGGCCCGTCCGGCCCCGGCCGCGGAAGAGCACCACCCGCAGCAGGAGGGCGGCGATTACTACCAGGATGACCACCAGAAGGATGCGCACCAGCAGGTTGTCAAAGAACTTCTGAATCCGGTCCAGCCGGTAGAGCCAGGGGTCCCGCTCCACCGAGCAGGTGGCCACCAGATCCAGGGTGCCGTAGGACTTGCCGTTGAAATAGGCCGTGATGGTGCCCAGCACCTGCCCCTGCTCCACCGGGGCCTCCACGCTCCGGGTTTCCAGGGTGTAGTCATACGTAAAGTTCTCGGCGGACACGTCGTTGGGCAGCAGGGCGGTCAGCTTCCCGTCGGGCATGAGGGTGACGGAGGCGGCGTCCTTGCCCAGGGTGACCTCCACCTCCGGGATGTCCCGCTTGGTGTTGTCCAGAATGGTCTGGGTGGAGAAGTTGGCAAAACCCCATTTAAACAGGCGGATGGTCTCGTCAAAGTAGATATAGCCCTCGCTGCCGGAGGTGCCCGGCTCCCGCTCACAGCCCATGACCACGGAGATCAGGTTCCGGTTCTCCCGGGTGGCGGAGGCGGCCAGGCAGTAGCCCGCCTCAGGGGTGGAGCCGGTCTTGATGCCGGTTGCGTACTCGTAGATGTAGCCCGCCACGCGGAAGTTGGAGATCAGGGCGTTGGTGGAGCGGATGATGCGCGGCTCGGGGTGCAGGTTGGTGGCGGGCATGGTGTAGTTCTTGGAGCCCACGATGGTGCGGAAGGTCTCGTGCTTCATGGCCTCCCGGCACATGAGGTAGATGTCGTAGGCGCTGGTGTAGTGGTCGTCGTCGTGGTAGCCGTGGGTGTTGGAGAAGTGGGTGTCCTCCATGCCCAGCTCGGCGGCCCGGGTGTTCATGAGCTCCACGAAGGAGGCCACATCGCCGCTTACCGCCTCAGCCATGACGTTGCACGCCTCGTTGGCCGAGGGGATCAGGGCGGCGTAGAGCAGGTCGATGATGCGGATCTGTTCCCCCTCTTTGATATCGGCCGTGGAAGCGCCCTCCCCGATGCCGGTGTGAAGGGCGGAGCTGGCGGTGACGGTCTGCTCCAGGGACAGCTCTCCCCGGTCCACCGCCTCCAGGGTGAGCAGGCAGGTCATCACCTTGGTGATGGAGGCGGGGTAGTTGTGCGCGTGGGCGTTCTTCTCGTAGAGAATCTCGCCGGTGTCGGGGTCCACCAGAACGGCGGCCTTGGCGTTGACGTCCATCTCGTCCAGAATGGCGCTGCCGCTGTCCGCAGCGGAGGCAAAGGTGGCCAGCAGCCCCGAGAGCAGGGCGAGGCAGAGTAAAACGGAAAGCAGTCGTGATTTTTTCATAGGAAACTCCATTTGACTATGTTATAATAACGGTATGGCTATTATAACAAACCCCGGACCGGGACGCAACGGGGAGGGGGATACAAAAAGATGAAGATTTCCAGACTGGAATTTGTGGCCCTGCTGCTGGCGGCGGTCTTTGCGGCCTTCGCGGCGGGCTGGTTTTTTCGGGGGCAGGCCGCGCCCCAGCCCGTGCGGGTGGAGACCGAGCGCACCCTGACCCAGGAGACGCCCCTGGCGCTGCCCGCGCCTACGCCCTCCCCCTCCGCCCAGAGCAAGGAGGATACCCTTGCCGGCGGGGCGAAGATCAACCTCAACACCGCCGGGGTGGACGAGCTGATGACCCTGCCGGGCATCGGGGAGAAGCGGGCGGAGGACATCATTGCCTACCGCCGGGCCAACGGCCCCTTCCGCATCCCGGAGGAGCTGACCGAGGTGCCGGGCATCGGCGAGGGCATTCTGGAGGGCCTCATTGACTACGTGACGACTGGGGAGGAGAACCGATGAAAATACTGGTGGTAGACGACGAGAAGGTGCTGGTCAAGGGCATCAAGTTCAACCTGGAGAGCGAGGGCTACCAGGTGGAGGCGGGCTATGACGGGGAGGAGGCGGTGGAGCTGGCCCGCAGCGGCTCCTTCGATCTCATCATCCTGGATCTGATGATGCCCAAGATCGACGGGCTCCAGGCCTGTATGCGCATCCGGGAGTTCTCCAACGTGCCCATCATCATGCTCACCGCCCGCAGCGAGGACACCGACAAGATCATCGGCTTCGAGTGCGGGGCGGACGACTACATCACCAAGCCCTTCAACATTCTGGAGCTGAAGGCCCGGGTGCGGGCCCTGCTGCGCCGGGCGGGCATGGCGGCCCAGAAGCAGGGGGGCGGCGGCCGGCTGTCCATGGGCCACATCACCCTGGACGTGGACGCCCGGGCCGCCTGGAAGGACGGCAAGAGCGTGGATCTCACCGCCAAGGAGTTCGACCTGATGGAGCTGTTGCTGCGCAACCCGGGCCGGGTGTACTCCCGGGAGAACCTGCTCAACGTGGTGTGGGGCTATGAGTACGCCGGCGATTACCGCACGGTGGACGTGCACGTGCGCCGCCTGCGGGAGAAGCTGGAGCTGGACCCCGCCAACCCGGAGTATATCCTCACCAAGTGGGGCGTGGGCTACTATCTGAAGCATGGATAAGGGGAGCGGCGCGGTCAGGCGCGTGCCCTTCTGGCGCTCCCTCCAGACCAAGTTCGCCCTGACCTATATCGTGATTGTGGCGGCGGTGCTGATTCTGCTCAACACCTACCCCCTGGTGGTGTCGGAAAAGCTGGCCTACCAGTCCAAGCAGGCCTCCATGCTCAACCAGGCCTCGGTGCTGGCCTCCGCCCTGGCCACCGGGCCGGAGGCCCTTACGGCCGAGGGTGCCACCCGGACGGTGGAGCTGCTGCGGGGCAGCCTGGGAGTGACCCGGGTGGTGGTCACCGACCCAAACGGCCTGGTGCTCTGCGATTTCCAGGACGGCGTGGGGCGGACCGACACCGCCGGGCGGTACGCCCTGTTCTGGGAGCTGGTCACCGCCCTGCGGGGCAACAACGTGTTCCGCTCCGAGTACGGCGACGGGGCCTTCCGAAGCTGGGCGGCGGTGCCCATCACCTACCGCTCCATGACCCAGGGGGCGGTCTACCTCTACGAGTACGACGCCGAGCAGGGCGCGCTGCTCCAGGGGATCCAGACCAACCTGCGCTTTATCTCCATCGTCATCTGTATGGTGTCGCTGGTGATGGGGGTGGTCTTCTCCAAGGCCCTCACCCGGCGTATCGCCCAGCTCCTGCGGGGCATCCACACGGTACGGGAGGGCGAGTACAGCCACCGGGTGAGCGTCCGGGGCGGCGACGAGCTCAGCCGCCTGGCCGACGAGTTCAACGAGCTCACCGGCCGCCTCCAGACCACCGAGGAGGTGCGCCGGCGCTTCGTCTCCGATGCCTCCCATGAGCTCAAAACCCCACTGGCCTCCATCCGCCTGCTCACCGACTCCCTGCTCCAGGCCGACCACATGGACGGCGAGACGGCACGGGAGTTCCTCAACGACATCGGGGACGAGGCTGATCGGCTCACCCGCATCACCGAGAAGCTGCTTACCCTCACACGGCTCGACACCGCCCCGGCGGCGGAGGACGTCCCCGTGGATGTGGGGGCGGTGGTGGAACGGGTAGAGCACATGCTCTCCCCCCTGGCCCGGGCGGTAGAGGTGAGCCTGGAGCTGAAGCTCCAGCCGGGCTGCGTGGTGCTGGCCACCGAGGACGACCTCTACCAGATTGCCTTCAATCTGATGGAGAACGCGGTGAAGTACAACCTGCCCGGCGGCCGGGTGCTCGTCACCCTCACTGCCGACGGCGGGCGGGGGGGCCTCCGGGGGGGGGGTACCGGCGTGGGCATCCCGGAGGCGGATCTGCCCAAGATCTTCGACCGCTTTTACCGGGTGGACAAGGCCCGCTCCCGGGCCGCCGGCGGCACCGGCCTGGGCCTGTCCATCGTGCGGGACACGGTGCTCCAGCACGGCGGAGCCGTCACTGCCCGGCGGCGGGAGCCGGAGGGCACCTGCTTCGAGGTCAGCTTTGCCCAGTGGAACGGAGAGGAGGTGGGCCGATGAGACGACGCATCGCGGCGCTGGGCTGTCTGCTGGCTCTGGCCGCCGGGGGCTGCGCCCCCCGCCCGGAGGAGCCGGAGGGCGGCTACTGCGTGTACTACTCCGCCCTGTCCGACCGCTTTGCCCCCCTGCCGCTGGACTGTGAGCCCTTTGAGGGGAGCGCCGGCGACCCCATCCCTGCCCTGGTGGACGCCCTGCTGTCCCCGCCGGAGACCCAGGGCCTCGCCACCCCCTTCCCCGAGGGGGTGCGCCTGTTGAGCTGGGAACTGGAGGAGGGCCGCCTCCACCTGGACCTCTCCGAGCAGTACGGCGGCCTGTCCGGGGTGGGTCTCACCGTGGCCGACGCCTGCCTGACCCTTACGCTGTGCCAGGTGGAGGGGGTGGAGTCGGTCTATGTGACGGTGGAGGGGAGGGAGATCCCTTACCGCCGCGTCCAGCAGCTCGGTCCCGACGGACTGTTGCTCACCGACGGCACCGATGTGCCGCCGGAGGAGCCGGAGCCCAGTCCCACCCCGCCCGCCTCTTGACAAGGGCCGGGCGGGGGTGTAGCATAACACTCAACCTGAAACAGGAAAGGAAGATCCTGCCCATGAGTCAGCAGCGCATCGGCACCCAGTGCCTCCACGCCGGGTATACCCCCGGGAATGGTGAGCCCCGCAACATCCCCATCGTCCAGTCCACCACCTTCCGCTACGCCACCGGCGAGCAGATGGGAGCCCTCTTCGACCTGGAGGAGAGCGGCTACTTCTACACCCGCCTCCAGAACCCCACGAATGACCACGTGGCGGCCAAGATCTGCGCCCTGGAGGGGGGAACCGCGGCCATGCTGACCTCCTCCGGTCAGGCGGCTTCCTTTTACGCCATCTTTAACATTGTCTCCTGCGGGGAACATGTGGTGTGCTCCTCCTCCATCTACGGCGGTACCTATAACCTCTTCGCCGTCACGATGAAGCGCATGGGCATCGACTTCACCTTCGTCGACCCCGACTGCACCGAGGCCGAGCTGGAGGCCGCCTTCCGGCCGGAGACCCGGGCCGTCTTTGGCGAGACCATCGCCAACCCCGCCCTCACCGTGCTGGACTTTGAGAAGTTCGCCAGGGCGGCCCACGCCCACGGCGTGCCCCTCATCGTGGACAACACCTTCGCCACCCCGGTGAACTGCCACCCCTTCGAGTGGGGGGCCGACATTGTCACCCATTCCACTACCAAGTACATGGACGGCCACGCCAACGCGGTGGGCGGCGCCATCGTGGACTCCGGCCGGTTCGACTGGACAGCCCACGCCGACAAGTTCCCCGGCCTCACCACCCCGGACGAGAGCTACCACGGCGTGACCTATACCGAGCGCTTCGGACTGGAGGGAGCCTACATCACCAAGGCCACCGCCCAGCTCATGCGGGACTTCGGCGCCATCCCCGCCCCCATGAACGCCTACCTGCTCAACGTGGGGCTGGAGACCCTGCCCCTGCGCATGGCCAGGCACTGTGAAAACGCCCTGGCCGTGGCCCGGTTCCTGAAGGGTCACCCCAAGGTGAGCTGGGTGCGCTACCCCGGATTGGAGGGCGACCCCTACTACGAGCGGGCCCGGAAGTACCTGCCGAACGGCACCTGCGGCGTGGTGTCCTTCGGCGTGAAGGGCGGCCGGGAAGCGGCCTCTAAGTTCATGGCGGGCCTGGAGCTGGCCTCCATTGCCACCCATGTGGCCGACGCCAAGACCTGCGTGCTTCACCCCGCCAGTACCACCCACCGCCAGATGAGCGACGCCGAGCTGGCCGCCGCCGGGGTGGCCCCCGACCTGGTGCGCTTCTCCGTGGGCATCGAGGATGTGAACGATATCCTGGCCGACCTGGAAAAGGCCCTGGAGGGAGCGTAAACAGAAAAAATAAAATGCGCTCCCAAAACGGGAGCGCATTTTTTAGAAGAGAGGAGAGACTGCTATGGAATGGAGACGGCTGACACAGCCGGAGGAACCGGCGTTTGGAAGGGCGATGGCCCTCTACGAGGCCAGCTTTCCCCGCCACGAGCAGCGGCTGCCCGATGAGCAGCGGGCCGTCCTGTCCCACCCGGAGTACCATTTCATCCAGCTTTTTGATGGGGCGGAATTCGTGGGGCTGCTGCTCTACTGGGAGGCGGAGGACTTCCGCTATGTGGAGCATTTCTGCGTCCGTCCGGAGCTTGCGGGGCCGCCGCTACGGCGCCAAGGCGCTGGAGGAGCTGGGCCGGGACGGGAAAACCGTGGTACTGGAGATCGACCCGCCGGTGGACGATATCGCCCGGCGGCGGCAGGGCTTCTACCAGAGGTGCGGCTTCGCCGTCAACCCCTATCCCCACGTCCATCCCCCCTACCGGCCGGAGTACCCGGGCCATGAGCTGGTGGTGCTCTCCAGCCCCCGGGCGCTGACCCCGGCGGAGTACGGGGCATTCGCGTGTTACCTGAGCGCGGTGGTGATGGCCTGAGGGGCGGGTTCTGGCCGGGCGCGCCGGAGGGAGCGGCTGAGGCGCAGGCTGACGAGGAGAACGGCCCCTTCGGCGGCGGGGAAGGCCAGCCATACGCCGGTGAGGGCCAGCAGGGCGGCCAGCAGCAGGGCGGCGGCCACGATGGCCACAAAGCCCCGGAGCAGGGAGAGCCGGAGGGAGCGGCTGGGGTGCTCCGCCGCCCCCAGGAAGGAGGCGGTGACCAGGTTCAGCCCGGCAAAGGGAAAGCCCAGAAAGTAGAGCCGCAGGCCCTGCTCCGCCATCTGCTGGAGCGCCGGATCTCCGTCCCGGTTGAAGAGGGACACCAGCGGCCCGGCGGCGAAGAAGGCCAGCGCGGCCATGCACAGCCCCGCGCACAGGGCCAGCCCCAGGGCCATGCGGCACAGGGTGCGCACCCCGGCGGCGTCCCCCCGGCCGTGGGCCAGGCTGACCAGGGGCTGGACGCCCTGATTGACGCCGGTGAAGAGAGCGAGGGCCATCAGCGCCAGGTTGGCCACAATGCCGTAGGCCGCCACCCCCAGCGTCCCCGCCAGGCGGAGGGTCAGCAGGTTGAAGACCACCAGCACCAGGCCGGAGGAGCACTCGTTGAGAAAGGCGGCGCTGCCCAGCCCGGCCAGATCCGCCAGCGGCCGGAGGGCGGGGCGGAAGGGGCGCAGGCGGAAGCGGCTGCGGCGGGTGAGGATGTGCAGGGAGGACACGCACAGGCCCACTACCGGGGCGATGCCGGTGGCCAGGGCCGCGCCGAAGATGCCCATATCCATGGGGTAGAGGAACACATAGTCCAGCACAATGTTGGACAGGCTGCCCAGCAGCATGGCGGCCATGGCCAGCTTGGGATTGCCGTCGTTGCGCACGAAGGCGGTGAGAATGTGGTTGAGTAGGAAGCAGGGGGCAAAGAGGAGCACCGTGCGCAGATAGACCGAGCACATGGGCAGGATGGCTCCCTCCGCCCCCAGCAGGCGGGCCAGCGGCACGGCCCACAGCAGACCGGCCAGCGCCAGTAGCCCGCCCAGCGTCCCGCCGCAGGCCAGGGCGCGGGAGAAGGCGCGGTCGGCCCGCACGCCGTCCCCCTGGGTGCGGCAGATGGCGTACCGGGGGGCCCCGCCAATGCCCGCATCAGCCCCAGCCCGTTGATGAGGCCGAAGACCGAGATGGCCAGGTTGAGGGCCGCCAGCCCGTCGGTGCCCAGCCGGTGGGCCACAAACAGGGTGTCGGCCAGGATGTAGCCGGACAGGCCCAGCGCGCCCAGCACATTCAGGCTCACATACTGGAAAAAGCTCCGCTTCACTCCGATCCCTCCTAAAAACGTCCCAGAGCGGCAAAAAACGTGCCTGGGCCGATTCCTTCTAAGACCTACGGAATCGGTTCAGGCACGTTTCACATTTATCCGGTGATAAACGGGAAGCCACAGGGCATTCATCTGTCGGGTATTAAGATAACAGAAAGACCGCCCCCTGTCAACCCCCCGGCTGTACCAGCTTTTTTTACCATTTGTTATTGCTCTGTAACTTGTCCGGGAAAACCAGGGGAGCTATAATACAAATAGGAATCGAATGTTGAAGGGAGTGTGTACCATGAAGCGAATACTGGCGCTGGGCCTCTGTCTGGCCCTGCTGTGCCCCGCCGCCCGGGCGGCAGAGGAGGCGAAGGGGTGGAGCCGGAGCGAGCCGGGCGGAGATTATGTGACCCTCCGGGTGCCCTGCCCCCAGGGGGAGGCCCTGGACTGGTCGGAGCAGACCCTCCTCGCGGTGCGGTACGCCGACACGGGGGAGCCGGTGCCCCTCACCAGCGACTACCAGCAGGGCTGGCTCTTCGCCACCGTCCCGGCGGCGGAGGCGGAGCGGCCCCTGGAGGTCTTTCAGGGGGAGGAGCACCGCTTTCCCGACTGCATCACCGTCTGGAAGGGGCACGAGTACTACAACGACCCCAGCGGCGCAAAGGAGCTGTATCTCCGGGGGGTGATCCAGGGGGATCACGCGGGCAATCTGAACCCCGACGCCGCCCTGACGCGGGCGGAGGCCTTTTCCCTGCTGGTTCACCTGCTGTCCCTGGAGCCCGGCGGCGACCCCGGCTACGCCGACGTGGAGCCCGGCGACTGGTATTATGATACCGCCTCCGCCGCCCGGGCCGGCGGACTGGCGGCGGAGGACGCCTCTTTCCACCCCGACCGGCTGGTGACCCGGGGAGAGCTCACCGTCATGGTTGCCCGGGCCATGGAGGCGGCGGGCTGGCTGACCATACCGGAGGGGGGAACGGCGGCGGAGCTGACTCTGGTCGATGCCGGGGAGATTCCGGACTGGGCTTTAGCGTCCTATCTGGCCTTTGACAAGCAGGGTCTGGGCATCTTCACCCAGCGGTCCACCGGAGAGACCGACCCGGTCTACGGGGAGCCCGGAGTGGAGGAGCTGGCAGAGTGGGACAGGCCCGCCACCCGGGGCGAGGCGATCACCTTCCTGAGGGCAGGGTGTACCCGCCTGCCCTGGTACCCCACCCAGGCCGCCATCGACTGGGGCTTTGACGAAACTATGCCCATCGTCGACGGCTCCACCTCCACCTACCCCTACACCCGGGCTGTATACGGGGCGCTCTTCTGGAATTATGACAACCATCCGCAGTTCCCGGAGAGCCACTACAAGAGCCATGAGTCCTACGAGCGGCTCATCAACGGGGAGGTGGACGCCCTCTTCGCCGCCACCCTGCCCTCGGAGGAGCTGAAGGCCCAGGCGGAGGCGGCGGGGGTGGAACTGGAGTACATTCCCATCGCCTATGACGCCATGGTGTTCTTCACCAACGCGGAGAATTCTGTCACCGGGCTGACCCAAAAGCAAATACAGGACATATATGTGTACGGGAAATATACGAATTGGAATCAGGTGGGCGGCCCGGACGCGGAGCTGCTTCCCTACCGCCGCAACACCGACAGCGGCTCCCACGCCCTGATGGAGCAGTATTTCCTGGAGGGCGGAAAGCTCTCCCTCAGCCCCGACGTGCACAATGTCCTCACCTCCTATGCCATGTCCTCCGCCCTCACCGATGTGGCCGGGGCCATGACCACCGACCCCCTGGCTTACGCCATGGGCTATAGTGTGTACTATTATTATGTAAATAGCTATTGGCTCCTGGGCGACGCGGGCGGAGGGGAGCTCAAGCTGCTGGCGGTGGATGGGGTGCTCCCCTCGGATGAGACCATCGCCGACGGAAGCTACCCCCTGGCGGGGTACAACTACCTGATGCTCCGGGCCGGCGAGCCGGAGGACGCCCCCGCCCGGCGGCTGGCGGAGTTCATGGTGAGCGAGGCGGGCCAGAACTGCGTGGGCAGCGCGGGCTTCGGCCCCCTGTCCTCGGGCCCCCAGGCGGACTTCCAGCGGGAGCAGCCGAACCGGAGCGTGGACGCCGTCTTTCCCGCTGGGCCTGGCTATGTGGTTCTTTCCTGGGATGAGGCCCACACCACCCTCCGGGCCAGCGGTCTGGAGCGGAGCGGGACGGACGGCTGCTGGCATGAGCTGATCGCCAACGAGTGCCCCGCGCCGGAGCCGGGCAAACTCTCCGCCGCCCGGCTGGGCCCCGGGGGCGGCACCGTGATCTTCGGCGCGGTGGGCGGCGAGCAGGGGGACAGCCTCACCGTCCGCCTCACCTATGGAGGCGGGCAGAGCCTGACCCAGCGGGTCTATCCCGGCCAGACCTTCCACTTCCTGCTGGAGGGCAGCCCCG
>OAVM01000564.1_pt1 | contig 10741 bp, 9 predicted proteins | sample 1476421 | NCBI WGS metagenome assembly OAVM01 (sample SAMEA2580099, study PRJEB22360) | human gut metagenome | biome: human gut; feature: human-associated habitat; material: faeces | place: Denmark | collected 2008/2010
TCTTCAAACACTTTTTTTATTTTATTTATAAAAATTTATAATGATATTATGTTGAAAGGGGGAGTGAAAATGGATGTTATGAAACATTATATAGGAACAAGAGCATTTTATAAACGAGCGAGTTTATTAGCTATCCCATTAGCCATTCAACAACTGGTAAGTAGTTGTATGGGAATTATTGATTCTTTAATGGTCTCATGGATTCATCAGGTGACAGCAGTTGGAACAGCTGTCCAAATTGAGACATTATGTAGTGCAGTTGCATGGGGTGCAATTGCTGGAACTGGTATTTTTTCAGCACAATTTTATGGTGCTAAAGATCATGATAATCTCAAGCGAACATTTGGACTAAGCGTTATTCTGGGTCTTGGCATAGGTCTTATCTGGCTACTCATTGCAGCACTCTTTGGTAGAAAGATTATCGCTTTTTATATACAGGACCCTAACGTGATTGCAAATAGTCATCAGTATTTAATGATTGCCATGTTTTCATATATACCATTATCTTTAGGATTCTCATTTAGTTATATTTATCGCAGTATTCAAAAAACAAAGGTACCTCTTATCATTGGTATAGCTGCAATGGGAATCAATATTTTTGTCAATTATGTTTTAATATTTGGATATTTTGGATTCCCAGAATTAGGAATACAAGGAGCAGCAATAGGGACTCTCATAGCACAAAGTTTTGTTCTTATTGTCAATATTGTTTATGCTTATGCAACAAAGCAAGAATTCATTGGGACATTTCATGAAATGTTTTCGCTGGATTATCACTTTGTGAGGCCAATCATGCGTAAAATTCAGCCATTAATATGGAATGAATTGATGTTTGGCTTTGGTTCAACACTTTTTGTCAAAGCGTTTGGAGCACTAGGAACAAGTTCAATGGATGCGTATTATGTTGGTGCGAAATTATCAGATGTTTTTAATGCACTGGTGACAGGTATATCTAATGCAACAGCAGTTATGCTAGGCGTTGCATTAGGATCTGGTGATGTAGAAAAAGCAAGGGAAGAAGGGAACTACTTTGTTGGAATGGCAGCTATTTTGGCTGTTATGTCTATTGTTTTTATTTTTGGATGTTCGCATCAACTCGTCTCTATATTTCAGTTAGAAGATTCTTATGTTGTTGGACAAGCAATCGCCATTGTCAAAGTTTTCTCATTAAAAATTGCTTTGAGAATGTTTATTGTTATTGTGTTCTCATCATTAAGAGCGGGTGGTGATTCAAAAATATTGGCCATTTTAGATAGTGGATTCATGTGGCTTATTGGTATTCCTTTAGCTTTTATAAGTGTACATCTCTTTCATATTCAAAGTATTGCACTTGTATTCTTCATTTGTCAGCTGGAACAAGTGATTCGTGTTTATTTTGGAATGAAACGTTATAACCAAGGGAATTGGGCTATTAACTTAACAACTCTTATTTCTAAATAAGAAAAAAATTGAGAGTCTTGATATGCATTGATAAAATAATGATAGATTCGTCTCTCTTATACAATTTCATTGTTTCAGTGTCGAAATGTGTTGATGAGTGTTGAAAATAATCAAGAATATCAAAAAAACGAGAAAGTGTGTCAAAGAATTCAACACTATTGTTATAAGATGTCATAATACGATATATTGGAAGTGTAAGGCAGGGATGAATCAGAAAACTCATGAAAGGATGATAAAAATGGCCAACAGTACAAAAGATCTTATATTAAGCTATCTGAGTGATCTGAGTGAGAACTTCGACTTTACTCAAGTCAATCATTTCACTGCTTCATCAATAAGTGATGAAATGCATATCAGCAGAAGCCTTGCAAGTCAGTATCTCAATGAACTTGTCAAAGAGAAATCAGTCATGAAGATTAATTCACGACCAGTCTACTTCTTTCATCGTAAAAAGATGGAAGAACTCTATCAAACAACATTTCAAGAAGAAGATTTCTATGATTTAGAAGAAGTCAAAGAATATGTTGCTACACATTCAAAAGGGGAAGGTGATTATTCACAAATTATTGGTAGTGATAAATCACTTGCTGGAGTCATTAAACAGTTAAGAGAAAGCTTTGAATATCCACCATCTGGATTACCCATGATTGTATATGGAGAAAGAGGAACTGGCAAACGGACATTATGTACAACGATATTTGATAATGCAGCAAGAAAAGGAGTCATTGATGAAAATACAAAACTGATGAAACTAGAATTTTCACCAGGACATAATGAAGATTTACTTCATAAAGTTTTTGGACAGAAGAATAAAATAGGCATGATTGATTCATATGATCATATTGTCTTTATGCTTTGTGGAATACAGCATATGTCAGAAGATTTTCAAAATAGATTATGTCAATTGATTGAAATGGATAAAAGTCACTATAGAGGTCAATACAAAAATAAAATTATTCGTTATATGTTTATTTGTGATACAAATCCAAACTTATTCATAAATGAAAGACTTCTTAAAAATATACCTGTTATTTTAAATGTTCCATCATTAAAAGAGAAAAGCAATGAAGAAAAAGAAGAATTAATCATTCACTTTATTCAACAAGAAGGCAAGAAAATGGAGAAAACAATAAAAATCAGTAATGTCGTTCTCAGAGCTCTTGTCAATGGTGACTATGATAACAATATGATTGGACTTCAATCAACCATTCGTATTATGTGTGCAAGTGCACTCAGAGAAAGTGCAGGAAAAAGTGAAGCTATTATACATACATATCATTTACCAGAACACCTTTTAACAACAATGCCCATTATGATTGATGAAGATGTTATTTACATAGATACAACAACTTACAAAAAAAGTGAACAAATTGATTTTATATTAGATTATTTCAATCGTATCTTTAAGCCTTTTTTAAAAACAGAACATTTTCTTGAAGCATTAACAGAAAGTAAACATAACTTTGATTTATTAGGTGATTATCTTTCTTATAAACAAAGAATTCCACCTGTGAGAATCAAAGGAACAGAGATTTCTTTATCCAATATCTTAGATATTGTTTTAAAGAAACGTTATATGAATTTACCAAGTGGATTTTGTTGTACTTTAGCTAAATTAATTTATATACATGACCTTTATAGTTCATCAATCCAAAAATGGCGTCAGGATAATCGAAATTTAATTGATGATGCTTTAAATCAGATGAAAACACATCTTTTCAATGAATCTATGATTGTTGAAGATATTACAAGACTCATGTATACAAATCTTGAAATCAATACAACGGATATCTTATCAGCAATTATGATGATTTATATACATCATTATAATTCAGAAATAACCAATCGTAAGATTTTTGGTATGATTGTCTGTCATGGCTATTCAACTGCAACGAGTATTGCAGATGCAGTGAATAGTTTACTTGAAACATATGTTTTTGATGCAGTAGATATGCCATTAGATATCACAGTTGATGAGATTAAAGAAATCCTGATGGAAAGATTAAATCGTATGAATCATAATGCTGATGTTATTGTTATGGTGGACATGGGGTCTTTAGAACAGTTAGGAAAAAGTCTAAGTACAGCAATTAACTGTAATGTTGGTGTTATTAATAATGTATCTACAAGATTAGCACTCAATGTTGGTAACTGTATTTTAAATGATAAAGACCTCAAAACAACATTGCAAAAGGTCAGTGAAAATTCACTTGCTCATTATACAATCATTGATCGTAAAAAGAATGATACGATTTTATTTATAAGTGAAAGTGGCATTCATATGGCACAAAGAATGCGTGAATTATTTGAAAATAGTTTTCCACTTCAAGTTCCAGTTGATTTAGAGGTATGTGATTATAATCAATTGCTTGCAAGTGGGGCAAATCATGAATTCTTTTCTAGCAACAATGTTCTCTTTATGACTGGAACAGCAAATCCACATATTGAGGGTCAGATCTTTATAGCCTTAGAGGAAATTATCTCTGGTAATAACATAGATGTCATTATGAATCGTTTATCTAAATACTTAAAACCAGATGAGTTAAATCAATTACTTGATGATTTAAGAAAGAATTTTACTCTTCAAAATGTCGTTGGTTATTTAACAATCTTAAATCCAAAAGTCTTATTAGATAATGTTAGTTTAGCAGTTGAAACATTACAAGAGCATCTTCAAAAAAGATTTGGTGGAAAAACACTGATTGGAATATATATTCATGTTTGTTGCCTGATTGAAAGACTTGTTACAAAATCAGCTATTACTGAATTTAATAATTTAGAAGATTTCAAAAAAGATAATCATGTTTTTATTCAAGATGTTCATGATTCCTTTCAAACGTTATCAAAAAGATATAATATTACGATTCCAACAAGTGAAATTGCATATCTTTATGAGTTTATTGCAGCTGATGAAGAAGGTTTTGAAGATGGAGAATTATTATCAAAATTAGATAGGAAATAGGGGAAAGAGAAATGAAAAGTGATAAAAAAGTTGTGATAGTAACACATGGCCATCTCGCAGATGGATTGGTAAGTGCACTGCAAATTATTGTTGGAGAGCTACCACAGGTGAAAACGGTTTGTGGATACACATCATCAGATTTTAATTTAGATGAAACAGTTCAGGAAATCATGAATAATCATAATTTTGAAACAGATATGATGGGGGGAAGTGTGAATAATGGATTTGTGAAATATTTAGGGCAATACCCATTTCATTTGATTACAAATACCAACTTAGCATTTTTAGTTGATTTACTCTTAACACCTGGTGGTATCAATAAAGAAATGTTAACCAAAAAAGCGAAAGAGGAACTGGTATCTGTGAAATATATAAATAGCATGGTTGAAAACTTTCATGAAGCAGATGATTTATAAAAGAACGGAGGTGAAAAAATGATTAAAGCAGTGAGAATTGATCATCGTTTGGTACATGGTCAAGTGGCATTTACTTGGACACATTTCTTAGCAGCAACAAGAATTATTGTCATTGATGATAAAGCGGCAAATGATGAGTTTCAAAAAATGGCATTAAATATGTCAAAACCAGCAGGTGTAAAATTGAATATCTTTACTGTTGAAAAAGCATTATCAAAGATGCCAAAGGTGGAAACATTGAATGATACTATCTTTATCATCTTTGGATGTACAAGAGATGCAGCAAGATTTATTGAACAATATCCAAACTTTAAAGAGATTAATTATGGAGGAATTGCTAAAAAAGAGGGTTCAAAATCATATGGAGATGTTGTTTATTTGAATGAGGAAGAGAGAGAAGATACAAAGAAAATTATGAGTTGTGGAACTTCTGTCTTTATGCAACAGCTTCCTACAACCAAGAGAGAAGAATTAAAATTATAGAATTGAGGAGGAAAAAGGATGTTATTGAATGCAGTTGTTGTTGGATTGATTGCAGTCTTTGCAAGAATCGATTCACGTATGTTAGGGCGTTTAAACTTTGAAAGACCATTGATTACATGTACACTTGTAGGTCTCTTCTTAGGAGATGTAAAAACAGGACTCGCTGTTGGGGCATCAATGGAAATGGTAAATTTAGGATTTATGAGTATTGGGGCTTCTGGATTTGATATGAATATGGGGTCTATTGCAGGATGTGCTTTGGTTATCATGACTGGAGCGAATATTGAAACAGCTTTGGCAATTGCCACACCAATGACTTTATTGATTACACTTATTGAAACAGGGGCAAGTGTTGTTCGTATCAGTATGACACATATGTGTGATAATTATGTGGAAAAAGGTGAATATCAAAAGGCTAAACTTGTTGATATTTTCTGGGGACCATTATTATATGCTGTTTGTACTTTTATACCAGTTTTCATGGCAGTCTATTTAGGTGCAGATGTGATTAATGCAATTGTGAATGCAGTTCCACAATTTGTATTAGATGGTATTACTTTGGGGGCTAATTTGGTTGCATTCTTTGGATTTGCTATGTTGTTATCAGTTATGATTACTAAGAAAAATGCTATATTCTTCTTCCTAGGATTTGCCATTGCAGCTTATTCAGGATTGAGTTTAACAGCTATTGCAATTATTTCAGTGATTATGGCAATCTTGTTTTATCAATTTAAATATGGTGATGGTTCATCTCTTCAAGGAGCAGGAGCTTCTGTTGATGAGTTAGATGAACTAGATGATGAACTTGATGATTAAGGAGGAAAGAGAGATGTCACAAAAGGGATTAGAAACACAAAGAAATTATCCGTTACATAAAAAAGTCAGAGAGTTTTTCTGGGGTGGCTGGTGTATGCAGACAAACTGGAATTATGAAAGACAAATGAATACAGCATTTATGTGGGGAATTTCTAAAACTTTAGATCGTTTATATCCAGACCCAAAAGATGAAGAGAAGAAAAAAGAAAGATATAGAGCTTCATTAGAATTCTTCAATATCACACCACAGTTTGGTGCATTTGTATTAGGTTTAACAGCAGCAATGGAAGAAGAATATGCTGAAAAACCAGATGTCTTTGACCCTAAGATGATTACTTCAGTAAAAACTGCATTAATGGGACCATTATCAGGAATTGGTGATTCTTTATTCCAAGGGACTGTGAGAATTATTGCAATGAGTATTGGAATATCTTTAGCCCAACAGGGATCTATATTAGGACCAATTCTCGCTATGCTCATTTCATTTGGTGTCAGTTTTCCAATCACCTGGTATGGAGCAAAATTAGGATATACGAAAGGGCAGGAATTAATTCGCCAGATTTCAGAAAGCAATTTAATGGATAAATTAATGTATGGTTGTTCAATTGCAGGATTGATGGTTGTTGGTGGTATGGCCGCAACATTAGTGAATGTGACAACACCATTGGCTTATGGCGAAACATTAGTTGTCCAAGATATCTTAAATGGTATTATGCCACAGATGTTACCATTAGCACTAACTGGATTTATGTATTTCTTAGTGAAAAAAGGAGTTCATCCAATTGTTATTGTTATTTGTTGTTTTATTGCTGGAATTATCTTAAATTACTTTGGTATATTAGCAGCTTAGAACTAACTTAGAAATAAGTTAATTCATATATTATTGAACGTTAGAAAAAGATAAAAGAGGAGGAAAAGAAAAATGTTCGATGTTAAAAAAATGATTGAAGAAATTACTTCAGAAAAGGAAATTAAAAACATTAGTTTTACAGGAGTAGGAGGTTCACTTGCTTGTTTCTATGCACCATACTATTATGTAAGTAGAGAAGCGAAAAATGTAACAACAAGTTATACTTCTTCTAATGAATTTGTTCATGATACACCATCATGTATTGGTGAAAACTCTATTGTTGTGATTTCATCTCGTGGTGGAAATACTGCTGAAACAGTTGAGGCAGGGCGTGTTGCAAAAAGATTAGGTGCAACTGTTATTGGAATGACACATGAAGAAGGGGATAACGGTATTCATGAGGTTTCTGACTATGTCATTTTGTTTAAAGATTTATCTGAGGATGTTTATGAGGTCAGCAAAACTGGATATATCTTACGTATTGCTATTGAAACACTACATCAGGTTGAAGGAACTGGAAATTATGAATTGATGCTTGATGCTATGAAAAAAATGAATACGCTTATCCCAGCTGCTGAAAAAGCAATTATTCCAGAAGCAATTAAGTTCTCAATCAACTATAAAGATGATAAGATTATCTACACAATGGGTTCTGGTACTGCTTGGTCAGCTGCTCAACAACAACAAATCTGTATTTTAATGGAAATGCAATGGATTCATTCTGCAGTTATCCATACTGGTGAATTCTTCCATGGACCATTTGAAATCACTAATCCAGATACAGCATTCTTATTATTAAAATCAACTGGTAAAACAAAACCATTAGACGAAAGAGCAATTTCTTTCTTAAGTCAATATAATCATCATTTTACAGTTATTGATGCAGAAAAATATGGTATGAACGAATTAGGTGAAGTGAGTGAGTATTTTGACTATGATTTCCATACAGCTATGTTAGGCGTTTTCAATCATTTACTTGCTGATATGAGAGACCATCCATTAAGTAAAAGAAAATATATGTGGAAATATCAATATTAGAGTGAACGATCTGACAGTCAAGACTGTCAGATTCATTCTTTAAAAGGGGTGATAAATATGTTTAAAGAGATGCGACGTCATTTACAAAAACTATCATTACAAGAAAATAAAGATATTCTAACAAAAGCCACATCAGGTGTTTTAGCAGTCAGTGGAGAAGATGGGTATCCTTATGCTGTTCCCATGAGTTTTGCATTTGATCATAAACGTTTGATTTTTCATTGTGCCAAAACAGGGCATAAATTAGAGAGTGTTTTGAGAAATGATAAAGTTTCTTTTTGTGTCATTGATCAAGATATTATTATTCCTAAAGAATATACAACCTACTTTCGAAGTGTCATTGTTTTTGGAAGGACACATATTCTACTTGACGAAAAAGAAAAGCAAAAAGCATTTGAAATATTAGCTGCTAAATACTCACCAAATGATCAAGAAGGACGTTTAGCAGAGATTCATAAATTGTTTAAACAAACAGTTATTATTGTTTTAGACATTGAATATATGAGTGGAAAAGAGTCTATTGAACTGAAAAACAAAACATAATGATAAAGGAGAGTGATAGATATGAGTGAAGGTAAAGCACATTTCTATTGTGGGATTGTTGCTGTTATTTGGGGGTTAGGATTTATTGCAGTTGATCAAGCACTTCTATCATTCTCTTGTTTTGATATTTTGCTTATACGTTTTCTAGGTTCATCTATATTAGCATGGTTACTCATTATTAAAGATATCAAAAAGATTCATATCAAAACAGTTAAAAAAGGTGTCATTAATGGAACTTTCTTATTTATTGCTTATGCATTACAGACTTATGCACAAACATTAACAAGTGTTAGTAATAATGCATTTCTTTCAGCTTCAGGTGTTGTGATGGTTCCTTATTTTTGTTATTTGGTCTTTAAGAAAAAACCAAACACAATACAAATCTTAAGTTCCTGTTTATGCTTGATTGGAATTGCTATTTTAACATCATCAAAAATGTCTTTTCAAGTTGGAGATATTCTTGCCTTAGGATGTGCTATTTTCTTTGCTATACATCTTGTCTCTTTACAATATACTTGTGTTTTAGAAGATAGCCGTGTCATCAATGCTGTTCAACTTTTAACAAGTGCTATTTTATCAATTCCTTGTACTTTGTTCTTTTCAAGAACGCCTACTGATATATCATTAATGTCTATTATGTCTTGCCTTTATATTGTTGTGTTTGCAACCTTTCTCTGTTTCTTTTTACAAACAAAAGCACAACAAGCTGCCAGTGCAAGTAGCTGTTCAGTAATTTTATCAACTGAAAGTCTATTTGCAGTTATCTTTTCAGTTATTTTACTCAATGAGAGTATTCATATTCATTTATTAGTAGGTGGATTGCTTATTCTTTTGTCAGTGATACTTGTTCAAACATCCTCCCTTAAAATTGTTATCAACAAAGTCATGAAAAAAGAATAAATGAGAAAACATATCATAAAAGTGATATGTTTTTTAGTTATAAATATAAATATGTTTGCTTTTAGTACTGTATGATTAACTGTTTTTTATAATAGTACAGAAATTTTTGAGTGTAAAATGAGTATATTTGCCATATATCTTTTCTTTATCCAATTTTTTATATTTGAAAGAATGGAGTTATAGGATGAAATATAATATCAAGGGATATTTATTGATAAGTGGGAATACTTTATTATCTATGTAACAATAGAATGATGTCATGAAGTTATGAAAAATAATTTTCTTTCTTGTGATGAGGGATATAATTATGTTCATTTGTCTAAATTAAAAAGAGTGGGGTGATAAATTGAAAAAAATAATCAAGTATGTTTTTTTGATTTTCTGTTTGATATTATGTAGTTGTCAAAATAACAGGCAATCTCCTAGTGAAACAGAAAAACAAAATATTCAAAACTTTATATCACAAATAGAAAGTGAAAGTCTAGAGTATAATCAGTTTATGATTGATTTTCAAAATATACAACAAAATCCTGAACTTCCTACAGGATGTGAAGTCACATCATTAGCTATGGTTTTAAATCATCTAGGTTATAAAATTGATAAATGCATATTGGCTGATGATTTCTTAAATAAAGGAGAAATAGGAAGCACAGATTTTTCAGAAGCCTTTGTAGGTAATCCAAGAGATGATGAGGGCTATGGATGCTATGCTAATGTTATTCAAGAATGTGCTCAGGATTACCTGACATCTATTGATGCTAAAGTGCAAGTTCTAAATCTGACTTCTACTGATTTTAAGACATTATTGCGTTATATTCAAAAAGGTATACCAGTTATCGTATGGACAACAATTGATTTAAATGAACCATATAGTACAATGGAATGGGAAATCAATGGTCATCATATTGAATGGTTAGCAAATGAACATTGTGTTGTCTTAACTGGTTATAATATAACTGATAATATTGTTTATGTTAGTGATCCACTTCAAGGTTCTGTTAAATATGATATGGATTTATTTATCAAAAGATATCATCAATTATCTTCACAGGCAATTGTCATTATATGATATGTAAGAAATAATAAAAAATTGGTTATAAAAGACCAATTTTTTTAAGTTCTTCTTTTAAATTCGCAAGATAGGGTAAGTGAATACCTTGAATACCTAATCGATTTCCTGCTTTTATATTTGCTAGTGAATCATCAATAAAAAGTGATTCTTCAGGATTTAAATGATAACGTTCTAAGAGAATCGTATAGATTTCTTCATCTGGTTTAACAACTTTTTCTTCA
>OAVM01000571.1_pt1 | contig 10672 bp, 14 predicted proteins | sample 1476421 | NCBI WGS metagenome assembly OAVM01 (sample SAMEA2580099, study PRJEB22360) | human gut metagenome | biome: human gut; feature: human-associated habitat; material: faeces | place: Denmark | collected 2008/2010
TTATTATGGAATGATTTTTAGGGCAACACAATCCGTCGAATTATTTTGCGCTTACTTTAAAAGTGTATTTAAAAAAAATTCCAAGTATTAGGATCATTGACAAGGGAACAATAATACTATATAATAGAAGTGTGTAAAACCGTACGATTTTTAGTACGAAAAAGGAGTGATAATATATGTTAGCAGTAAAGAGCATGGATGTTAGAGATAATTTTAAGAGTTTATGTGACAAGGTTTTTAATGGCGAAACATTGATTATATCAAGACCTAAAAATGAAAATGTTGTAATGTTGTCTGAAAGTGAATATAACGAGATAATGAAAGCTAGAAGAAACGCTGATTATCTTGCTATGATAGATAAATCTATGGAAGAAGCGGAGGCAGGTGGATTTATTACGAAGAGCATTGCGGAACTGGAGGCTTACGAGTAAATGAATATCGTTTTTACACCTACTGCGTGGGAACATTATACTGGATGGCAGAAGGAAGATAAAAAGATGGTAAAACGTATCAATGAACTTATTAAGGATATTGATAGAAACGGGCTTTTAAAGGGGATTGGTAAGCCCGAGCCATTAAAACACCGTAAAGCGTGTAGCAGACGCATTACAGATGAACACAGATTGACCTATAACATGGATAGTAATCAAAATCTGATTATATATTCGTGCAAATATCATTACGAGGACTAGCACCTGATGAGAGGTGCTTTTTTCTTTTTGGAACATAAAAAAAAGACTGCATGACAGCAGCCGATAATTTAAAAAATTGTAAAAATATAGTTGACAAACAAAAATAAGCATGGTACTATAACAGTGGGGAGGAATACAATGCCTCACCAAAGCACACCACACATAATCAAACCAATTGTAACAAGTAAACCAGTATTCATAATAAGGAGGCATACATATATGACACACGCACCATGAATTTTAAATTATAGAGCATTGTTAAGGATATTCGCAGTATCAAACAAGTTCTATAAAAAAATCACCACTTACTGAGGAATGGCTTAAATAGGTTTTAAACTAATTATAATATAATTATTATATCAAAATACAATCAAAAAATCAAGTCTTTTTGAAAATTCTTCAAAAAATCCAAAGTAAGAAAATACAGGAACATGATAACCAAAGGTTAAGAAAGGCAAGGGATAGCATATATCCCAAGAAATTAAATATAAGAAAAACAGTATGTGATGTAATGTTACCCCTTGAAATTGAAAGGGGGATAACAAAAAAGTGAATCAGCAGAAACTTAATGATTATACTTTAACTGGCAGTATACACACGTTGGCAATTAAAAGCCCTGGTATTGTAGGGGATGTACAAAAGGCAGTGTCAGATTGCATCCTTACAAGCAGCCACAATAAAAACGGCGCCACAACTACAAGCAGTATTATAAATGTAAATAAATTAGTTGGGGATGTATTTAAGTACAGTGATTTTGAGACAGCATTTAGCACGATTTTAGACGGAGCCGGAATTGATAATTACAATATAGTAAGGGCAGATATGAGATTTGACAGCTACAATAAAGAGCATTATAGACAGTATGCAAAGCTAAATAGGTACTTAATATCGTTGTTGGCTGTAACATATAAAGTAAAAAATACTTATAGGAGTACAAACCTATTTACGCAAAAGCAGTTAAGTGTAGCAATCAAAAACAAGTATTTTGAGATAGAGAACTACGACAAAGAAGCAGAATCTGGCGGAGCTGATGCAGCAAAAAGCCGACTTGAAGAAAGAAGCAAAAGTTGGAGTGACAAAGATCTCAAAGCAGAGTTTCAGACAGGATGGTTTAGACGATGGGACAAAGCCATAGAAAACATTGATAAGGTGCATAAAACATACAATGATGCCCTTGAGCAATTGTACAAGGAGGACAAAAACGCATATCCGACAAGATTCAGAAGTCTTACAGATTTTTTAATACAGTACCAAGATTGTATATTTTGTAAAGCACAGATGATTGATTTATTATCAAGATTTGACGAAGTGGGAGCAGCCAGAGCCAAAACCAGAGCCGAAAACCACAAAAAGAGATACGGTATCGAATATTTCTCAAAAAAGGATATTCAGAGGGCGATCAAAGAAATAAAACGTGCAACCAATGATTTTTTTGACAATTAAAGGTTCGCCAAAATGGTTCAAAAAAGTTCACTGACTGAACCAAAATGAACCATTTTGAAAATTGAATAAAGTGGCGAAAAGCCTTATAAATCAAACCTAGTAGCCACATTTAAAATAAATCCCATGTCACAATATAAATGACACAGGGAATACCTAAAAGGTATTCCAGGGACAAATGTAACTTAAAAAAAATAGTATCAAGCCAAAAGGCAGAAAGTAGGGAAAAGGTGTAAATATGATATGACGTTCCGCACCAACCTAGCTTTCTCACCGGAATTTAATAATCAATCTATCATAGCAGCCAACCCTACTATATGGAGGACATTATTAAATGAACAAATTAAATTTTACATGGAACTATGATTACATTATCCAAAATAGATTGGATGAGAGCGTAATAAAAAATGCTGAAATTAAAAAACTGGAGCCGGCAGAAATATTTGTTGAACATCCAGAATACAAAGGATATTATATCTCACAATTTGGGAGATGTATAAGTACAAAGCGCAAGAAAGTTGCATTATTAGGAGCTTTTATAGGGGGACAGCCTGACAGACAATATCTATATTATGGATTTTCGGAAGGTTCGGAGGTCAAAACAATTGGAGTGCATAGAGCAGTCGCAGATGTTTTTTCGCCCAACTTTTATAAAAACGCTAAACGGCTAGAAGCGCATCACATTGACGGCAACAAGTTAAATAATAATTATAAAAATTTAATATTATTAACGCCAGTTTTGCATGGTGCTATCCATAAAATTAAAAAAATTGTATTACTGGACAACGGCAGAATCACAGAGTATCAAAGCCCACTTGATCTTGTATATGATACGGGACTAAAACTGGAGGATGTATTGCTTGCCAACAAAGGGAAGAAAAAGCCTATTAAGTCTGACAGCAAATATACAGTGTTTGATGTTAAAGGTAATTTGATAGGATTCCAATATTACAAGTGAGAAAGCTAAAAATAAACAAAAATGATTAAAATAATATAATAATTGGTATTGGTTCCTTGTGAGCCGAATTATTTAGTTCACGAATTTTCTGAAGGAGCCAGTACCATAGGAGAAAATAAGATGAATTTTGAAAAAGATGAAATAGAATTACCATTATATAATTTGATGTTAGAGGTAACAAGAAAATGTAATTTGAAATGCAAACATTGTATGCGTGGTGCAGCACAGCACCTGAACATGTCGGCAGAAGTATTGGAGGTAGTATTTAGACAGATTAAATATATATATCACTTATCATTGACAGGTGGTGAACCATTTTTGGCACCAGAAGTCGTTGAAAAAATGGTCGATATAATCATCGAAAAAAAAATTAAAGTTTATAGATGTACTACAGTAGACAACGGGACAATATTAAATGAATTAGGCGTCAGAAGCGTTAAGGCATTGAATAGACTAGGAGAATATATTTATAATTCTGTATGGGACTCTGATAAAAAAGATGAAAATAATAACCCACCAATATCAATTTCGATATCGAACAGCAAGTACCATAAAAATGATATACAAAAAGCTATCGAATTTTACAAAGGATATGCAAATAAATATGTAAATGTAGACGACCAGGGCGAATGGGAGAGCGGTTTAAAAGATAAACAAGGCAATGTTATCAGAAATAAGGATATGAAGGGAAATGATAGTAATTGGCTAAAAAAAGAGGGGAGAGCCAAAGAAAACGGGTTGCCGTGTAAATATATGACAGACGCATACAACATAGAATTTTTTACAACTGATGACGGCAAGAAAACAATTGTCAAAACTGGTATTCAGATTTGTGCAAATGGAAATGTTGTGCCTCCCGAAGCATTGTCATTTGAATCTATGGACAAAAAAAATATGGGTAATATTTTAAAAGAACCATTGTCAGCCATGATATATAAATGGAATTGGGAAGAACCACTAAAATATGAAGAGGTAAAAGAGTATTGCAACAATATGTCTTTAATGGAAAACCCTCACTTATCGGATAAAAAGAGAATGGAACTAAATTTTAGGAATAATTATTTAGACACAAAAAAAATGCTATACAGAGAAATACATAAAGATTATCCATATATGACCAAAGATGATGTAAGCATTGCAGCTATTGCAAAACTAGCATTGATAACTTTGCAAAACTCGGAATGTTTAATATCGGAAGAGCTAACCGAAGAAGATATTATAAGAATTGTTTTACAATATGAATTGACTGGCGACGGGGAACTGGGAAAAATTACAAAAAAAGATTTGGAGCAAATGCTTTTATATATGATCGATAATCACAACAAAGAGGTGATAAAACACAGAGGCTTTACGGGCTATATAAAATATATATCAGATATAATGTCAAAACAAAAAAGTGGTTATTATGATAAATTAAATGTATCGGCATATAATAAATAATATATGATTTAAACTATATTTAATTGTTTTAACTATATTATTTTTAATACCGAACCGTTATGCTAATATGCAACAGCTATTAAATCATTAAAAACCATAGTAAAATCAAGAGTTTTATAACATCTGGTCATAATTGGATAAATGTTATAAAAGCTAATAAACAACCGTATTTAATGACTTTTATCGAACTCATTGTATATAACAGATAATATTGTACAAAAAAGCATCAAGACCTAATATTTATAAGGGTTTCTGGTGCTTTTTTATTTTGAGTCGAATCAATAAAAAAAATGTGACAGTCATTGAAAATATAGTATTTATTAGGGTTCGCTGAACTGTGACCGAAAAAAGCACCGAACAGTCCTAAAACTAACCTTTTTAAAAACAGTCCTAAAACCATATTGACATTTATATGGTACCATGATAAAATGATAGTACAAAAACAAACGGTGGTTTGTATTAGGACTATTTAAAAAAGAGAGGGGAAATAATATGATCTATGGATACGCACGAATTAGTACAAAAAAGCAGAGCATCGAACGTCAAATAAGAAATATCAAAGCTGAATGTTTAGAAGCGGTAATTGTAAAAGAAGCATTTACTGGAACAAAATTAGATAGACCAGAATGGACTAAATTGTATAACAAGTTAAAATCTGGGGACACAGTTATCTTTGATGAGGTGTCACGTATGAGCCGTAATGCGGAGGAAGGTTTCGCTTTATATCAAGAATTATTTAATAAAAATATAAATCTTGTTTTTTTAAAAGAACCTTACATGAATACCAATAGTTATAAAGAGGCTATGCAAGGCGTATTTAAATCTAACATTAGCTCCGGGGATTCAGCAACAGATGACCTAGTTAATTCTATCATGGCAGCAGTTAATATATTTATGATGAGTAAGGTTGAAAAAGATATATATAAAGCGTTTCAGCAAGCGCAAAAAGAAGTTGATTATCTGCACCAGAGAACGAAAGAAGGAATTGAAACAGCAAGATTAAACGGCAAACAGCTGGGCATTAAAAAGGGAACAAAACTGATAACCAAAAAATCAATAGATGCCAAAGCGCAAATATTAAAATATAATAAGTCTTTTAATGGGTCATTAACAAATGAGGATACATGGCGGTTAATAGGGATTTCAAAAACATCATTCTATAAATATAAAAATGAATTGATCAAAGAACAAGAAATCAAAATATAAATAGTGATGGATGGATATATAAAACAGGCAGTACCATAATAAAATGGTACCGCCTGTTTTAATCACTGAAGTTATCAGTTTCAATGTTTAATTCTTTTTTTATCAGATCACATATCATACTATTGACGGAATTGTACTTGTCACTGCAAGACACATGTAGCTGCATCTTCTCTCGCCAACCTTTAGGGACGCGGACACGGATATTGTCAACGTTTTTTTTATCATATACTTTACTAGCTGTGATTTTGCTTTTATATAAACCCGACTCTGTTTTTAAACTGCTGTCTGATTTTTTTGACATCAAATGGCACCGCCTTTCTATAATTTTATTATATCATGGTACCATTAAAATATATATATCTATTTTTTCACTGTGCAATTTTGCACTAAAATATTACAAGTTGACTATCACGACAATATAGCCGGCGTCTTGCATTGTGTCAGCGTAGATGCGAGCCTCTTCTTTCGTTCGGAAGTGTCTTTCGTCAACAATGACGCTTTCGAACACATCTATTTTTATTACAACAACTTTAAAAAATGGTACACAAAACATAATATCACCACACTTTATCTTTGATCGTATTATCAATGTATATAAAAGTTCCATCGATATTTATATGGTACCATATAAATATCGAAATGTCAATACATTTTTTCTGATGCGGGCGGTGTCATCATTTCAGTGACACCCTTTTTTGATAGTATAGGGGATATAAACATTTTTATTGATTAGGCTATTTCTGTATATGGGGGTATGGGTTCTATCCACACGCCACGGATAATTTTTAAGCTATCGAATCAATGAATTGGAAAGACTGTATGGGGTTAGAGAGGGCAGACCAGAAAAACTACCAAATATTTCGGCAGTTACTCAATCAGATCTCGCAACTCAATTGGGTATGTCTGTGGACACTCTTCAGAACTACAAAATGTTAGCTGATATGATTCCTGAATTGGAAAGGCTATATGGAATTGAGCATGGCGGATACAGAAAATCAAAACTGAATAATTCGGTCTTGAACAATTCTCAATCCGATTTAGCATCCCCACAAAAAAATGTTATCATATATTTATTTAAACAATTATATATTGTTTTAATTATATTTAATATTTTATATATTTTTTATTGTAAAAACAATTATATTATATTATAATTATATCAAAATATTTAAAGGGGGGTTTTTATATGACAATTATCTCTGTTGCATTACAAAAAGGTGGCGTTGGTAAATCGACAACTAGCCAAGCATTAGCCAGTACATTAGGATTTAAAAAAAAGAATGTCTTACTAATTGATATGGATAGTCAATGTAATGTTACATACTCCAGCGGCATAGATAACCCACAATATAGCATAACTAATGTATTGGCTGGAGATTGCAAAGCAGAAACAGCACTGATACATTGCAAATATTATGATCTATTGGCAGCAGACCCATTTTTAACAAATGTTGAGATGACCGAAGGTGTCGAAACTACACTATTAAAAAATGCACTAGAACCGATAAAAGATAATTATGATTTTATTATTATCGATACACCTCCTGCACTAGGCAATTTGTCTTTTAACTCTCTGGTGGCAAGTAACTATGTCATAATACCGGTGGAGCCAAGACCGTACGCATTACAAGGATTAAGCGCACTACACAATACAATAAAAACTGTAAAAATCAGCCAGAATACTAATTTGAGTGTATTGGGGATACTTTTGATTAAGTACAGCAACAGGACTATACTCAATAGGGATATAAAAAATATGATAGAAGATTATGCTGCAGAAATGGATACTATTGTATTTAACACCAGTATTAGGGAGGGTATCGTAGTACCAGAAGCACAGACAGTGAGACAACCCTTGATAGACTATGCAAAAAACAGTAAACCCAATATTGACTATAAAGCATTTACAACAGAGCTATTACAAAAGATTGGAGAGTGATAACATGGCAAAAGGTTTTACACAAAACAATCCATTAGACAGGCTGTCTGGTACTACAAACGAGCTTAAACAAAACAAAGAGACTGTAAAAAAGCGTAAAGTTGGACGACCTAAAACAAAGCTCGAGGATACAAAAACAATCAATATTGCTGTGCCAGTATCCGTATTAGACAAGCTAAATGTCATCAAGATATGTTATGGTAACAATCTAACTCAATACATCAACCAACTAATAAAAAAAGACATTGATGCTAATTATGATAATTATAAAAATATTGTAGATAGTTTAAATAATTTTAAATAGCTAAAACAATAATATATAGTTTAAATTATAGCGTATTACACTACATTGCAATACAAGTGTAATACGCTATTTTATATTGACGCAAAAAATATTGATGTTATAATGTAATACATATATAATACAATGTAATGTATTACAGAGAGGTGGTATTTATATGGCAGAAAATAAAGAATTAAAACCAAAGTCATTTAGGATTGACGAGCAAACGGCAGAAAAATTTAAAAACATATCGGCTACTATTGGAGGCAATCAGCAAGAGACTTTAGCAAAACTCATAGAGGCATTTGAGTTCCAAACTGGAAAGGCAGCATTAACCGATAAAAAAACTGATATAGAGCAGTTTGAACGGTGTGTCACTATTATAACCCGTATGTATATGAGCGCACTAGAGGATAACCAAAACGTGACAGAAACTGTACGGGCAGAATTTGACGCATTACTGAAGTCAAAAGATGTGACTATACAGGACTTACAAGAAAATCTGGCAGTAGCAAAGCAGACGAAAGAAGAAGCTACTTTAAAAGCCAGAACTTACGCAGACGAAAACACCCGTTTAAATGATTTTATTCGTAAATTAAATGCGGAATATAATTCTAAAATGGATGACATGCAATCTATGTTAGCTGATAAGGACAGTCTAAATAAAGCTTTAACAGACTCATGTAATGACCTAAAACATAAGATCGGGAACATGACGCACGATGTTGAGCAGATGACAGAAGTAAAAAAAGCACTTGATAATTTGCAAAAGGAGTATGATAAAATAATTACAAAGGCTGATACATTACAGGCTGATTTAGACAGCGAAAAAGCAAAGCATGAGCAAAGCATAGCACATATGAGAGAACAGTCACAGATTGTGCTTGATAGGGCATTGATAGATTTGGAAAGAAAATACCAGGATCAAATTCAGCAGTTAAAAAATGATAAGCAATCTGAAATAGACAAGTATCAGCAAAAATATTTAGATTTATTGGAGCAAATAAAAAGTAATAATGCAACAACCCAAAATTAAATATACACTTTTAAAGATATCCTTCACGGTGATTTACTCCCAATGAAGGATATTTTTTTATGGATTTTTGGGTTGAAATCCGCATTTTATTTACCCTTTATTATTAGCTTGATTTAACGAATTTTGCCCCATTTTCGCATTTAAAAGGCTTTAGGGTAGTCTAATTATGGTACAAAGTTAAAAACGCTAAAAACGGCTTACAGAGCGTTATTTTGCAAGCATATATACAACTATTTATATACACCCCTATGTTCTCACAGAACAAAGGGTATGTTCTCACAGAACAAAGGGTATGTTCTCACAGAACAAAGGGTATGTTCTCACAGAACACTTAACTATACTAAAATAACTAAACTAAAATAACTATACTCAATCTATCATTCATGGAATGACCGAAAGAATGACAGATAAATTTATCAAACATAATTTAATTATCACTTGATAAAAAAGGGATGTTTGCGTATAATGTTAATCAAGATATAAAAGGGGGTGAAACGAAAATGACAGATGATACTAAGAGACTGAATGTTGTTATCAGTGCAGAACTGCACCGAGATCTAAAAGTCGAAGCTGCTAAAAGTGGTATTACATTAGCGCAGTTTGTGGCAGAAGCAATCGCAGAAAAAATTAAAAGACAGAAGGGGAGTAGTGATTAGTGGCACAAAAAAAATTAAAAAGTGCTACAGACCAACGAAAATTTACGCTTGTATATAATGATTTTTTAGAATGTGATCTATTGAATTACTATGAGAAAATGGTATTTATTGCATTGAAGAAATTTGCAGATAATGACACAATGAGAGCATTCCCGAGCTTGAATACAATTTGTAAAGTAACTGGGATAAGCGTATCACAAGTACGGCGCAGCCTAGATCATATGAAAGAACTAGGTGTAATAAGTATAGAGCATAGGACAGATAAAGATAAAGGTCATCAGAGTAACATATATACCTTATATGATTATGCAGGAATTTGGAATGTTGGCAGTAGCGAAAAAGTGACTGAAATCGCAGACGAAGTATCAGAAATGAAACTTGTTGCAGAACTGAGAGCCAAAGGCTATATAGTTACAAAACAAAAAGGGCTTGATGTTGAACCGACCAAAGCACAACAACAAGCACTTGAATTTAATCAATTAGATATGGTTAATACTACAACAAATTTGCAGAAAAGTCAAGACATAGAACGTTATACATTAGAGCAAATACTGATTTTATATGACTATGACGTGATGATAAGTGATAACCCATATCAGAAACATGATATTGATTCAGTAATGAGCATATTACATACGAACTTGAACACCACAAAGCCAACTATAAGAATTGGTGGAGAGGACAAGCCAAGTATGGCTGTTATTAGTAAGCTGATGAAGCTAACCTATTCAGGAATAATGTATGCAATAGAGAAGTTTAAGGAACAGACGGAGCGTATCAAGAACCCAACCAGTTATATGTTGACCTTGCTATATAATGCAGAGGAGCAGAGGAACCTTGATATTGCTAATCAGGTACAACACGATATGTACCATTGGAACCCACCAACAGAAGAATAGTACAGAGAGTATCAGCCGATGAGTTGGTACTCTTTTTTTGTTCCTGAAGGCAGCGGGATTTTTAAAAGGTAAGCGCAAAATATTGCTACGCTGCCCATGAATCACGCTTGCACCAAAATGATA
>OAVM01000575.1_pt1 | contig 10633 bp, 9 predicted proteins | sample 1476421 | NCBI WGS metagenome assembly OAVM01 (sample SAMEA2580099, study PRJEB22360) | human gut metagenome | biome: human gut; feature: human-associated habitat; material: faeces | place: Denmark | collected 2008/2010
GAATTATGGTTGGTTTTGACTATGTCAAAACCCGCACTCTGGCATATGTTCAATCGTTATGATTGATTACCTATCATTGTTCAGTTTTCAAAGATCTGTACCAGTCTACACACTCTTTCTTCAAAGTGTTTCATCAACTGGCGACTTGATTATTGTATCAAGTCCAGCTCATTCCGTCAAGTGCTTTTTTTAACTTCTAAGAAGTTTTTCATACTTATCATTTGAGCTGTGTCCTAATGACTTGTATAAGTATAGCATAAATATAATAAACGTCAATATATAAAATTGTTATCCTAAAAAATTCATCTTTCTTTCATTATTTTTATTGCATCCTATACATAATATCTCATTAGAAGCCATTTTAACTTGTTTAATATTTATTTACCCAATTTTTACCTTAAACAACTATAGTTCTAAAGGAGTATATCTTTTTACCCATATATGATACAAAGCAAGCGCTATCACCATAACCAATGCAGTGAACATATATAAATATTGATAGCCCCACGCACTAGCTAATACTGCAAGTATAACCGATCCAGTACCGACACTTATATCTAAGGCTAGAAAATAAGTTGCTGTTGATACACCCGCACGCTCAATAGGAGCTGATTGTATAGCCAGCGCTTGGAATGCAGGTTGTGCTGCACCATAACCTAACCCCAACAATGGAGCGGTGAATAGAATAGCTAATGGTGTTATAGCTAATCCCAATCCAAATAAGCCTAATATAAATAATCCTAATCCTGTATAGATAATAATTTTTGAACCATATCGAGCATATATTTTTCCTACTATAGGCCGACTAATAATAATCATCAACGCAAAAATAGCAAAGAAAGCACTTCCCCATATTCCTGCCCCCATGCTATTAAGTTCTATAGGTATAAAAACTAAAACACCAGAGTAAGTAAAACCAATAAATAAGCCCATTAAAGCCCAAGGTAAACTTTTATTTTCTATAAACTGGGAAATATGCCAACCTTTATATTTTGATTGTTTAGGTAATGTTAACTCCTTTGATAGGGGAATAATATTACTTAAGACCATGGCCAATCCAGTCATAACCGTTAAAAATATATACAATGCCATACTACCGTATGACGATAAAGCATATAGACCGATAGCAGGTCCTAAAACCATTGCTATATTTGAAAAGATAGCAAACATATTAACCCCCTCACCTTTTCGATTAGGAGGTAATACTAATACTGCTAAAGTAGCCATCACAGTTGTTCCAAGGGCAAACACAACACCATGCAACCCACGTAGTACAAAAACAGCCTCTAAGGAGGTAGCAAAATTAAATAATCCCATAATAATGAAAAACAAGGCTGTTGATATTGATAGAACAATACGCTTATTAAAACCATCTATTAATCGTCCTGCAAAAATCCTACATAAAATTGTGCCAATTTGAAAATATGTCATCGCTAAGCCCGCATCAAGATCGCTGCCACTCAGTTCAGACGTGATTACAATTGGCAATGCCGCTACGAGAACATATTGAGTCATATATAAAATACCACTACTAATACCATAATTAGTAAAAGCAGGGCTCCATAATCTATTTGAATCCATATTTGTATCTCCCTTTTGTATCGTGTCACCTAGCCATTTTACGCCTCTATCTTATAGAATTCAAGAACAAGCCTTTTTAAATTTTATATAGTTAAAAATGACTATTATCTGTAAAATACCTATACCGTTTTACATAATAAAAGATGGCAAAATAAAAGAACCTCTCTAAAAATAAATCAAGAGAGGTTCTTGTACTTTAATCATTAACACAATAATAATAATTTATAACTTATTATTGATTACGTACGTCATTTTTATTGCGACTCTTCCACATAACCCACAAGGATGTAGCTACACAGATAGAGGAGTACGCACCGCTAGCAAAGCCGATAATCATGCAAAGAGCAAAGTTCTTTGTAGTATCTCCACCAAATAAATAAAGGGATACACAAGCAAACATAACTGTTGCCAATGTATAGAAACTACGATGAATACTTTGTGTAATAGATGCATTCGCAAGATCTGCAAATGTATCAGAACGCTTGTGAGTATGCGTATTTTCTCGAACACGGTCAAAGATTACTACGGATTCATTCATAGAATAACCTACAACCGTAAGAATGGCAGCTAAGAAGGATGCATCAATCTCTAATTGGAAATAAGAGAAAACACCAAGAACCATAATCAAGTCATGAAAAATGGCAACTAAAGCAGAAATGGCAACCTTATATTCAAAACGATAAGAAATATATAAAGCTAATGCTGCGAATGCTATAACAAGATTTAATAACGCATGTTCCGTAACTTCAGAGCCAATTACAGCACCTACAGTTTCAATACGTTTAACTGTATTGTTACCAATAGATTTAGTCAAAGAATCAACAACAGCTGCACTTTCACTAGACTCAAGATTACGTGTACGAATCATTACGTCTTCGCCAGCTGTATCACCAGTAGTATCACCGGAAAGCTGAATTTGTGCATTTTCAAGATTATATTCTTTTAGAACGTCACGAACTTGACTAACCTCTACAGGTTGATCAAATACAACTTCAACAATAGTACCACCAGTATAATCAATACCAAAGTTAAACCCTTTAGTAAATATGGAAATTAAGCTGATAATAACGAGTGTGGAGGAAATAGCAAACCACCAACGATGATGTTTAATTACGTCTAATGTCATTTGCGTTTACCTCCTTTCAAAGATTTAGGTGCAAATGCGTCAGCACTTGTGCTTGGAGAAATATTCGCACCAAACCAGAATGGATGGTTTGTAAAGTTACAATCAATTAATAAGCGCAATAAGAAATGACTCACAGTAATCGCTGTGAACATACTTACCACAACACCTACACCTAAGCTGATAGCAAAGCCTTTTACAGGACCAGATCCTAAAATAGTTAAGATACCAGCTGTAATGATAACGGATACGTTTGCATCAGTAATTGTGGCTAACGCACGGCTAAAACCTGCTTCCATAGCAACCCGCATAGATTTACCGGAAAATACCTCTTCCTTGAAACGTTCAAAGATTAGAATATTCGCATCTACCGCAACACCCATGGATAAGATAATACCAGCAATACCTGGCAATGTCATAGTCGCATTAAAGCCTTTGCCTAATACGAGCAATAAGAGCATAACATATACAAGTAATGCAATATTAGCTACGATACCAGAAAAACGATATAAAATAACCAAGAAAATCATGATCATTGCAATACCGGCACTGAAGGCTACAACAGATTTATCCTTGGAGTCTTGCCCCAAAGAAGGACCTACTGTACGCACTTCCAATACATTAATTTTAACAGGCAATGCACCGGAACGTAATAAAATAGCTAAGTCTTTAGCTTCTTCTAAACTTTGACTACCAGAAATAGTGGCTTTACCACCTGTAATTGCTTGTTGTACTACAGGATTAGTCAATTCTTTACCATCCAATGTAATGGCAATACGACGACCAATATTTTTAGATGTTAAATCAGCAAACTTCTTAGCCCCTTCATCACTTAATTCAATAGCAACGAGTGGTTGTTTATTTTGACCTAACTCTTCTTTAGCATCTTTTAAGTCATCACCAGTCATAACGGTTTGACCTTGGTCGTTTTTAAATTCCAAGACCGCTGTTTTACCGATACGTTTAATCGCTTCGTCAGGATCTTTTACACCTGGCAATTCAATGATAATACGACGAGCACCTTCACGTTGTACCAATGGTTCAGACAAACCCATTTCATTAATACGACGCTCTAAGATTTGCTTCGCCCGTTCTACTGCATCATTGTCAGCTGTACCAGTCGCAGAATCTTCTGCTTCCAATACAATATGCGTACCACCTTGTAAATCAAGGCCTTGTTTCAAAGAACCTGCTAAAGGTTGAATACAATACGCAAAGGTACCAATGATGACAGCAATGACTACTAAAAACTTGATAATAGCTTTACCGTTCAAAATAGTTGCTCCCTTCTGCTATACACAATGTATAATGCCTTGCTCTGTCACAATTTTACTCATTCGTTGGTCTAGCTCATCCATCGGGATTGGTGTTTCCCATAATTGTACAGTCCAACATACGCCCATAAATGTACTTGATGAAAGTTCCTTGAGAAATCGATCATAATACCCATTCCCCATTCCCATGCGACCACCTTGACGGTCAAAGCCAGCACCAGGCACTAAAATCAAATCCAAGTCACACGGATCAATAATATCGTATGGCTCAGAGGGAATGCGTATATTTAACACACCCCGAGTGATAGATTCTAGAGACTTAAGACGAACTGCAATCATAGTCGTCTTATCAGTACATACTGGAACGTATACAGATTTATCATGTTCTAAAGCATGACGAATCACATCGTCTAAATTGGCCTCTTTAGGCATCGCCAAATAGGCCATAATGTTTTTTGCCGATATATACTCAGGACTATTAACGATTTGATTCGTCAACATCGGCGTCCACGACCTACAATCAGCAACGGATAAAGCAGCGCGCTGAGACTTACACGCCTGGCGCACTGCTTCCTTTGTATTCATTATTTTTCTTCCTTGTTTTTCTTAGACAGTACGTTAGCAACTGCTGTACGAGCAAATGTTAATTCAACTTTTTCAGATACCTGTACCTTGACTTTTTCATCATCAAGTTCAACAATTTCGCCATAAATACCACCAATAGTAACGATTTTTTGGCCTTTTTTTAAGCTACCTAACAAGCTAGCACGCTCTTTTTGTTGTTTCTTTTGTGGACGCCACAGTAAAAAGTAAAAAATTACTACCATTAACAAAATAGGCCAGCTAGTTTGCAAGATTTGTTGAATATCTCCCATGTTATCCTCCTAGGTTAATAAATATGTATTTCTTTTCTAGTATAGCCACCTAATATAAATTTGACTAGACTTAATTACTATTTTTTAAAGCTATCCCAAAATTGCATTCTAAATTGCGGGAACCGATCTTCTAAGATAGCTTGTCTCATTTGACGCATAAACTCTAATAAGAAATAGAGATTATGATACGTTACAAGGCGTAATGCCAAAATCTCTTCTGCCTTATATAAGTGACGAATATATGCACGGGAATAATTTTTACATGTATAACATTGGCAACCTTCTTCTAAAGGGCCCCAATCATGAGCAAATTGAGCATTTCGAATATTAAGGCGACCATTCCAGGTCATGGCCATCCCATTTCGAGCAACACGAGTTGGATATACACAATCAAACATATCAACTCCACGTGCTACACCTTCTACCAGACAATCTGCGGTGCCAACACCCATCAAATAACGAGCCTTGTTAGTTGGCAATAATGGCGTAGTATATTCTAAGATTTCATTCATTAAATCATGAGGTTCCCCAACGGATAAACCCCCGATGCTATAACCTTCAAAATCCATAGCTACAAGTTCTTCCGCACTTTGTTTGCGCAAGTCTTTGTACATGCCACCTTGAACGATACCAAACATGCCTTGGCGGTCATGAGCTTTACGAGCCTCTTGGCAACGATGCGCCCAACGCGTGGTACGCGCCGTAGAGCGTTTCGCATAATCATGATCCACGGGATACGGAATACATTCGTCAAAAGCCATCGCAATATCAGAACCTAATTGTTCTTGTACCTTTGTAGCCACTTCAGGAGATAGAAACTGTTTTGATCCATCAATGTGGGATCTAAATGTAACACCATCCTCAGTAATTTTGCGCATATCGCCTAAACTAAATACTTGGAATCCACCACTATCAGTAAGAATCGCTTGATCCCAATTCATAAATTTATGTAGGCCCCCAGCCTCTTCTATAAGCTCCGGCCCTGGGCGAAGAAATAAATGGTACGTATTACTCAAAATAACTTGAGAACCCATAGCCTTTAGTTCTTCTGGTGTCATAGTTTTAACTGTCGCTTGCGTGCCTACAGGCATAAACATCGGTGTTTGAAAGGTACCATGTGGCGTATGCAATAAACCTGCCCGTGCCCCCGTATGAGGACATGTCTTTTGTAATTCATAAGTAATACTCGGCATAGTCCCTCCTAACGTATAAACATAGCATCGCCGAAGCTAAAGAAACGATAACGTTCTTTAACAGCTTCTTCGTAGGCCGCCAAACAGTGTTCACGACCAGCTAGTGCACTAATCAACATTAACAATGTAGATTGAGGCAAGTGAAAATTCGTTACCAACGCATCAATCATCTTAAATTTATAGCCAGGATAGATAAAAATTTGAGTCCAACCACTCATACCTTGTAATACACCATCATCATTCGTAGCAGACTCAAGAGTACGCACCGATGTAGTACCTACGGCAATGATACGAGACCCTTTTTGTTTGGCTGCATTGATTCGATCCGCCGTATCTTGAGGTACAACAAAGAACTCACTATGCATTTCGTGGTCTTCAATAGTCTCTGCCGATACAGGTCTAAAGGTGCCAAGTCCAACATGTAAGGTTACAAACTCAAGCTCTACACCTTTAGCTTTAATCTTTTCTAAGAGGTCAGGTGTAAAGTGAAGCCCTGCAGTTGGTGCCGCAGCAGAGCCTTTCTCCTTAGCATATACCGTTTGATAACGGTCTTTATCTTCTAACTTTTCATGAATGTATGGAGGTAATGGCATTTCACCAATTTCTTGAATCACATCATCAAACACACCATTGCAAGTGAACACAATGATACGACCTCCAAATTCAGTCTTATCAATCACAATCCCTCTCAGGCGGTCATCAAACTCTATAACTTGCCCGATAGGACATTTTTTCCCCGGTTTAACAAGGCATTCCCATCGATTTTCACCACATGGTGTGAGTAAAAGTACCTCCACCTTGCCACCAGAACCTTGACGATGTCCATATAATCTCGCAGGGATAACCTTCGTATTATTAAATACAAGCACATCTCCTTCATGGAGTTCTTCTAGCAAATCATAAAAATGCCCTTTATGTTTAACTTCACCACTTACCTTATCTAAGGTTAAAAGCCGTGCTGTATCACGAGGTTCTACAGGATGCTGAGCAATCAGTTCCTCTGGCAATTCATAATCAAAATCTGTAACTTTCATCGTAATCCTTATTAGTACATTTTCTTCAATGTAATGCCACTATAGTAGTGACGCAAAATAGTTTGGTAATAATTTGTATCTCCAGGATTAGCACGCTTTGCCATTTCCGCAGCGCCCCATTGAGACATACCAAGGCCATGACCCCAACCGTGGCCTTTAATATAAACAGTATCATTCTTGCCAGTAAAGCTATGATATGCCTTTCCCGTGCCTTTAGCAGGATTGTGATTTACATAGAAATCAAATAGTGTAGATTTTAAACCTAAAATACTACGCAATGCATCGCCATCTACAGTAGTTTTTCCAGAGGTACCTATGAAAGTAGCACTCTTTATACGACCTGATACACCGCGGTCCGATGTTTGTTGCCCAGGCTTACCAAGAGGAGTCAACTGAATGCTCTTCAATTTACCTACCCCTTTACTTGCCGCATTAAGTTTACTTTCAAGAGCTTGACGAGAGGTAGTAACAGTCCAATTCGATGTAGATGTACCAGTACTAAAGTCTTTTACCCCTTTCAAGTATGGCACATCACTTCCCCAAACATTTACACTATCCTCTGTATAGCCACCGCCATCAGAATGGAATAAGGCATTAATAGGACGTTGATCATAAAGCATAACTACGCCTTTAGTTTTATTTACTGCATTTGTGGTAGCTTGAGATTCACCACTCACACCACTGTATACTTGATGATCCGTGGAATTACTCACATCGTAGAATTTACCTTTATTTTGTTCCATCGTATGAAGAGCATAAGTACGAGCTGCTACGGCTTGTGCCTCTAATGCAGCAGCCGGCCAAGACGGTACTACCTCTTGTGGGACAACACCATACAGGTAATCCTCAAGGGGCACAGAATTAATGACCATCATGGTTTCATTATTGGCACGTAATGTTAAACCGCCACGATAACCTTTACCTTCGAACAAGAATGGTGCATCACCATTCGCAGGCTTCAATGTAACCACACTATCAATAGCCTTTCCATTTACAGCAATCTTGCCGCCGCGAACGCCAATAGATGTACCACGATTAGCACTGATTGTGCTAACTTGACCATTACCGCTGTTCAATACAACCATATTAGCTGTAGATGTAACAGTAGCATCGGAGCTACGACTACCTAGTAGAACACGTACATTTGGCATGTTTTCTTTACGTTCTGTAGCAGGCGTCACTACGGAGCCCACTTTGTTGCGAGTAATAACTGCTGTATTGGCTTGAATGCTATTCGCATCCGTTGTTTTTACTACCTTTTTAGTAGCAGTTTTTTCAGTAGCTCTCTTTTGTACTACAGGCTTTTCATCAGTAACTGCAGGTTTAGCAGTTGGCTTCGAAGTACCAGAAGCCGCAGGTTTTATAGCCATTGTAGCTTTACCTGTAGTGGCTGATTTCGTAGCTGTTGACTTAGAAACCGTTTTAGTTATTGTAACCGGCTTTGCAGCTGGTTTAGTAGCAAGTGGACGAAAACTAGATTTCTTCGTCGTATTTACTTTCGATACAGTTGTATTAGATACTGTTGATTTTGGCGTTGGCTTTTTCGTTACCACTGCACCTTTATTTTGCAGCGTCGCTCCATGTGCTATAGAAGCACCGCCAATGTTTACACCTAAAAACAAAGTGGCCATTATCATCAATTGTAATCGTTTTGTTTTCATTGTTATTTCCCTGTCTGTGAAATACCTAAATGCTCATAGGCTAATTTAGTAGCTACCCTCCCACGCGGTGTGCGTCCTAAAAATCCTAATTGCATCAAATATGGTTCATACACATCTTCGATGGTATCTCTCTCTTCGCTGATGGCCGCCGCAATGGTATCAATCCCTACAGGACCGCCATCATATTTTTCAATAATACATTCCAACACACGTCGATCAATTCGATCAAGTCCCATTTTATCTACATATAAACGTTGTAATGCTTCATCTGCAATTTCTTGAGTGATAACCCCATCACCAATGACTTGTGCAAAGTCGCGTACCCGTTTAAGCAGACGATTTGCGATACGCGGTGTTCCTCTTGAACGACGCGCAATTTCGCTTGCCCCAGTCGGCACAATACCAATATTAAGTATTTCTGCGGCTCGAGACACAATAAACTCTAACTCTGGCTGTTTATAATATTCCAACCGATTAATAATACCAAATCGGTCCCGTAATGGAGCTGCCAAAGCACCCGCTCGAGTCGTGGCACCTACCAATGTAAATTTTGGCAAGTCAATGCGCACAGTTCGAGCACTTGGACCCTTACCGATGATAATATCAATAGCATAATCTTCCATAGCAGAGTACAACACTTCCTCTACACTACGAGACAAGCGATGAATTTCATCAATAAATAATACATCATGGTCATCCAAATTTGTTAATATTGCAGCTAAGTCACCAGACTTTTCAATAGCCGGACCAGAAGTTATACGAAAATTAACACCCAGTTCATTTGCAATAATCCCTGCTAATGTTGTCTTGCCAAGACCTGGAGGCCCATAAAGTAGCACGTGATCCAATGCTTCCCCACGCTGTTTTGCAGCTTGAATATACACATTTAGATTGCCTTTAGCCTCTTCTTGACCTACATACTCATTAAAAAGCTTAGGTCGAAGGCTATATTGCCATATATCCTCTTCGTGCTCGCCATTGCCGACAAGGCGTACTTCTTCATTCATCCTTATCGTCCTTTCCCAAGCTCAATCAAGCTGACTTTAATCAACTCAGATACATCGCGCTTACCATCATCTAAAGACTCAACAATATCAGCCACATCTCGCTCGGAGTATCCTAATGATACGAGAGCTTCAATAGCCTCCCCTGCGGCACCACTAGCAGTGACACCAATAGGCTGAATAGCCGCAGGTGATTCTGCAGAAATATGTGTCATCTTAGCAATCTTATCCTTCAGTTCTAAAACAAGTCGCTCCGCAGACTTCTTACCAATGCCAGGTAACTTAGTTAATTGTTGCACCTGTCCATTGATAACCGCTAATTTAAAAGCCTCTGGTGTCATGCCTGACAAAATGCCAAGCCCCACCTTGGGACCGATACCGGAAACAGAAATGAGGAGTATAAACAACTCATATTCTTCTTCCGTCCAAAAGCCATAAAGTTGCATCGCATCTTCTCGTACATTAAGATACGTGAATAGCGTCGCCTCATGGCCCTCTGTCAGCTGTTGACGCGTAGTGGTCGGCACATATACGCGATACCCTACGCCATGTACATCAACATAGCACGATTCTTTAAAAAGATGTGTTACGATACCTCGCACATACCCTATCATTATACCAACCTCTTTAATCTATCATTGTGAGAACTATGAGCCGTACAGATAGCAACAGCTAATGCATCTGCCGTATCATCAGGCTTAATTTTCTCACGAATCCCCAAAATATTCATCGTCATATAAATGACCTGATTCTTATCAGCTTTACCATAACCTGTGACAGCTTGTTTAATTTGTAATGGTGTATATTCATAAATAGAAATCCGTTGTTGTTCAGCAGCCAATAAAATAACACCACGTGCTTGCCCTACCTTAATGGCTGTTGTTACAT
>OAVM01000580.1_pt1 | contig 10426 bp, 10 predicted proteins | sample 1476421 | NCBI WGS metagenome assembly OAVM01 (sample SAMEA2580099, study PRJEB22360) | human gut metagenome | biome: human gut; feature: human-associated habitat; material: faeces | place: Denmark | collected 2008/2010
CTGCTCCCACAAGGCCGGGCCACGGTTATAAGCACCACAAAAGTTCCTATAGGCCGACGTTCGGCATTCCCATGAGACACGGCACCGGCATCGACTGGAACGAGTTCCACACCAGGGTCGAATGGCAGTCGAACGACTAGACCGCCGGACATACATTTTGGCCTATAACCCCGAATACGGACGTTCGCATCAAAAACAAAAAGGGTTCCGGGACAAACCCCGGAACCCTAAAGGCGGATAAGGCGAGATTCGAACTCGCGGAGGCTTTCACCTCACACGCTTTCGAGGCGTGCTCCTTAGACCGCTCGGACACTTATCCATGCTGCCAAAATGGCAACTTGTTCATTATGCCACATTCTGCCGACCTGGCAAATCGGAGTTTCGCTGAGCAAGTCTCGAGTGTATGCCGCTTGAGACATGTCAGATCACAATCCCGGAATTCGCCCGAAGCGCTGGCATTGCGTTTACGCGCCAAGCACTCCGACAGGAATTACATACACTCCATCATCGCGTTGATACACGAACTCGCCGACCCCCCACCAACACCGCCAAGAACTCCGGTTCACGGGTTCGCGCACTCGGATTTCTCAGCAGCTTATCTTTCAGTCTGCATAGATTTGCCGATGCCTCAGGGACTTTATCCTCACTGGACTTAATTTCGATGCCGCCCCACCGTCCATCGGACAATTCAATAATGGCATCACACTCCAGACCGGAATCGTCACGATAATACCGAACCGGTTCTATCCCAATATCGAGGAGAGATCTCGCATACACCAACAGATCACGGATGCATAGATTCTCAAACAGAAACCCAAAAGTCTGCCAATCGCCGATAAGAGCAGCAGGACTCATGCCCAACATTGCGGCCGCAATGGAAGGATCGGCAAAATACCGACGCGCCTTGGTCTGGAGTCGCTTTGGATCCCGTGCCGGCGGGACCCAGCCCTTTATCGGATCGATGACGAACATGTTCTCGAACATGGCCGTATACCCGGATACCGTTCTCTCCGAAATGAAATCGTCAAGGTTTTCTTCAGTACCGTACATATCCTTACGTAAGGTTTTGAATGTCACAGCTTGACTGATATTGCGCGCAAGCGAATCCAGCAGACGACGAGCCACATCAGGATCCTTGCCTTGCCTGGGCACACTCTCAGGCAGCGTGAGTCGCATGTATTCCCGAATCAGAATCTGTGCGTCAGATACAGGCAGAGCCACCGCCTCCGGCCATCCACCTCGGCATACGGCATCCAACAACATTTGTGTACTTATCTCTGATTTTGCAGCGGCGAACTTATGTTCAAACAGTCCACTGAGACTTACCGCACCTGTCGAGAGTCCGGACTCATATAAAGTCAGAGGATTCATACGGATACGTCCGATTCGTCCCGCACCACTATGGTTCGGCCGATTCTCATTGAGAGGAGTGGATGAACCGGTCAGAATCCACTGACCTTTATTCGCGGAATCATCGTCGACGCGATGACGGACTTCATCCCATATAGCTGGAGCGAGTTGCCACTCATCCACGATACGAGGGCGATAGGCTTTCGGCTTGATGTCGCTCGCCGGAGAATCGGCCATTCCGCGCACCTCCCGTTGTTTCACGTCCGCCATCGCAATAATCCGAATTTCTCAACTACCAAAATCCGAATGTTGCAACGACGAAAATCCGAATATTGGTGGTGGTAGAAGCGGTGACGGGGCCACTCTGCATTGAGCGGTCTCTCTCAGTCTCGCTACGCTCGACAGCTCGAACGCAATTTAAGGACAGCTTTCCAGCTGCCATTTTATTTGCTCACTGTCATTCGCCTTCGCCTAAAAACGCCTCCGGCGTTTTCTTCACGGCTCAGCTCATCAGAGGGGGCTTGGAATTTTGTTTACGCCACCTGTTCGTGGACGGAGGCATTGACCCATTGGGTCTGCTGGACGTTGTAGCCGGAGAAGATGCCGATGTCGAGCATGCAGTCGCGGTAATCGCGGCCGTGGGCGATGGTGATGTAGCTGTCGTCCACCAATCGGTTATGCGTGGGATCCAGTCCGACCCATCGGCCATCCTGATACACCTCGACCCAAGCGTGGGTCGCGCCCTCTCCCCCAAGCAAACCGGCAATGTAGCGCGCGGTCAATCCCACATGCCGGCACACGGACAGCATTACATGGGCATAATCCTGGCATACGCCCTTGCGCTGGGCCAAGGCCTGTTCGGCGGTGGTGCGAATCGTGGTGGAACCGGGCGTATACACAAACGCCTTGTAGACCTCATCCATCACTTCGGCGGCCTGCTGCACCGGAGTGGCGTCGGCAGGCAACGCAGCCAAGCGTTCGCGGCATACGGCGATCATCGCCTCCACGTTCGGGCCGGGAATGGTGAGCGCTGAATTGAATCGGTACAGCGGTTTATAGGCTTCCTTATGGATATGCGCATTGTCCACGAAGGCGATACCGGTCACCGAGTAGCTGAATATGTCGTGCGGCTCAGGGATGAATCCGGTCATCACCACGGAGTCAAAGGAGTCGATGGTGGTTTCGAGTTCGGTTTCGGGCTGAATCTTCACTTCCACGTCAATCACCTGTTGGCGAGGGCCAGTGGAGGGAATACAGCGAAGCTGGAACCTGTGATCGGTGACCGGTGCGCTGAAGGACAGCCTCATCTCATAGTCGAACACGAGTTTTTTCACAACGTCTCCTGCACTTACACACGAGCCGGCAACCGGCATATTCTCGGGATAACAACACTACAGCCATGGCTGAGGTATGGTCCGTGCGCTCACAGCCCACGCATATATTCCGGCAATCTGCTGATATGCACAGGCCGGCACTCGGGCGCACGGTTTTTTCGCCATACCACCATAGCATTTGAACCCGTCAGGGTGTCAGGTCGGGATCAGGGACGCTTGGCGTCCATGTTCATGGAGCTCAGTGAGCCCATGTCTTTGATGGCCAGCGCGCTGACACGGCCGGAGTAGTCGTCAAGGTACTTCTTCAGCAGGTCGGCGACTTCCTGATATCCGCGAGACGGCAGCTGACCGACCAGCCAGCTCAGTCCGTCGGCGAAGCAGCTGGGCAGCGGCATGCCGTCCAAGGTCATCGAATAGGCGGCGAGCTTCTTGAGCGGCGCTTCCAGCTCCTCCATCGTCAGGCCGAAGCGCGTGTACAGGTCGATGCGTTCCAGATATTTGCCGATGAAGATGAACGCCTTCAGCGTGGGGTCGACCGGCGAATTCTCGATGCCGCCCCAGAAGGCGAGCATGTCATCGGTAATATCGCGCTGCTTGTAGATGTCCTCGGCATCGGCCGCGTATTTGGCGGCATCGGTGATATTGGTCATCGCCAACTCCACGTACTGCAGCAGACGCGAGCTCAATTCCGGGCGCAGAATCACGGCGTTGTTGAATGCGGAGGTTACGGCCGACCGCACCGAATCAGGATTGGACCCGTCATACAGGAAGCTGTTCACGAACCCGTCGAAGTCCTCGAAATCTTCGGGCAGGTCGAGTGCGTGAGCGAACGGACGGAAGGCGTCCACATCAGTGTCCATCACACGATCGTAGAACGGGAAGAACTGGTTCAGCGTGGTGAAGGCGCGCTCGGTGTACCGGCCCAGCCAATACAGGTTGTCTGCCTTGGAAGCGGTGACCAGAGACAACGAGTGGCGGCGGGACTGGTTCAGCAGGTTCACCACCTGCGTTTCGGCACCGTATTCATGCTCCACGCCGGATTCGGGTGCCAACACCCACGTATCCTTGAATCCGCCACCCTGCGACGAGTTGACAATCATCTGGCCAGGCACCGACGAGTATCGAGTCAAGCCCGAATACCACACGTGCGTATTCTTGCCGGTGACCACGAAGGCACGCAAATCGCACTTGCGCGGCGACATCTCGCCGGTCTTCGGGTCCACCACATCGATATCACGGAACTGAATCACCTCTTGGGCAATGAATCGACGCGGCTCCTCCTTGATCCGGTTGGCGAGCTCCTCACGTGCGGCGGCATCCAGCGACGAACCAAACACCACGCCGTAACCGCCGGCTTCGGCCACATCCTTGATGACCAGCTCGCCCATCCGATTCAGGACTTCCTTGCGGTCGGCCTCGAACATCGGCATGTACGTGGGCGCGTTGTTGAGAATCGGTTCCTCGCCGAGATAGTACTTGATCATCTGCGGCACGAAGTAGTAGATGGCCTTGTCATCGGCCGCGCCGTTGCCCGGCGCGTTGACGATGGCCACGTTGCCCGCGCGGTAGGCGGACAGGATACCGGGCACACCGATCACCGAATCAGGATTGAAGGCGAACGGGTCGAGGAATTCGTCGGACAGGCGGCGGTAGACCACGCCCACACGGTGGCGTTTGCCGGCGTAGTCGAGGAAGTAGACCTTGTTGTCCACCACTTCGAGGTCCTCGGGGAAGGCCAACGCCGCACCGGTTTTCTCCGCCAGATAGGCGTGCTCGAAGAACGCGGAATTGTAGCGGCCGGGAGTCAGTACCACGGCGATGCCCTCGGTGGAGACAAAGTCCATGGCTTTGCGCAACAGGCGCGGGTATTCGCGATTATCGCGAATACGAACGTCGCGGAACAGGCGCGGGGAGATGCGGCGCTCGATGTCGCGCACGAACAGCGGGTAGCTGGCACCCGAGGGGATGCGCAGGTTGTCTTCCAGCACCCACCAGCGGCCGTCCTCGCCTTGGACCAGGTCCTCGCCGGCGATATGCGCGAAAATGCCGCCGGGAGGGGTCACACAGTTGACCTGCGGGAAGTAGCCGGCCGAGGTGTATACGTATTCTTCCGGCACGACGCCATCATGAATAATGCGCTTATCGGAATAAATGTCCTTCAGATAGGCGTTCAGGGCGTTGACGCGCTGCTTCAGGCCCTTCTCCAATTCGTCGTATTCGTCGGATTCGATAATGCGCGGCACAGGGTCGTACGGGAACAGCCGGTCATGGTATTCGCCGTTCTTGTAGATGCCGAAACGCACACCGTTGCGGGACAGCTCTCGATTGATCGCTTCGCGGCGGTTTACCAGTTCATGGGCCAGTCTGCGTGCTGCGGATTCGATCATCGTGCCTGCTCCTTGCTGTGGCGGCTTCTGTGGCTTCAAGCGGTTAGGCGTGTTGAGCGCACGCTGACGCCGCAAGCCGTAACCGGGTTTGATGGTTTCAACCTAAGGCGGGCCCGTTTCAACAAACGCGCGAGAATGTTACAGGCAGGTCACTTCGCCGGCCGCGTGCATCTTGACGACCGCACTCGTCTCGCCGACCGCACTCGTTACAATGAATGGCTATGACACGACTGCGCATTGACTTGGCCTACGACGGCGGCGGATTCTATGGCTGGGCCAAACAGCCCAATCTTCGTACAGTGCAAGGCACCATTGAAGATGCGCTGCACAAGGTGCTGCGGGTGCCGACCGATGACGCGGCCGAACCGTTACGCTTGACAGTGGCTGGACGCACCGACACCGGTGTACATGCCTCCCACCAAGTGGCGCATCTGGATGTATCCGATGAGGTACTGAATCGCTGCGTAGGTCACATGACCATTCCGGTCACCGAGGCGCTGACTCGCAGACTCAAGGCTGTGCTGCCTTCGGACATCGTCATTCATGGCATTGCCGTAGCTCCGGTCGGCTTCGATGCCAGGTTCTCCGCATTGGAGCGCACTTATGTGTATCGGGTCGCCGATCGTTCGTCTGAGGTCGACCCGCGCCTGCGTGGATGCGTACTTACCGTGGATGAAGCGCTGGATCTGGAGCTTATGAACCGCGCAGCCTCATTGACCATCGGCCTGCACGATTTTGGTTCCTTCGCCACTCCGAATCCGGGAGGCACTACGATCCGTGAAGTCAAGACCGCCTATTGGCGGCGGGTGCCGATCACTCCCCTAGTACCGGATGAGATGGCATCGCATGAAGCATATCGGACTCCGTCGCTGGAGTCCGGCCTGGTAGTGTTCACGATTGTGGCGGACGCCTTTGCCCGCAATATGGTGCGCTCCCTGGTCGGCTCATGCATCAAAGTTGGTTCGGGACGCAAATCACTGGAGTGGTTTGCCGGCAAAATGGCCGAGCCAGTACGTGAAGGCTCAAGCGGGCCGATTGCGCCGCAGGGCCTGACTTTGGAGCATATCGCATATCCCGCCGATGATCAGCTGGCCGCAAGAGCCGAGGCCATTCGGGCCGTACGTACGTTGTAGATTCTATGAAAACAACGCAAAAGGGCTGGAACCCAAACGGATTCCAGCCCTTTCAGCTAGCTTAGCGAAACGCTATTCAGCTCACTCGGCCTTCTCGGCGTCAGCGGCTTCCTCAGCGGGAGCCTCAGCCTCAGCGGCGGCGGTCTCCTCGACCGGAGCCTCAACAGCCTCAGCAGCCTCAGTGGCCTCAGCCTCAACGGCCGGAGCTTCTTCTTCGGCAACCTTGGCGGCGGCTTCAGCTTCCTTCACAACAGCCTTCTTGGCAACCGGCTCGGTGACGAGCTCGATCACAGCGGCCGGAGCGGCATCGCCAACGCGCGGAGCGATCTTGACGATACGGGTGTAGCCACCTTCACGCTGCTCCATCTGCTCGGCAATCTGGGTGAACAGGATGTGCACCACGGACTTGTTGCGGATGACGCGCATCACGCGACGGCGGGAGTGCAGATCACCACGCTTGGCGAAGGTGATCAGGCGCTCTGCCAGCGGACGAAGGCGCTTGGCCTTCGGCAGCGTGGTGGTGATGCGGCCGTTCTGGAACAGGCTGGTCGCCATGTTTGCCAGCATGAGGCGCTCGTGTGCGGGGCTGGAAGCCAGACGCGGGCCCTTCTTAGGTGTAGGCATTGGGTTTACTCCTTATATGTCCGTTCTTCAGGCAAGCAGGTGGGCATATGCCCGAACATCTGCTTGCCTAGTGAACGAACGATTGGTCAAAGAGGCAGATCACTCGTCTTCCGGCGAGAAGAACGTGCCACCTTCGAGATTATTGGTATCGAAGGCCATCGGCGAGGACTTGAGGCTCAGGCCCAAGGTCTGCAGCTTCTCCTTGACCTCATCGATTGACTTCATACCGAAATTGCGGATGTCGAGCAGGTCCTGCTCGGTGTGGGAGACAAGCTCACCGATGGTGTGGATGCCCTCGCGCTTGAGGCAGTTGTAAGAACGCTGCGTCAGGTTGAGGTCCTCAATCGGAACGGCCATCTCGGGGTTGGTCTCCTCGGCCACCGGGGCCGGACCGACCTCGACGCCTTCAGCCTGGGCGTTGAGCTCACGGCACAGGCCGAAGAGCTCCACCAAGGTGGAACCGGCGGAAGCCACCGCGTCACGCGGGGAGATGGCGGGCTTGGTCTCCACGTCCAGGATGAGCTTGTCGAAGTCCGTGCGCTGTTCCACACGGGTGGCCTCGACCTTGTAGCTCACCTTGAGTACCGGGGAGTAGATGGAATCAACCGGAATACGGCCGATCTCATCGTTGTCCTGCTTGTTCATCTGGGCAGGAACATAGCCACGGCCACGCTCGACAGTGAACTCGATCTCGAGTTCGCCATCGTCGGCGAGGGTAGCGATGTGCTGCTCCGGGTTGGCAATGGTGACGCCGGCCGGCGGGGTGATGTCCCCAGCCACGGCTTCGCCCTTGCCGCTCTTGCGCAGATACATGACCACAGGCTCGTCGTATTCGCTGGTGAGCACGATGCCCTTGATGTTCAGCAGGATCTCGGTGACGTCTTCCTGGACACCTGGCAGAGTGGTGAACTCATGCAGGGCACCGGAAATACGCACGGAGGTCACGGCAGCACCCGGGATGGAGCTCAGCAGCGTGCGACGCAGCGAGTTGCCGAGCGTGTAGCCGAAGCCAGGCTCGAGCGGCTCGATGGTGAAGCGGGAGCGCTGCGGATTCAGAGATTCCTCGGTAAGAGTCGGACGCTGTGCAATAAGCACTGTGGTTATCCTTTCAGCTTGAACTCGGTGGTGCACTCACCGGTCAGGCGGTTTTGGATGGATTTGGTATTGCTGAGTGCTCAGACGCGACGACGCTTCGGAGGACGAACGCCGTTGTGGGCTTGCGGGGTGACGTCGGTGATGGAACCAACCTCGAGGCCCGCAGACTGCAGGGAACGGATGGCGGTTTCACGACCGGAACCCGGGCCCTTGACGAACACGTCGACCTTCTTGACGCCGTGTTCCATCGCCTTGCGGGCGGCGGACTCGGCAGCCATACCAGCGGCGTACGGCGTGGACTTACGGGAGCCCTTGAAGCCGACATCGCCACCGGACGCCCAGGACACCACGGCGCCGGACGGATCGGTGATCGAAATGATCGTGTTGTTGAAAGTGGACTTGATGTGAGCCTGGCCGACCGGGACCGACTTGCGGTCGCGACGACGGGGCTTACGAGCGGCTTGCTTAGGCGCTGCCATTGACCCTCGTTTCCTAGTAACGAACTTTGTTGTTGACGTTCGGGCGATGGGATGAAAATCATCCCGTGGCCCGAATCATGCCACCGACTACTTGGTGGCCTTCTTCTTTCCGGCGACCGTGCGCTTCGGGCCCTTGCGGGTACGAGCATTGGTCTTGGTGCGCTGGCCGCGCACAGGAAGTCCCTTACGGTGACGCTGGCCTTGGTAGCAGTTGATCTGAATCTTGCGACGAATATCTGCATCGACTTCACGACGCAGGTCACCCTCGATCTTGTAGTTGGCTTCGAGGTAGTCACGCAGCGTAATCAGCTGCTCGTCGGTGAGATCCTTGACGCGGATGTCCGGGCTAATACCGGTCGCGGCAAGCGTTTCCTTGGCACGAGTGCGACCCACACCGAAAATGTAGGTGAGGGCGATCTCGATGCGCTTCTCATTGGGGATGTCGACTCCGGCAAGACGTGCCATTGCGATTCCTTCTTGTTGCCGTAGGTCTTGCACCCGCTCGCCCGGTTACCCGGCACGGGCCTACGTACCCGTGGTTCAGTGTCGTTCCCTTGCGGGAAGCACTGTGAGAGAGTGCCTTATTTACTTAGTGCCGCTGGAGAATCTGCTCTCAGCCCTGACGCTGCTTGTGGCGCGGGTTGACGCAGATCACCATGACGCGGCCGTGACGGCGGATCACGCGGCAGTTTTCGCAGATCCTCTTCACGCTAGGGCTGACCTTCATGGTTATCCTTTTCTTGTGTACCTTTACTTGTAACGGTACGTAATGCGTCCGCGGTTCAGGTCGTAAGGGCTCATTTCGAGCACGACACGATCCTGCGGCAGAATACGAATGTAGTTCTTACGCATTTTGCCGGAAATCGTGGCGAGCACGATGTGCTTGTTTTCGAGTTCAACGCGGAACATCGCGTTAGGCAGTGCTTCCACGACCTGTCCTTCGACTTCAATCACACCGTCTTTTGCCATGTGCCTCTAGTCCTATTCCGTTGGATGATTACTATGGCATATCCGAAGACACACCAACTGTCAACTATATACGCACATACCCCTGTACGAACACTCGGCGTGTCGCACAGGGGTATGGAAACGTTGATGTGATATTTCGGCATCACTCCGGCTTGTTGCCCGGGCTGCCGAACCTACTACTCGAGGTGGCTGATGATACGGCCGCTGATCTCGTCGATGTCGCCGACGCCGTTGACCACGACGAGCAGGCCACGGGCCTCGTAGATGTCGAGCAGCGGAGCGGTTTCCTTCTCATAGGTCTCCAGGCGCTTGGCGATGGCCTCCGGAGTGTCGTCAGCGCGGCCCTGCTCGGCGGCGCGCTTCTTCATACGCTCCAGCAGCACGTCGCGGGCGGCTTCGAGGGCCACCACGTGGTCGAGCGGAGTGTCGAGGTCGGCGAGCATCTCGTCGAGAGCGGTGACCTGGGCGGCGTTACGCGGGTAGCCGTCGAGGATCCAGCCGTTCTTGCAGTCTTCCTTGGCCAGACGATCCTTGACGATCTTGTTGGTCAGGGAGTCCGGAACCAGCTCGCCCTTGTCGGTGTAGCTCATCGCCTCAAGGCCGAGTTCGGTCTTGTTCTTGATGTTGTAGCGGAAGATGTCGCCGGTGGAGATGGTGGGGATGTTGAAGTGTTCGGCGAGCAGAGCAGCCTGGGTGCCCTTGCCCACGCCCTGGGGGCCCATGATGAGCAGACGCATGGTGGTCTCCTTTTATGTCGGTTATTAATACGGTTTTGGCTCCCTTGGTTAAGGGAGCCATTGAGTTATATGCGGAAGAAAGATTGCTCCGTCGTGGAACAGTCCACTGGACTGTTCCACTCCTCGCGCGGCCGCCTGCCCATTGCGGGCGACCGCTGCCAAGCGGGCGTCAGCCCTCTTTGTGGTCCACGTTTTCGAACAGGAAGCCGGTGTACTGGAACTGTTCGGTCTGGGCCTTGGCCTGACGCAGGGTGTCGAGGCCCACGCCCGCGATGATCAGGATCGTGGTGCCGCCGAACGGCAGCTTGGCGTTGAGGC
>OAVM01000585.1_pt1 | contig 10313 bp, 9 predicted proteins | sample 1476421 | NCBI WGS metagenome assembly OAVM01 (sample SAMEA2580099, study PRJEB22360) | human gut metagenome | biome: human gut; feature: human-associated habitat; material: faeces | place: Denmark | collected 2008/2010
ATATACATTTTTGACGCATTGATTCATATCAGCCTGACTCCCTGCTAGAGTTCCATTTAATAATCTGACTTGATGATTGTTGATACGAACTGTTCCCATTGATGACTCATAAATACCATCTGGTAATCCTGCGGTTTCTACAGAATCAGTTATCAAAACCACCTTGTCTTTTCCTTTCGTTTTTAAGAGGATTTTAGCAGCTGGATAAGAAACATGTATTCCATCTAATACCAATTCAGCATATACATTTTGATTTATCATCACAGTTCCTGTAACACCCACTTCCCTATGGGTTAGAGGTGTCATTGCATTATAAGTGTGGGTTGCTGATGTAGCACCTAAGTCAATTGCTCTTTGTGCTTCTTGATAGGTCGCATTGGTATGACCCAATGAGACAATAATACCTTTCTCACATAAATAGGGTATCAATTCAGTAGCCCCTTCTAATTCTGGAGCAAGTGATACTTTTTTGACGATATCTTCATTATTATTGACAATAGAAACAAAGTTTTGAATAGTAGGATGGATCATATATTCTTCCGGTTGTGCTCCTTTGTAAACTTTACTGAAAAATGGTCCTTCCATATGAACGCCCAAAATTTGTGCTCCTTCAACTTTTTCTTTATTTTTGACAACATTTTCAATCGCATGTGAAATAGATTCAATAGGCATTGTGACTGTGCTTACAAGAAAAGAAGTCACACCTGTTTGTAAAGATGCTTTTGAAATGGCATTGAGACTTTCGAAAGTTGAATCCATCACTTGATATCCACCTCTACCATGAGTATGAATATCAATAAACCCTGGACTCACATATAACTCTTTGGCATTTATGATGTCTTCTTTTTCTGGTTTCCTCTCACTAATTTCTACAACCTTATCTCCCTCTATAAAAACATTTTTAGTAACAATTTCATCATGTAGAATAACTTTTCCATTGATTATGCACTTTTTCATAATATTTCGTATACTTCCTTTCTCTCATTTCCTTCATTTTATCAAAGTTTGTTATTGTCTTCATGATATTTTCTGCTATAAACATCTAAAAAAAGACATCATGTGATGCCTTCATCTATTAAAAGAATTTCTTTCCATTTAAAATATTAATATGATATTCTTTAGTTACAGTTATTATCTGTTTTTTCAACGGTATTTTGTCTATAATGTTTGGCATGTGAGCCCATAATAATAACAGTTGGCACATCCTTCACTGATAGAATAACAGCCATGCAAGGTGCTTCATCAGCACTTACTGCAAATGATGCATAAAGTCCATTCCTATCTCCCCAAATTGGCACTAATCCTAACTATTCTGTATAATAATCATAACATGCTTCATAGTCTTTTCTAACCAATATGTGAATGGTTATTTCATTTTTCTATTACCACTCTTCCTATGTACTATTATAAGATAAGTTGTTTCATGGATTATTGTAAGAAATAGACACAGAAAATTGATCACTTCACTCTTTTATAAACTTTCATAAGAAAATTTTAATGCTATTTTATGATTGTATACACTTTAAGAATGATATTGATTTTTTCTCTTGAATACTTTTTAATAAGTCATTTTATTTTTTAACTTCGCTTTTTAACCTAATATAATAAATAATTGCTCCTATAAAATAAGGAATATTCATCTCCATTAAAAACACCTTCATCCCCACTTCGAAATTCACCAGCTTCTACTTCTAAAAACTTTTCCATAACACCATGAACTCTTTTCAAATCTTTTAAACTGAATGGATCTATCTCTTGTATCATGTCATAGGCTTCAATTGAATAGGGTGGTTTATAATCCTTCATTTTATCACCTCATCTTGCTTATTATCTTGGTTACTTTCATAAAAAACAAATTTAATCAATCAACTCTAAGACATTTTGATGTTTAGCAAACAACTGATCATCTTCCATACTATTTACTTTTAAACCTTTATCAATTATGAATCTAACAAATCATTCAAACTCATTAGCTTACAGCCTTTACTCTCATAATAATGAAGCATTTCATCAATCTTCTTTTTATCATAACTTGTAATACAATCAGATAAGACATTGACTTGATAATCTGCCTTGCGTAAATTATAAGTCGTTGATTTCACACAAGCAACAGCATCTGCACCTGTAATATAAAACTCACCTATTTGATTTTCAGTTATAAAGTTTGCAAATTCCTCACTTGTTAATGCATTTCCTTTAGATTTTATAAAAATATGATCTGATACTATTTTTAAATCAGAAACCAATTCAGATCCAGGTGTATTAGGTTTGAATGTTCTTGTTCCTGCTGATAAATTATAATGTCTTATGTAAACAACATACATATCATTTTTAACTGCCCAATCTATTGAACGATTAATATTATCAATAATTTCCTTATAATTCTTTGTAATATCGTTTTGAATATCTATAACTACTAAAGCTTTTTCCATTGTACGCTCTCTCCTTCTTATAAATAGATACTATCATCACATCATTATTAATGTGTTGAGTTCTTGAATCATTAACATATTGAATTGTATAATGCTTATTCAATTTTAGTTTCTATTCTTGCAAAACAATAGAAAATTAATTGAGCCTTCATTCCCCTACTTTCTTCCTATACTTTGTTCTGACTAAAATAGCCAATTTATCTATAAAGCATTTTACATTGAATATGTTAATACTATCATATCATTTATAACTTGCAACAGCGTGTCATGTTCTATATTTTTCTTGGATTTTTTTAGCTCTTTCAAATATAATATTACGAATACTTTGAGGAGCAATCACTTCTACTTTATCCCCACAAGATAATATATAACTAAAGAGAAGTTCATTATTTGGCATGAGTGTTTCTACCAATAAACTTCCATCTTTGTTTTTAGTGACCTCATCATCAAATTTCTCATAAACTTGAACTGACATACTTTTATCAAACAAAAGTGTGACTTGAATCATTTCCATTTCAAATTTTTCTGCTCTTGTAAAAATCTCATTTGGTATATTACGAATATATTCATCATCTGTCATCTCTAAATCTCGAATACGTATTAATTTGAAAAAACGGTAATCATTTCGCATACAACAATATCCATATAAATACCAATCATAAGACTTGAAAACCAGTTTCAGTGGTTCAACAGTACGCTGAATGCATTCACCTTTACCATTATAGTAATTAAACATAACTTTCTTATTCTTAAAAATTGCACTTTGTAACAAATGAAAAACTTCTTTCCTTGCACCACTTTTTGTCCAACTTGAAAAATCAAATTCAAACCAATCTGTGTTTTGTTTTTGAAATACACTACTCAGTTTTGATAAAAGAGCACTCGTATCTCCTTCTTCTATGATTCTAATCCCTTGTAAAGCCATCAATATTTGTTTCTGTTCCTCTTCACTTAGAAGAGATTTATTAAGCACAAAATTCTCTTGAATAAAGATACCTCCACCTTTACCCTGTGTAGCATATACAGGTATTCCTGCTAAACTCAATATGTCAATATCCCTATAAATAGTTCTTACTGAAACCTCAAAATGTTCAGCTAATTCTGGTGCAGTCATATGCCCTTTTTGCAGCAAAAGATACACCATTTGAAAATATCTATTGTCTTTCATAATATCCCACCTCTTGCTCATTATATTAAACATGACATCGATAATCTTGTTTTCATTGTGTTTTCATAAGATTTAAAAAACCCAAATATATTTTAATAACTTTTTTAATCAAAACAGAACTTAAATCATTTATTACTTCCCACTTATTTAACTCTTTTTGATAAAAAAACTCAGTCATTAACCACATTGTAGAATCAGCCATATTCTATCAAAATTTTTATTTTTTAAATCCTGTTTTCGTATCCAAAAATAAATGTGACCACAATCACCAAACATATACTCCATATCTTCTGTTTCAATCGTTCCCATTTGAAATAAAAGTATCCAATCTTTACTATTGATTTTAACTTGTTCTAATATATCATCTGGAATAACAGCAAAATCTTCTGGAGATCCTAACCTATATCCTCTAGTTACTATCTCACATTCTTCTTCCATAGATGATTGAATTGTATCAGAATAACCAAGAAGTTTTGTCACTTCCCCATATTCATCACATGGATATCCATATTCAATGCGGCATTCATCATAATCTTCCCATTCTATTTCCATATCTGTAATTTCAGCAGATAAATCACCATATTCAGGAAAACTGATATGACTTTCAAAAGTTATGGCTAATTCTGGCATAATTGCCTCTTCATCCATATCCTTAGGAATATTCATAGGAATTAGATGATCTTTTGTGGGAAAATAGTATACCTTGGCTGATCCGTTATCTTTAGGATCAAATCCCCATGGCATACTTATTTGCTCATAAAAGAAACTTAATATGCCAGTCTTGGGTAATAAATTTTCAGTATCATCATTTTTTACATCTTCAAGATTAATTTGAGCCATAAATGATAAAGGTCGTTCCTTTGTCTTACCATCAAATGATTCACCTAAAAATCTAGGCCATACAAAATCATTGGGAACTGCTGGTCTACCTCCAATTTTGCTACTGCAAGCAGTAAGTATTTCATCTGCCTTTTTATATGATATCCGTATTTCATTTCTTGCTAACGCTGTTAATATCACTTTTAACTTATCTTTATTATATCCGCTCATATCGTTACTCTACATATCTTTCATCATAACTAAGATTTATCTATTGCTTTTTTATTTTATATTTAATTTACCATATCTAAATTGAAATATCTTGTTCAAAATTTTATATTTTTATCTTCTCTAATCAATAATTTTTTATCTCTATAAATCAATTAATAATATCTAAAAATTCACTTTAAATTTTATTAACTGGAACTTCTTATCTCTTTTTACAACTTCAATATTCTTTATTCCTTATTTTTTAATACCTCATTATTCCAAACTAATTTGAATAACTTTGCAAATAACTCATTGCGTTTTTCTATTTCTTTTTTTCCAAATTTTTGATAAGGCTCAAAGGGGAGTTTATTCTCTTTTATAAACTTAATAAACTGTGGATTATTTTGATAAGCCTGTGTACCAAGAGATTCAGAATATATGTTTCCTTCATTAGAGCAATATTTATTTAGCTTATATTCATATTTAGCATCATTCAAACTAGCATTTATACTTTTATGTAATAAAAGTAATGCACCAAGGCTATTTCTCCAACGTCTAAAATCTTCATGATCTAAATATTCATCAGTAAACCACTCAAAATGATCACAAATAATGTGTTCAACTTCAAATGGATTTTTTACTTTTACAGTTTTTACATAATTACAATAGTTTGAAGCAACACCAGTATTTTCCTCAATGTAGCCAGTTATACGTGCCAACATATGTTTGATATATTTTTTAGTAAACCCATTTAATCTAAAATCTTGTAAAACTTTATCACTGTCAAAATCAAGGCTATTATATATAAATAACAATTTATCCTTTAACTCATTTACATTCAAATTTCTAATTTCTTTCGTTACATTAAAGATATAATTTTTAATTGTACTATATTCAATTTTACTATAATTTGTAACTCTTGAAACAATATATAAATCGATAAATCTTGCAACAATATTCATTTTTTTAATGATTATATCCCAACTATCTTCAAAACAAATCGTCGATAAAATCAACTGAGGTTGAAAAGTGAAATTGAGCTGAGCATTATAATACACATATTTTGTTTCCTTTGAAAACTTACTTTCTGCTTCCCTAATTTTCATATATATATCTGCATATTTAGCAAACTTTCTAATGAACTGTTCAAAATCATATGATGTTTCAAGGTTTAATTTTTTACTTTCATCTCTAACCCATTTATGAAATGGCCCTCCAATGATATCAAAATCTAATTTTACTGCTCCTGCTTTGTTTTCTCTAATAGTTATGGCATATTGTGCTCTTAACCAAGCCTTAATAAATATTTCATCACCCTTGTCATCATCTGCTTTTAATTGTAATATTTTATTTTTCCATACCTCATTAAGCTTTTCACGCTCTAAATCATCCCTGATTTCAGAAAGTATATACCCCTTTAACATTTCAGTTGAAGTCAAATTTAATCCTCTGTCATTCATTGTGACAAAAACTTTATGGGCATCTTGTTCTGTGGATGTAACAATTTCAATAAAAAAAACCTTTTCAGCTAGCCAATCACAAAAATGAAAGATCATATTATCTGTTATTTCCTCTGGAAACAATTCAATAATATCATTATATCTATCATAGAGATTTTTAACAGATTCATTCTTATCTGAAGTATCAAATGCTTTATCATTAAAAATTGCATCCATGCAGTCATATCTATCTTCAACTTTTATATTAAATGATTTAGTTCCATATGATTCAGAAAAAATCATAGTTTCTATCATGTTATAACTTTTCCCCATAGTTTTTAATCTATTATATAGATACATTAATAATAATGTAAGTGATGAAAGCCGTTGTTGGCCATCTATAATCGCATTTTCTCTTCCAGCAAGTACAATAGACCCCATAAAATATGCACCATAATCTTGAACCTTTGTTCTATCATCATTTAATTGATAGAAATTCAAAAATTCAGAAGATAAATCATCAATAAGTTCTTCTATATGTTTCCTTTGCCACATATATTCACGTTGATAATAGTGAATAGAATATTTTGTGTTTTGTAATAATTGTTTTAAATTCTTAGGTGATCCTTCTATTTTTTTCATTTGTTTTCCTCCAACATTACCCAAATTATACCATTTTATTTTATACTAATGAATAAAAAATTAACTTGTCATAAAACAAATAAAACATTTCTCTTCCTGTTTATAGATAATCTCTTTTCTTACAATTTTTCAATATATTTCTGAACATTGTACATTTCTTGTACACTTTGTATTTGGTTTTTCAGTTTCTTAGCAGTATTTCTTTGTTAGCTATTTAATTATTCTTCATACAAATTATTCACATCTTTATCAACTCATTTAGTGTACTTGTAAAGCTGTCCACTTGTCAGTAAACTTGCATATAATATTTCTTACTCCTCTTTCATATACATTCATTTTCTTCTTCCATATTTTGATTAGTTCACCGTAAATGTTAATATAAAAATGTAGGAAATTGTTAAAACAGAAATGTAGGTTTTTCTACATTTTTTTTGATAAACTCTCTGATGTGTTTAACACATATATTAACAATGGAGGTTATCAAAAAATGAGATTTGATATTAAAGAGAAAATGGAGGTATTAAAATTGAATAACGATAATGTAAAGCCTAATTTCCATGAATTAGGCAGACAATGGGGTTATGACTACAGAACTGCTAAAAAATATTTTTTTCAGGATAAACAGCCATCTCACAATTCATCTGTTCATAAAAGAAAATCGGTGCTTGATGATTTCAAGGAGATTATTGAGGATAAGATAAATCATGGTATTACCAATATCATGAGCATTTACCTCTTTATTCGTGATGAAAAGGGCTATACAGGTAAATATTCAACTGTGAGAACTTATGCTTCCTCACTTAAGAAAGAAAAAACCAAAAAAGCAACAATCCGGATTGAGAAAACCCCTGATATATCTGGACAGGTCGACTGGAAAGAAACAATGACAATGTATAACTGCCAAGGTGAACCCATAACCTTTAATCTATTTCTGTTTGTCCTTGTATACTCCAGACTGAAGTTTGTTAGGCTGACCCTTGACAGAAAACAGGAAACGCTCTTCACCTGTCTATGTGAATGTTTCCGTTATATTGAGGGTATTCCAAAAGAAATATGGTTTGACAATATGAAAACGGTTGTTGATCATTCAAAAAGTCAGTTTACCTGCACGGTCTTTAATTCAACATTTTACCAGTTTTCTAAAGACATGAATTTTCTGCCTATTGCCTGTCGGCCATTTCGACCGCAGACAAAAGGAAAGGTTGAATCATTAGCCAAGTTAACTGAACGATTAAGCGTCTACAATTATGAGTTCGATACATTATGCGATCTCAATAAAATTGTCAATGTCTTTTTGGAAAATATCAACTGTGAGAAATCACAGGCAACTGATATAGCCCCTAACGAAAGATGGATAACTGAAAAAGGAGAACTTACACCTCTTAATAGTCACATGATTGAATCTTATGAATGTAATGCCTTCTGGAGAAAGGTATCACAGGAATCAATGATTGTCTATCAGGGCAATAAGTACTCCGTACCTGTCGAATACATCGGCAAAGAAGTGATGATTACACTGCATGACGATTATATTCGTATATATTATAACGATAAACTGATACAAAATCATCAATTAAGTGAGAATAAGCTGAATTATAAAAAAGAGGATGCCATAGATATCTTGAAATCGGATATCTTTTCACATAGAAGCGATGAAGATATAGAAAATTTTATAGATGAAAACATGAGTATATATGATGAAATCAAATAGAAGGAGAGTCAAATGAAATATAATCAATTAATCAACAATCTGGATACACTAAAACTCAATAAAACAAAGGAATATCTACCTCACTTCTGGCACATGAGGAAAGAAGTATAGTAGATATATTATATGAACTGACAGAAAAGGAAATAGAGGGACGGAAGGGAAGGTCGTCCGAGATGAATATCAAAATGGCAAATTTTCCATTTATTCGAACAATTAGTGAATTTGATTATGAATATCAGCCAAGCATATCCAAATCACAGATATATGATTTGGGAAGTCTGTGATTTATTGAAAACAACGAGAACATTCTGTTCATACTGTTCATAGGAACAAGTGGAGTAGGAAAAACACATCTGGCTACAGCACTGGGGATAGAGGCAGCAAACAAGAGAATCAAAACTGGTACTATGTCAAGAAAAAGTGCCAACTGAAATATTTAATTTTGGAGAGTGTAAATAATTTTGTGTAAACTGATCCTCCAATGGTAGAATGGAATTAACTACCAAAGGAGGATTTTTATTATGAGTAAAAAAGATATAGTTAAATATATAATTGATGAGTATGGTGTTACATCACCTACTGATATAGCTAATGCATTAAAAGATTTATTAGGTGAAACATTACAAGATATGTTGAACTCTGAATTTGATGAACAGATGGGATATGACAAGTATGATCAAAAAACAGATAAAACTAATTATCGTAATGGAACTTCCAAAAAAACAGTTAAAACATCTCAAGGAAATATAGATTTAGATATTCCAAGAGATAGAAACTCTTCATTTGACCCTGTTATTATAGAAAAACACAATCGTGATATTAGTGATGTTGATAACAAAGTTATCAACTTATATGCCCGTGGTATGTCTACAAGAGATATCAGTGATACTGTTAAAGATATTTACGGTGTAGAAGTTAGTGCAGCTATGATAAGTAAAATAACAGATAAAATTATCCCTAAAGCTTTAGAATGGCAAAACAGGCCATTAGATACTGTATATCCAATAGTCTTTATTGACTGTGTTCATTTTAATATTAAAACAGATAATATGGTTACCAAAAAAGCTGCATATGTTGTTTTAGGAGTTAATGAGAATGGATATAAGGAAATATTTGATATTTGTATTGGCGAAAACGAAACAGCTAAATTCTGGCTATCAGTACTAACTGATTTAAAGAATAGAGGAGTTAAGGATATATTGATTATTTGCAGTGATGGTCTTTCAGGTATTAAACAAGCAATTGAATCAGCATTCCCAAATACAGTACAACAAAGATGCATAGTTCATCTAATTAGAAATTCATGTAAATACTTGAGTTATAAAGACAGAAAAGAATTCTGTAAAGATCTAAGAACAGTATATACAGCATCTACAAGTGATAAAGGATTAGAAGCACTAGATAAGTGTAAAGGTAAATGGGGAGATAAATATCCGTATGCATTTAAGCCATGGGAAGAAAATTGGAATGAAGTTTGCAGTATGTTTAATTATGTTCCAGAACTAAACACAACGAATGCAATTGAAAGTTTAAAGAGTGCATTTAGAAAGTTTACTAAAATAAGAACAGTATTCTCAACAGATGAAAGTTTATTTAAATCTTTGTACTTAGCTCAAGATAAAATAACAAGTAAATGGAATGTCCCATATGGTAATTGGGGAATTATATATTCTAGTCTTCAAATCATCTTTGAAGGGAGGCTTTAACGAGAACATTTACAATTAAATATATTATGATATGATATAAAAAAGTAACTGTATGATTACTCAATACAGTTATTCATCAAATTCTATCATTGGAAATAGACTTTACACAAAATAATTTACAGGCTCTTGATATACTTCAATGCATTTTCTTTTTTTTAATATATTCTTTGTATTTATTTCCAATTT
>OAVM01000586.1_pt1 | contig 10305 bp, 5 predicted proteins | sample 1476421 | NCBI WGS metagenome assembly OAVM01 (sample SAMEA2580099, study PRJEB22360) | human gut metagenome | biome: human gut; feature: human-associated habitat; material: faeces | place: Denmark | collected 2008/2010
GAAAGTTATTACTACAATAGTGATACAAATCAATGGATTAAATTACCAGATGAGAAAACTGTAAAAACAAATACAGGTGGTGCATATCAATTTACTGTCAGTACATACTATGATCCAAAAATACCTGATAAAGGACCATATTTAATGGGATATAAGGTGCGTATTGATAAAGATAAGAATGCTAATTTATTTAAGACATATGCCCCAACATGGCAAAGTGTTGTTAATGATGGAAAACAAAGTGATATGACAGAGGTTCCAAATAATTTAGATCAATATTTATTGACTTCAGATTATGTATTTATAGCTGAAAATAAATCAGATATTACATTGCCTGAACATATTATTGCTTTAAATGGTCGTGAATATGATATTGGAAATGCTGCAACTAAGAACTATGATGCAGGTCTCAAATTATATGATACTGGTAATTTGGATGGAATTGTCTGGCTAGATTATAACTATGATGGTATTAGAGATGATGATGAAGTTATTGGCAGTGAACCGACTCCAGAAGAAGAATTATTATCAAAAGTTAAGGTTAAGATTAAGGGATATTATTATGATGGTGGAGTATGGAAAGATGCTGCATGGCTTAAAGATGACAGTGCTCTTACATTAGGAACTGATAACTTCTATCACTATGAGTTTAGCGATTTACCAACGTCTATATTAGTAGGTGGTCAACCATACTTAATGGGGTATAAATTGTTATTAGATTCAGATACAATTGATGAAGTCTTAAAACCTACTCTCAAATATCAGGGAAGTGCTGATAAGGATAGCCATTTAGATATATCATCATCAAAAGATTATAATCTTAATAAAGCAAATGAATATATCATTGTTGCCAATGAAGCAAAGAAACACACAGAGACAAGTAACTTCCATGATTTGGTTGTTACAGTCAGTGGTCAATCTTATGATATTTTACAACATCAAGATATTTCTTCTTATGATGCTGGGTTATCAAGTGTAGAACCAGGAGAGTTAAAAGGATATATTTGGATTGATTATAACTATGATGGAATTAAAAACGATACAAAACCAAGTCAAAATGGTATGAGTGATAGTATCCTTAAGGATATTCAAGTCAATATCAAACAATATGTAGTAAGTGAATCAGCTGGTCACAAGGTTTATACAGAAAATACGTCTTTTGTTCATGCCCCAGCATTAACAGATAGTGAAGGCCAATATAACTTTAAAAACTTACCAGCGTATTACATTGATGATGCAGGAAATTATCATTTATATGCTTATCAGTTAACAGTAGACCAACAAGTTAATGATGCATTTATGAAAACTGATGATTATAAATTAGGAATTACAAAATATCATCGTGGAAATGAAAGTCATTTAGATAGTGATTGGTCTCATGATGGAAAATTATTGCATAATGGAATGGACTATTTAATTCTGTTGAATAAAGCAAATGATGATACTCCACCAGCAAATGAAGTTCTTGGTTATGATATTGTTAAAGGAAAAGCTTATAACAATATCAATGCTGGAGCAGCTGTTTATCAAAATGGATTTATAAACGGAATCGTCTTTGAAGATTTAGACTATGATGGATTATTTAATAGTCAAAAAGATAAGCCTTATCAAGATGTGACAGTTGTACTCAAACAATATTACATTGATGATAGAGGAGAATATATAGAGACAGGAATTAAAGAAGAAGTCAAAACAAATGAGAAAGGTGAGTATTTATTTGATAATTTAGTAACTCATGGTCAATTAGATAATGGAGATACTGTTCTTTATGCATATCAAATTTCATTATTAGGTTTACCACAAGGATACGCAGTGACAAAATATCATGTTAATGGAGAAAATGGTTATAGTCATATTGATCCAAAAGACAATATTTTCAAAATGAAAGAAAATAAGAATAAATACATTATTTTGGCTAAAAAATCAAATGATACAACATTAGCACAGTATTTTAACGGTTACGATCTTATTGAAGCAAATAAACTTAAATCATTTAATGGAGGTCTTACAAAATTCCATCCTGGTTCAATTAGTGGCTATATCTTTGATGACCAAAATTATGATGGAATCTTTAATAAAGATGAGAGTGGACAAAGTGGCATTAATGTCATGTTAAGTCAGTATGCAAAAGTTCCTGGTGAAGATGAATATATTGCAACTGGAGCAATTGATTTCAAGGTTACAGACGATAAGGGATATTATCAATTTAATGACTTGGCAACTTGTGGTCTTAATGATGAAGATGAAATGGTGTTATATGCATATCGTGTAACGGTAAATCAAGATACTTTGCCTGAAGGTTATGGTATAACAAAATATCGTGTTGATACAGATGAACGTAATAGTAAGCTTGAATCGTCTCATTTTGAATTAATAAGCGAAAGTGAGTATCAATTCCAAGAGAGTTCAGAACCATTTATCATTATTGCTGGACAAACAGATAGTCAGGATATCTCATATTATCAAGAGGGCTATGATCTCATTGAAAGTATTCAAGTTGAAGAGTTGAATGGTGGTATCTCAAAAATTCAGACAGGTGAAATTACTGGTAAGATCTTTGATGATATAGAATATGATGGACTCTTTAATGATGAAGACTTAGGTAAAGAAGGAATAAAAGTTATTCTTAAACAATTTGTAAATGATCCTGAAACTGGTGAATATCAAGAAACAGATTTTACGCTTGAAACGATAACAAATCAGAAAGGTGAGTATCAATTTAACAAATTAAAAACTTATGATACAAATGAAGATGGAGAAATTATTTTCTATTACTATAACGTATATGTTGATTTAGAATCAATACCAGATAATTATGCAATTACAAAATATCAAGTTCAAGATGAAAAATATAACAATAGTGACTTGATTGCAGAAACTGGACTGTTACGTGAAAATGATGAATACATTCTCTTTATTCAAAAAACTAATGATCAAAGTGTTCAATCACAATATAAAGGATTTGACCTTATTAAAGCTCATCAACTGAATTCATTAGATGGTGGAATTACACAATATGAGTCAGGTAAAATTTGTGGTATTGTATGGTTAGATGCGAGTCAAACTGGAAAGATTGATAGATTAGATCCACGATTAGCAAATCAAACTGTAAACTTACAAAGATACTATTATAAAGATGGGCAATGGGTAGAAGATTTAACTATGGTTAAATCAGCAACGAGTGATCAAAATGGCTACTATGAATTTAATGATTTAGATTCATATGTAGAAATTGATGAAGAAAAATACCTTGCTGGTTATCAGGCTTATATTCATGAAGTTCCTTCAGATATGGAAGTTACTGAGCCTTTCAAAAATAATGGGGAAAGTGATAGTAAATTATTAGAAGCAGAATTGCGTCTGAGTCATCCGATGTATGAGAAAGATGGATATATGATTGTTGCACAAACATCTCATTCAAGAGCAGACGATATCAACAGTTCTCAATATGTAAAAAATGGCTATGATATTGTTAAATCAAAAGATATAGATGATATGAATGCAGGATTCTATCAACTTGCTTCAAATGATAATATAGTTATCACTATTACTGCTGATGATACAACACTTATAGAATATTGTTTATTAGCAATCAGTTCATTTGTAAGTATTTGTGTCATTGCATTTAAGAAACGTAAAGAGGATTAAAACAAGCAGCCATGAATTATGTATTCATGGCTGTATAGTATTGAGGAGAAAATTATGAATCAACAAAAAATAAAGTGGGATAAAAAATATATTCTTATTGTTTTCATTGGTTTATGTCTAGTTATAACGTTTCTTATCTTTAATAATAGAGAGAAATCGAATACACTTATATTTGAAGGTTCTCCTGAATATATAAAGAAGAGCGATGAACAAAAGAAACAATTAACAATAGGAGTCACAAATCCCCCTCAAGAATCAAAAAGTTATCTTGGTCAAGATCAAACCTCTCGACTTACAAAACGTCTTGTTTATGAACCTATAGTTTATATAAAAAAAGATTTATCAATAGAGTTTATGTTAGCAGATAAAATTATCTTTTCAAAGGATGGGTTAGAAGCAAAGGTTGAATTAAATAAAAAAGCAAAGTTTTCTAATGGTGATGTTGTTAATGCTGAAACAGTTAAAAAATCTTATTTAGAATTGAATAAAACAACGAGTCAATATTCTCAAAAGGATATATGTAAAACTATAAAAGGAATGGAAGATTATCAATTAGGAAAAAATAATGATATTTCAGGCATCATTATAGATAATGAGTATGAACTTACTTTTCAATTTAACAGTTGTTCAATTCTTAATATCCAGGGATTATCTATTCCAATATTTAAAACAGTTGAAAATAGTAAGTGGGCTATAGGAACTGGAGAATATGCTTTTGAAAAATATTCTCATAATAAATCTATAGAGCTAAAAAAGAATTTATATAAACATACTTCAAAATATGCTTTTGAAAAAATAATTATTAAAGGAACTTCTACTATAGAAAGAAAAAATGAAGTAGATAAATTTAATTTAGATATATGTGAAGTCTCTTTAACCAGTCACATAAATGATATAAAAGAAGCAAAATATCATAATGTTTATGAAGTTAATGAAGCATTTCATCTCAATTATCTAGAATTCAATCTAAATGATAAAGTAGGAGAGAATAAAGATATAAGAAAAACAATTTATTATTCAATTAATAAATCTGATTTGCAACAAGGATTTGATAAGAATGAAAGAATGAATAATTGTCAATTGTCTTCACTAAATAATGAGAAATCTCTGGAAACTTATGATTTAGATATTGCAAAAAAAGCATACCGTAATGTCAAAAATATAAAAGAAATTGAGTATTATACCTTAGGAGATACAGTATCAGCTTTAAGATATGATATGATGAATAAAAATCTTAAAGAAGTTGGATTAAATCTTAAAAAGACTTCTCAATATGATGCTACACTTCGATATACTACTCATCAATTGACTTCACCTATTTTAGATTTTGAAGAGAGTATTATGAATTCCTCATTAAAAGAAAGTTATCAGACATTTATACAAAGTTCATATCAGAACAATTGTCAAAATATACTTAAAGACTTCGAAGACTATTGTCATAATGAATATGTTACAGTTCCTATTTCTACAGTTGCATATGGATTAGCTATTTCAAGTGATGTAGACCAAGATAATGTTAGAGATTTAATGATAAACAGTTAAATCTGTCTTTTGATGAGAATATTTAGTTTACTGTTGTTTTTCATTGACGATAAAATAGTCAAGTGTTATGATAAAAATATCAAGAACGGGAGCTTATAAATAGGCTGAGAGGGAGTTGTGAACTTCGACCGCACCTGATTTGGGTAATGCCAACGGAGGGATATAAACTTAAAAATGAAGTGATATACCGTTGTTTGGCATATCACTTTTTATATTATAAGGAGAGAAAATAATGTTTGAAAAAATTATAAAAAATGTTAAAGAACAAAATCCTTTGGTTCATTGTATAACAAATAGTGTTACAATGAATGATTGTGCAAATGCTTTATTAGCAGTACATGGAAGTCCTATTATGGCAGATGAGCAACAAGAAGTAGAAGATATCACATCAATCTCTCAAGCTCTTGTCATTAATATTGGAACACTTAACGAGAGAACAGTAGAGGCGATGATTAAAGCGGGAAAAAAGGCAAATGAACTTGGACATCCTGTCGTATTAGATCCAGTTGGAGCAGGTGCAAGTCAATTTCGAACGGAGACTACATTTCGTCTACTCAAAGAAGTGAAATTGAGTGTGATTAGAGGAAATATATCAGAAATGAAGACTGTTTATTCAGGAACGGGAACGACAAAAGGTGTAGATGCAGATATTAATGATATTGTTAGTGATGATAATTTAATGCAGACAATAAGTTTTGCTAAAGAGTTAAGTCAAAAAACAGAGGCAATTATTGTAATCACAGGACCTATTGATATTATAACTGATTCTAAGAATACTTATATCATTAAAAATGGGTGCCCAGAAATGTCTCAAATTACAGGAACTGGTTGTATGTTGAGTGCGATATTAGGTGCATATATAGCAGTTAATCAAGATAATTTATTAGATGCGGTTAGTTGTGCAGTTGCTATCATGGGATATAGTGGTGAACTTGCTAAACAAAAAATTGTTAAGGAAAATAGTGGGACAGGAAGTTTACGAGTTTATCTCATTGATGCTCTAAGTATGATGAATAGTCAATTGTTGAATGGAGGCATACAAATTGAAAAAAGATAAGCAGGCAATAAGAAAAGCTATGCAATTGTATTTAGTTACAGATCGTTATTGGTTAGGAAAGCATACACTTTGTGAAGATGTCGAAAAGGCTGTTCAAGCAGGTGTGACATGTGTACAGCTGCGTGAAAAAAAACTTAATAATCATGAGTTTATAAGGGAAGCAGGATATTTAAAATATCTCTGTATAAAGTATGCAATTCCATTTATTATTAATGATAATGTTGATGTCATGTTGGCTGTAGATGCAGATGGTGGGCAAAGCGATATGAAAGCTCACAATGTGAGACAGTTAATAGGTGAAAATAAAATTCTAGGTGTTTCTGTACAAAGTGTTGAGCAAGCTTTAGAGGCACAAGGAGCTGGTGCAGACTATTTAGGAGTAGGAGCGGTTTTTCATACAGGTACAAAGAAAGATGCTGTAGATGTTGATATTCAGACATTAAAAGATATTTGTAATGCTGTTCAAATACCAGTAGTAGCTATTGGAGGTATTGGTTATCAAAATATATTGGAATTAAAAGATAGTGGTATTGCTGGTGTTGCAGTTATCAGTGCAATTCTAGCGCAAAAAGATATTCATAAAGCTACACAATGTCTTAAAGAAATATGTCAGGGACTTTTTAATGATTAAGGGGTACATATTTGATTTGGATGGAACACTCTTAGATTCTCTAAATGTTTGGGATAATGTAGGGAATCGCTATCTACAAAGTATTGGGATTCAAGGGCCAGATGATTTAGATTCTCTTATGGAACATATGTCTTTACAAGAAGCAGCCCTATATATGAAAAATACATTTGTTTTAACACAATCTGTTAATGAAGTTGCTTTAGGAATAACCTATATTATTGAAGAAGCATATGAAAAATCTATTCCATTAAAAATAGGAGCACGAAAAGTTATAGAAAAATGTTTTGATAAGAATTATCAAATTGTTGCATTCACTGCTGGTTCCGTTGAACTTGCAACAAAAGCTCTCATGCGATTGAATCTTTTCCACTATTTCCAGAATATTTATTCGTGTCAAACTTGTGGATATAATAAAACAGAGATCGAAAGTTATTTAACTCTTGTAAAAAGTATGAATTTAAAAGTGAAAGAATGTGTCGTTGTAGAAGATGCATTATATGCAATTGAGACAGCAGTAAATGCAGGTTGTTATGTAAAAGCAATTTATGATCAGGCTAATCAAAAAGATTGGGACAAGATATGTGGAATTGCTCATGAACATTATGAATCATTTATAGAGATGGAGGATAGAATATGAATACTGTTTTGACTATTGCTGGGACTGATCCTACAGGGGGAGCAGGTGTTCAGGCGGACTTGAAGACATTTATGGCACATAACGTGTATGGGATGAGTATTATAACCGCTCTTGTTGCTCAAAATACACTAGGTGTTAAAGATATTATGAATGTAACTCCAGATTTTCTGGAGGAACAATTTGACTGCGTTTTTAACGATATTTTTCCAGATGCATTGAAAATAGGAATGGTGTCAGAAACAGAATTAATACATACAATTGTTAAGAAATTAAAACAATATCATGCGAGACATATTGTTGTTGACCCTGTTATGGTTTCCACTAGTGGATCCCGATTAATTGAAGATAGTGCTCTTGATGCATTAAAATATGAACTGATACCTTTGTCTGAAATTATTACACCTAATATACCAGAAGCAGAAGTTCTTATTGGGAAGAAGATAAAAAGTAAAGAAGATATGATTCGTGCTGCACAAGATATTCGTCAATGGTATCAAGGAGATATTTTGATTAAAGGTGGCCATTTTGAAGATCGAGCTGATGACTTGTTATATCATAATAATGAAAAAATATGGTTAGAATGTGAACATATAGATAATCCAAATACACATGGAACTGGATGTACTTTATCTAGTGCTATTGCAAGTCATTTAGCTTCTGGATATGATATGATTACAAGTGTTCGAAAAGCAAAAGATTATATTAGTGGGGCCTTAAAAGCAAATCTTGATTTAGGGCATGGAAGTGGACCATTAAATCATTGTTGGAATTTGAAGCAAAAGAGATAGTTTATTTTTCTCAATAGGGAATAAAAAAGAAGATGAAATACACTTAATTATCAATAAAGGTATTTCATCTTTTATTTATAATAAATATGATTAAGTATTATGTTTTAGGAATTCAATAACATCTTTTTCAGGCATAGGCTTGGCATAATAGAAGCCTTGTACAAAATCTATTTGACAATCTTTTACAAACTGATTTTGTTCTTTCGTTTCGACACCCTCTGCAACAACAGAACAACCTAAATCTTGAAAAGAACGTGTTATGTTTTTAACAAGACCAGCTGACTTTTCATTATCCATAGCAGCTAATATTAAACTTCTATCAAGTTTGATAGTACCAAATGGAATACCAATAACTGTTGCAATATTAGAGTAGCCTGTTCCAAAATCATCTAAACCCATACGAATTCCTTTTTGGGCTACATAATTTGCAAAATGAGTAACAACTTCTACATTTTTAGCTATTGTGCTTTCAGTAAATTCTATTTTTATTTTTGATAAAGGGATATGATGTGATTCTATAATCTCAATGACTTTATTTGATAAGTTTGATTCATTAAATTGATAAGCTGAAAAATTAACATGTACAGATTTTATATGAATATTTTCTTTTGATAAATGATTTATAAATTCACATGCTTTTTCAAGAATCTGATAAGTTATTTCTATAATAAGACCAGTTTCTTCAGCAATTGGAATAAATTCATTAGGATATAATGGACCCAATGATGAGTTTGGAATTCTCACTAGAGATTCAGCAAAATCATACTTACCAGTTTTTAAATCAATAATAGGTTGATAATAGAGTTCAAAACTCTGTTTGGCTATTTTATCCTTTAATATCTCAATAATTCTCTCTCTTCTATTGATGCTGTTCATAATATTTTCATCACAGTAATGGACTTGCTTCGATGAATCACGTTTAGCTTGAATAACAGCATATTCTACAGCATTCAATATCTTTTCGGCTGTTGTAGCACTTTGAGGATAAGTTGCAACTCCAGCAACAGTGGAAACATAAAAACTATAATCTTGAATTATCCAGGGAGAGATTGTTTTTTTATCAAGTAGATCAATAATTTGTTTTACCAAATGACGTTGTTCATGTTGAATTAAAATAGCAAATTCATCACCATTAAAACGATAAACACTATTTAATGGTGCAATGGAAGATAAAAACTCTGAAAATTTAACTAATAATTCGTTTCCCATAGCATGTCCATATGATTCATTAATCTTCTTAAAATCTCTAAGAGAAATAACAAGCAAAACAAATGGATCATGACCATATTTTTCAATTAATATTTCCATCATTTGAAATAGTTCAGAACGATTAGGTAAATTTGTTAAAGAATCTAAGGTTAATTGCTTATTTTGCAAATGAAGATAAATAATTAATAAAGCCATAGTGGCTGCTGTTCCAGAGAGGATAATATTTGGATAAATTTGTTGAATAACAATAACAGCAACTGCAATAAGTGGAAAGACACTAAGTATCTTGTAAATATGATAATTTATTTTTTTCTTATTGATAATCACAATGATAAGACAAAACAAACAGTATAAGTAAAATAACAAGTAAGTTATAAAAATAAATGAACCCTGATTGTAAACACCTTCAGATGATAAACTAAACAATATATGTGAAAAAGGATTGGAAAGGACAATAAGGATATAAATAAGTCCAGGCAAGGTTCCTAACCACATTATTTTTGATAGTTTTGTATGATTGTAAATAAGAGTTGATGAATATAAGAAATAAATCATTCCCATTAAAGGGGTGAAGATAAAGTAAATAGTCGTCACAAGTTCTATCATCCAAATTGGAAAAATTTGAGTATAAGTCAACATACAAGTTGATAGAATATTAGTAGATATAGCGAGAAATGTGACTAAAAAACAGGCCTGAAATAACTGATTTGTTAACGTTGGTAAATTGCTTCCTTTTCTAGAGTAAGACCATATAATAAGAAGAATGATAATTGATATACATTCAGGTATAATA
>OAVM01000589.1_pt1 | contig 10206 bp, 12 predicted proteins | sample 1476421 | NCBI WGS metagenome assembly OAVM01 (sample SAMEA2580099, study PRJEB22360) | human gut metagenome | biome: human gut; feature: human-associated habitat; material: faeces | place: Denmark | collected 2008/2010
GGCCGCGCAGGCCGTTCCGATGCCCTGCGGTACGGCAGAATCAATGAGCAGCGCCACCACGCCGATGCGCACGACCTGCTCGAAGATCTGTGCGCGGGAATTCGGCCCCACCTTGCGCCGCGCCATGAAAAACCCCCGCAGACATGCCGAAACCGCCATAAACGGCAAACTGGGCGCCAAAATGCGCAGCGAGAGCGCGGCCCGCGCATCCTCCAGCCACCAGTCCGCTGCAAGCCCCGCTCCAGTGAACAGCAGCGCGGCCGCAGCCGCGCCAAGCCCAAGCCCCAGCGCCAGTGTGCGGCGCATGGCTGCGCGCACATTGGCGGGGTCGTCGGTGGCCAGCAGTTCCGCCGAAAGACGCGTGGCCGCCACCGAAAGCCCCGCCGTAGCCAAGGTGACGGCCATTGTGTAGACCGTGTAGATCAACTGGTACAGGCCCATGCCCTCGGCGCCGATACGCGCCGCGATATAAATGCGGAAGAACATGCCTGCGGCACGCAGCAGCAGGCCTGTTCCCGTCAGAATGGCCGCGTTTTTCAAATAGCTTTGGCGCGCCATGCGTCCACGCCCCTTTCCCTTTTTTATGTATACGGACCCGGACGGGAAAGTATGTGCGGCGCGTATTGCCTTTTTGCCGGGACATCCTGTATACTGGTAGACAGGAATTTGGAAAGGAGACGCAACATGGACTTGGAACATTTGATCGAGCTCATCCTGCCGCCCATCATCGGCGTACTGGAGATGATGGGCATTTTTGTGGTGGCAGTGTCGGCAGTGCGGGCCTTTGCGGAATATCTGGGCAATACCTTTCTGCACCGGCATTACGCGCTGCAGTTCGAGCTTGCCGACGGCCTTGCCACCGGGCTGGAATTTAAAATGGCCGCCGAGATCTTAAAGACCGTTCTGGTACGGGAGATGAGCGAGCTGCTCATTCTGGGCGCGGTCATCATCCTGCGCGCGCTGCTCAGCCTGCTGATTCACTTCGAGCTGAAAAGCAGCCAGACGCGAACGGAGGAAAAGCCTTGAAGGAAATGATCCAAAACGCGGTAGATGCCATCCGCGCCGTGGCCGGCGCACGCCCGTCGGTGGGCCTGATCCTGGGCAGCGGGCTGGGCGGTCTGGCCGATGTGCTGGAGGATGCGTCTTTTGTGGAATACGCCTCCATTCCCGGCTTTCCCGTTTCCACCGCGCCGGGGCACGCGGGACGTTTTGTGCTGGGCCGTCTGGCCGGGCACGGCGTCGTGTGCATGCAGGGGCGTTTTCATTTTTATGAGGGGCATCCCATGTCCCACATCGCCGCGCCCGTCCGTGTGATGAAAGCGCTGGGTGTGGAAACGCTGCTGGTGACAAATGCCTGCGGCGGCGTGAACCTCGATTTCCAGGTGGGCGACCTGATGGTCATTGACGACCATATCAATTTTATGGGCGCCAACCCGCTCACCGGCCCCAACGACGCGGGCTTCGGCCCGCGCTTCTGTGATATGACCTACGCCTATACGCCCGCTCTGCGCCGTCTGGCAGACGAGGTGGCCGCCGCGCAGGGCGTTGCACTGCGCCACGGAGTATATCTGGGCTATATGGGCCCCAGCTACGAAACTCCGGCGGAGATCCGTGCGTTCCGCGTGCTGGGCGCGGACGCCGTGGGAATGTCCACGGTGCCGGAGGTCATCGCCGCCAGCCACCGCGGGCTGCCTGTGCTGGCCATCAGCCTCGTCACCAATATGGCCGCGGGCGTGCTGGAAAAGAAGCTGGACGAAAACGAGGTCATCGAGACGGCCGCAGCCCGCGCAAAGGTGCTGGAGCGCCTGGTCACGGGAATCGTGGAGCGCCTGTGAGCCGCCCGGAGCAAAACGGCATGCGGAGCAACTCCCGACGCCGCGCGGTCCGCTCCCTCAAAGCCGTTAATCCAAACCGCAAAACGGCCCGGGCGCAATATGGCCCGGGCGCACATAAAAAGGCTTTGCCGCTCACTGCGCGGCAAAGCCTTTTTTCAAATCAGCCGTCAGCTCCTGGTATTCCATCAGCTCCATCACGGGCTTGTGGAACGTCTCCATCAGGCTGCAGTATTTGTCGAACATCACGATCACATACGCCTCGCGGTATTTGGGCGGTGTAATCGTCAGCGGCCACATATGCCGCAGGATGATGTTCTTTTCCCTGTCCGTAAGGCTGAACAGGCGCTGGGCGTTCTCCAGCGCGCGCCGCGGATGTGTCAGCCCGTGAAAATAATTGCCCGTTTCCTTTGCGTGGAAGTGCCAGTCGTACAGAAAAAGGTCGTGCAGCAGCCCGGCGCGGGCGGCGGCGCGGGCCTGCCATCCATGGTCCCTGCAATACAGGTAGCTGAGATACGAAACATTGATGCTGTGGCGCAGGCACGAGGTCTCGCCGTGCTGGGTGTACGCCTCCATGGAACGCACCAGCGGATGTTCCAGAATATCCTGTACCAGAGCCAGGTATTCCGGATCTCTGGGTACCGTGATGGAGCACACGGTTTCCTTGCTGCGGTAAATCATTTCTAAAAAATCCCCTTTGTGTAAAGGTCGGCGCCGCGCTTTTCAGCGGGCGGCGCGGCCGGGCACGGGCTCGGCCTCTGTGGAAGTATGCGCATTCTGATACGCCTGATACGCGCTGACGGCAAAATCCACCGCATAGGCGCATACCAGCAGAAATGCGGCCGCCAAACCGACACGGTCTGGAATGAGCAGAACGGCGCGGAACACCAGCCGGTGCAGAAACGCAAACAGCAGAAGGGCGATGAACCCCCAGCCCAGCGTGCTTTCCAGACACAGAATCCCCTTATAATTGAACGGCTTATTGGTGTAATCCCACCAGAAGGTGCCGAACAGGCGCAGCATCAGCCGCGCGGTGAGGTATTCGAACAGCGTTGCCAAAACGGCTCCCACAAGATAGAGCAGCACATAATTGCCGGAAAACGGACGCAGCAGCGCAAAGCCGAGCATTGCGCCGAAGCCGTAGATGATACAGAACGGCAGATGCGCAAAGCCGCGGTTCTCCCACCGGCCCTTCTCCCGGCGTATGACGATGCACTCCATCACCCAGCCCAAAAAGCTGTAAAGGAAGAATGCGTTGATCAGCACATGGGGCGCCACAGGTGCAGTATAAAAAATCGTACCCACGTTCTCCATCCTTTCTGTTTTGCGGCATGTAGCCGCAATCGCTAATATTACAGCAGGACGCCGCAAAACGGCTTCAACAAAACCGTGCCTGCTGCGGTTTTGCATGGTTCAATGCTCTCAAGCCCATGCGCGAAAGCGCAACAGCGCACGAAGTGCGCGTGGCCGCGCAAGCGGCGGGCGTGAGGTTATTATACCATATTTCTAAGCTCGCACTTCGCGTACCGCTCGTGTTCACTAAGAAACATGGTATCTATGCCGCTAAGCTCATGCTTCGCCTGCGGCTCGCATTCGCTAACCGGACATATTATACCGTATATTTCCCTGTCCCGCAACCAAAGCCACGGCTTGACACCCTCTTTGCGCGAACCTATAATGAAGGTACCACCCGGAAGGAGAATGACAATGAGCGAAAATTGTACGCACAATTGCGAGACCTGCGGCGAAAACTGCGCCTCGCGCAAAACAAACCCCGCGGATTTCCGCGAACCGCCCCACGCGCTGAGCAGTATTAAAAAAGTGATCGGCGTCGTCAGCGGCAAGGGCGGCGTCGGCAAGAGCATGACATCCGCCATGCTGGCCGTGCTGCTGAACCGCCGCGGCTATAAGACCGGCGTGCTGGACGCCGACATCACCGGCCCCAGCATCCCTAAGCTGTTCGGTATCCACGGCCGCGCCCATGCGGACGAAGTGGGCTGCTATCCCGTACAGAGCCGCACAGGCATCGACGTGATGAGCGTGAACCTGCTGCTGGAGCACGAAAGCGACCCTGTCGTGTGGCGCGGGCCCATCATTGCGGGCACCGTCAAGCAGTTCTGGCAGGAGGTCATCTGGAAGGATGTGGATTTCCTGTTTGTGGACATGCCCCCGGGCACGGGCGACGTACCGCTGACGGTGTTCCAGACGCTGCCGGTGGACGGCATCGTCGTAGTGGCCAGCCCGCAGGAGCTGGTGAGCCTGATCGTCGCCAAGGCCGTGAACATGGCCAATATGATGAATATTCCCGTGCTGGGCCTTGTGGAAAACATGAGCTATGTCCTGTGCCCGGACTGCGGCAAAAAAATCGACGTGTTCGGCGAGAGCCACGTTGCCGAGACAGCCGCCGAGTTCGGCGTTCCGGTGCTGGCCCGCATCCCCATCGACCCGCAGCTTGCCAGGCAGGCCGACCTCGGTGTGATCGAATCCTTTGAGGGCGACATGCTGGACGGCGCGGCCGACGCCATCGAAAAGCTGCTGTAACAGGCAAAGGAGGCAAGCATGAAAAAATTTCTCACCGAGTTCAAGGAGTTTGCGGTGCGCGGCAACGTCATCGACATGGCTGTCGGCATCGTCATCGGCGGCGCGTTCAGCAAGATCGTGACCGCGCTCGTCAATATGGTGATGTCCGTTGTGGGCCTGTTCACCAGCGCGGTGAACCTGAGCGAGCTCGCCGTTACGCTGCAGCGGGCCGGCGAAGAAGCGCCTTACTTTTCCCTGCCCTACGGCGCTTTTCTGCAGAGCGTGCTGGAATTCATCATTCTGGCGCTGTGCGTGTTCTGCGCGCTGAAGGTCATCAACCGCTTCAAGCGCAAGAAAGCGGAAGAGGTCGTGGAGGCTGCCGCAGCGGCGGAGCCCTCCAAAGAAGAAACGCTCCTGGCTGAGATCCGCGACCTGCTGAAAGCGCAGACCGAAACCGGCAAATGAGCCTTTCTGTTTATAATACGAGAAAAAGCGTCCGAAGACTTCATCTTCGGACGCCTTTTTATTGCTTTGTAACAAAAAACACCTTAGCGGCCGCGGGCCGGGGACGGCCCGCATGGTCTAAAAAATAGTCTGCGGCTATTTTTATACGATTTAATTTTTTCACAAATACCGGCCGCAGACTTTACTCCCTGTCGCTGAGCAGGATGCGGTCGTTGTCCAGCTCTTTGCCCGCGCTCGTACGGAATTTTTCCAGCAGCGCGTCCACCGTCATGCCCGCGCGCTCCTCCCCCGCAAGGTCCAGCACGATGCGGCCCGCATCCATCATAATGGTGCGGTTGCCAAGCTCCAGCGCGGAGCGGATGTTGTGGGTGATCATCATGCATGTAATGTTGTTTTCCGCCACGATGCTCCTGGTCAGCTCCAGCACCTTTTCTGCGGTGGAGGGATCCAGCGCGGCGGTGTGCTCGTCCAGCAAAAGCAGCTTGGGCGTAACAAGGGTTGCCATCAGCAGCGTCAGCGCCTGGCGCTGTCCGCCGGAAAGCAAGCCCACCGGGCTTTTCAGCCGGTCCTCCAGGCCCAGGCCCAGAGCGGCCAGCCGCTCGCGGAAATACTCCCTGTCCTTTTTCGACACCGTGCCGAAAGGCGAACGCGTGCGCACAGAGCGCAGATACGCCAGCGCCAGGTTTTCCTCGATGGTCATGTGGGGCGCGGTCCCCTTGAGCGGGTCCTGAAACAGACGGCCCAGGTGGTTGGAGCGCTTATATTCCGGCAGGAACGTCATATCCTCTCCGTCCAGGATAACGCGGCCCTCGTCTACATAGAACACGCCCGCAACAGCGTTGAACAGCGTGGATTTGCCCGCGCCGTTTCCGCCGATGATGGTGACGAAATCTCCGGAGGCCAGTGTGAGGGAAAGATCCTCCACAGCCTTTTTTTCATTGATCGTGCCCGCGCCGAAGGTCTTGGAGATATGACGCAGTTCCAGCATTTCAGACATTGCGGTTCGCCTCCCTGCGTTTTCTGTAAAAGAGCACCTTGTCCCGGATGGCCGGGTACGAAATAGCCGCCGCCACGATGAGCGCCGAAACCAGCTTCATGTTTTTTGCGTCGATGTTCACCGCGATGGCCGCCGCCACGATGATGCGGTATACCACAGCGCCCACAGTTGCCGCCAGCACGCCTTTTGCCAGCGCGTGGGGCCCGCCGCGGCCGAACAGCACCTCGCCGATGATCAGGCTGGCCAGCCCGATGACTACCATGCCCGTACCCAGCGTATTGTCAGCAAATTTCTGATACTGGGCGATGAGCGCACCTGAAAGCGCCACCACGGCGTTGGAAAGGCACAGGCCCACGGTGGTGGTGAACGCCGGGTTGATGGACGATGCGGACACCATGTCCCGGTTGTCGCCCGTGGCCCGCAGAGACAGGCCCAGCTGCGTGCGCAGAAACAGCACCAGCAGCACGCACAGCACGGCGGTGATGGCCGCGGCCGGCAGCAGGCTTCCGAAGCCGCCCGGCATGGCCTCGGCGGCCGTAAAGATAGTCTTTTCCTTAAAGAAATTGATATTCGGCTTTCCCATCACCATCAGGTTGACGGAATACAGCGCCGTCATGGTGATGATACCCGCCAGAATAGGCTGCACGCCCAGCTTCGTCTGCAAAAGCGCGGTGACAAACCCCGCCAGTGCGCCGCAGAAAAATGCCAGCACCACGCCCAGCAGCGGCTGGCCCTGCACAGTAAACACGGCCGATACAGCCGCGCCCAGCGTGAAGGTGCCGTCAGTGGTGAGGTCCGCGATGTCCAGCGTACGGAACGAGATATACAGGCCCAGCGCGACAAGGGCATAAATAAAGCCCTGCTCCACGGCGCCCTGCAAAACAAGCAAGCTCATGGTCGTTTCCCCTTTTGTATGTATTTTCCGGAACAAGGCGGCGCGGAGCGGCATTTAAAGGCCGCTCCGTTCCGCCGCGGGCCGCAGCGCGGCCCGTTTTTTCAATTGCAGCATATTCAGCGAGTGTCACTGCACGTACCGGCTCACATCCACACCCAGCGCAGCCGCGGTATCCCCGTTGACCACGACGGAGGACTCATTCACCAGCTCCACCGGGATATCCGCGATGGGCGTGCCCTCCAGCACTCTGCACACCATGTCTGCCGTCTGGCCGCCCAGCACGGTATAATTGATGCCCACAGTGGCAAGGCCGCCGTCCCGCACCATGCTGTCCGCAGTGGGATACACCGGAAGCCCTGCCGCAATAGCCTCCTGCGCCAGCACGGGCAGCGCGCTGGCCACCGTGTTGTCGTTGGGGATGAACAGCGCGTCCACGCCCTTTGCAATGACGCCCCGCGCGGCCTGCTGCACCTCGCCCGAGGATGCGACCGTCACTTCCTCATAGGCGAGGCCCCGCGCATCCAGAAAGGCCTTTGCTTTTTCAATGATGGACTGGCTGTTGACCTCGCCTTCATTGTATACAAAGCCGTAGGTCCCGATGCCGGGCGTCAGCTCGTCCGCCAAAGCGAATATTTTTGCGACATCAATGCCGTTGGAAACACCCGTGATATTGCCCGTCGTCCGGTCAAAAGCATCCACCAGTCCGGCCGCGACAGGGTCAGCCACCGCGCTGAACACAATGGGCACATCCTGCGCTGCCGCAGCCGCGCCCTGGGCCGCACCCGTAGCAATGGGCACGATCACATCAACGCCCTGTGCGGCAAACTGCTCCGCGATGGTGCGGATGGCCGTGGGATCTCCCTGTGCGTTTTTATAAACGACCTCCACCGTATAGCCGCCCGCAGCCGCGCCCCGGGCAAGGCCCGCCTCAACGGCCTCCCGGATCTCGTCCAGAGAGGTGTGTTCCATCTGCTGGAGGATGCCCACGGTATAGGCCTTTCCGGCCTGCATACCGGAATCCGCACCAGAAGAGGGCTCCGCCGCCGGGTAGGAAACGGATATACCGGAGGAAGCCCCGCCCGCGCAGCCTGCCAGAGGCAGGCACAGCACAAGGGTGAGCAGTGCGGCGCATATTCTGTTTTTCATTGCAGTGTCCCTTTCCGCGTGCAGCTTATCGGGCGTACTTGCTGACGTCCACGCCGATGGCGGCGGCGGTCTCTTCATTCACCACAACGGCGTTCTCCTTTAAGACCTCCACAGGCACTTCGCAGACGGGCGTGCCCGTCAGGACCTTCAGCAGCATGTCGGCCGTCTGGGTGCCCAGGTTGGTGTAGTTGACGCCCACGGTGGCAAGACCGCCGTCGTTCACCATGCTGTCGGCCGCCACATACACGGGCTTTCCGGCCTTGATGGCCTCGTCCGCCAGCACACCCATGGCGCTGGCCACCGTGTTGTCGATGGGCGCAAAAATTGCGTCGCATTTGGAAAGCAGCGTCTGTGCCGCCGTCTGCACGTCTCCGGTGCTGGCAACGCTGGCCTCGGTGTAGCTGATGCCCTGGGCGTCCAGATAGGCCTTTGTCTCGTCGATTACGGAAACGCTGTTCACCTCGCCGGTGTTGTAGATGAGGCCGAAGCTCTCGGCGTCGGGCGTAAGCTCGGCGGCAAGCTCGAAGATTTTTTCAACGGGGATCGCGTCGGAGGTACCCGTGATGTTTCCCTCGGGCGCCTCCAGGTTTTCCACAAGACCTGCGGCGGCAGGGTCCGTCACGGCGCTGAAGATCACGGGAATATCGGTGCCGGCCACCGCGGGGGCCCCGCCCCGCGCGGAGCTTCGCCCAGGGGCCGCCCACCGCGGTGGCCGCGCCCTGCGCGGCCGGAGTTGCGATAGCCACAATGGCGTCCACCTTGTTGCCCACAAACTGCTGGCAGATGGTGTTGATGGTGCTGGTGTCGCCCTGGGCGTTCTGGTAATCGACATTCACTTTTACGCCGTATTCCGCCCCTTTGGCCTCCAGCCCGGCTTCGATGGCCGTGCGGATCTCGTCCAGAGAAGCGTGCTCCATCAGCTGGATCAGCCCGATGTTGACTTCTTTCAGCGAAGCTCCGGAAACGGAAACGGAACCGGACGCGGAGGCCGCAGCCGGGACAGAACCGGAGGAGGACGAACCGCCGCAGGCGGTGAGCGCGCCAAGCGCGAAAACGGCGGACAGGGCAAGTGCTGCAAGCTTCTTCATTTTCATGGTCAAAAACCTCTTTCAAAATTCAGTTTGAGCGGCGCGGACGCGTCGCCGGGCATACGGGCGGACAAGGCTTCGTTTCACCATCGCCATCGCAGCCGCTGGGTGTGTTTTGAAAGCAGATTCGGTTTTTTCTTCATTGGGAACCCCTCCTGCGCCGGGCCGGCGCAAATAAAAAAGCGCCTGCCCTTGCTGTTCACAAGGACAGGCGCTGAAACTGCACCTGCGGTACCACCTTGATTGCCGCTCAAACAGCGGCCGCCTCTGCGAAGATGCCAACACATCCTCTGCCCTGTAACGCGAGCACGCGTCAGAGGCTACTGGGCTTTGCGCCTTTCACCCTGCCCTCGGCGGTCCATTTGCCGTTCCGCTTCCGGCCCCACTTCCAGCAACGGGGGCTCTCTTTGCGTGCGCTTACAGCTTTATCTCCGCTTCATCGGTTTGGTAGTATTAAACACCAAACCGGCAAAAATGTCAAGCGGTTTCCGCAAAATTTTTTAAAAACATTTTAACGCGATAAAGCGGCGCCGCTCTAAACATAATACGGGTTAGGTTTTGTGAGCAGAACGATAAGGTCGACAAACCATCCGATCCCAAAAAGGCCCAACGTAAACAGATAAAGTACGCCCATCCCGACCTTTCCCTCGTAAAATTTGTGCGCGCCAAAGTAACCCAAAAGCAGACACAGAACAAACGCCGTCCATTTGTTTTTTGCCCTTGCCCCTACACCGGCAACCACTGCCGCCGCTGTATTGGTGTTCATATTGGTATTCTGAATAACGACCTGCGGCTGTGCCGCGCCGGCCAGCTTCTCCACCTGCCTGCCGCAATGCGTACACATTACCGCATCCTGAGGGATCGTACCGCCGCAGTGCTTGCAAAACTTTGTTTTGGCCTGCGTCTGCCCAGACGTATTTGCTTCTACTTCCATTTTCAATGCCTCCTCCAGTGTTTGCCCTTGTTTTACACCACATATAGTGTACAGTCAATACACTTAATCAGGTGTAGCCTAAAATGGGCGCGGAGGTGTTTGCGTGAAAACTTATGTAGACATCATACGCGAGCTTCGGGAAGACCGGGATTTGACCCAAAAAGAGGTAGTCCAATACCTCGGCACAACGCAACAGGTATATTCCCGTTATGAAAACGGGGAAAACGAGTTGCCCGTCCGCCACCTGATTGCCCTGTGCCGCTATTATCATGTCAGCGCCGACTATCTTCTCGGGCTGGAGCCATTCTGAGCGTGCGCTGTGCAAGCGG
>OAVM01000591.1_pt1 | contig 10146 bp, 12 predicted proteins | sample 1476421 | NCBI WGS metagenome assembly OAVM01 (sample SAMEA2580099, study PRJEB22360) | human gut metagenome | biome: human gut; feature: human-associated habitat; material: faeces | place: Denmark | collected 2008/2010
CGAGCTGCACCAGCAGCAGGGCGGGCAGGCCGTACCTGAAATACCAGTGGCGGGTCTTGTGCCGGAAGGTCCACATACCCAGGAGGGCCCCCGGCGTGCCGCCCAGCAGGGCTACGCAGAAGAAGGCCCTCTCGGGTACCCGCCAGCGGTTGTGCCTGGCCTTCCACTTGTCCACACCCATGAGGGCAAAGTCCAGGAGGCTGGCGCACAGCACCCAGAACAGAAAATACTTCATGCCGGGTCCCCCAGGGCGGCCACAAAGCCGCCCCGCCGCTTGGTGGTCTCGTACCAGAGCCTTAGATCGATGCGCAGTGCGCTGCCGCTGTCCAGAATGACCGCCGTGGTGTCCTCCAGAGCGGTGATGGTGACCCAGTGCCAGTAATCCAGCTCCTTCCCCCTGCCGTTGTGGAGGTTGAGGAAGGCCACGGGACAGTCCCGCTCCAGGGCGCGGCGGACAAAGGCCTCGACCTGCTCATAGGGCGGGCGCTTGGTGCGGGCGGAGGGGAATACGAACAGGCCGGGGGTCAGAGTGAGGCCCCGGGCGGCGGCAAAGGAGGCCATGCCCTCCGCCATCTGCTCCGGCCGGTTGAGACCGTGGGAAACAGGGGTCACGTGCTCCCACACCCGGCACATCAGGCCGGTGAAGGAGGCGCGGTCCATGGCCCCCTCCGGGGAGAGGGGGGCCAGCTCCGGCCGGGTCCGGGCCAGATAGGAGAGGATGACGGCGGCGGCGGTGGGTCCGCAGCCCGCCCGCTGCTGCCACAGATCGGGAAACCAGTCCTGATCCGCCCCGTGGGTCACGGCCCCGTCAGGGCCGGTGATATCCATCCACGCGGGATGGGCGATGGAAACATGCGCGCTCAAGGTCACATCTGCCTTTCTTTTTGGGTTGACTGTGCCCAGTATAACACCCGCCGCCCGGCCCGTCAAAGGTTGTCTTTCCGCCGGGGGCGTGCTATACTGTCCGGGTACGAAACAAAAAGGAGTGTACCGCCATGTCCCAGCTCTCTCTCACCGAGGGAAATGTCAGGCGGGCGTTAAGCCGCTTTGCCATCCCCTTCCTCGGTGCTTCCCTGCTGCAATTTCTGTACGGCGCGGTGGACCTGATCGTGGTGGGACAGTTTGCCGACCAGGCGGGCATCGCCGCCGTGTCCACCGGCAGCCAGGTCATGCAGGCGGTGACCAATTTTATTATCGGCCTGTCCACCGGCGGTACGGTGCTGGTGGGGCAGTACCTGGGCGCCCGGCGGGGGGAGGACGTAAACCGGGCCATCGGCACCCTGTTTTCCCTCTTTGCCCTCATCGCCGTGGTCCTGGCGGCCGCCTTCGCCCTGTCCACCAACGCCATTGTGGCGCTGATGCAGGTGCCCGCCGCGGCGGTGGCGCCCGCCCGGCAGTACCTGTTTATCTGCGCCTGCGGCCTGGTGTTCATCACCGGCTACAATATGGTCAGCGGCGTGCTCCGGGGCCTGGGGGACTCCAAGCGGCCCATGTACTTCGTGCTGGTGGCCTGCATCATCAACATCGTGGGGGATCTTCTGCTGGTGGGAGTGTTCGGCCTGGGGGCGGCGGGGGCCGCCCTCGCCACCGTGGCTGCCCAGGGGGTGAGCCTGGCCCTGGCCCTGGCGGTACTCCGCCGCCGGGACTTCCCCTTTGATTTTAAGCGGCGTTCCTTTCGGATTCAGGGGGACAAGGCGGCCCGCATCCTCCGCCTGGGCCTGCCTGTGGCGGTGCAGAATGTGCTGGTTACCCTCTCTTTTCTTATCATCACCGCCATTGTAAACCACATGGATGTTCTGGCCCAATCCGCCGCTGTGGGCCTGGTAGAGCGCATCACCGGCTTTATCATGCTCTTCCCCATCGCCTTCCAGTCGGCTATTTCCGCCATGACCGCCCAGAATATGGGTGCGGGCCGCCCCGACCGGGCCCGGCAGGGGCTGAAATACGGTATCCTGTTTTGTCTGGCGGCCGACATCGCCATGTTTGTCCTGGTTCAGCTTGTCCCGGGGCTGGCCATGCGGCTGTTCACCCCCGATGCCGAGGTGATCTACCACGGGGTGCTCTACCTGCGCACCTACAGCATCGACTGCATTCTGGTCACCTTTGTGTTCACCCTCAACGGTTTTTACAGCGGCTGCGGCCGCACCGGCTTCACCCTGTTCAACAGTTTGGCATCCACCTTCCTGGTACGGGTACCGGCGGTATTTTTCATCAGCCTGCTCCCCGGTGTCACTCTGCTGCACATCGGTGTGGCCGCGCCGGCGGCCTCCGCCATCCAGGTGCTCCTCCAGCTCCTCTACTTCCGCACCGGCCGGTGGAACCACTCGGTTCTGGGGGAGGCGCAGACATGACCGCCGAAGTGCTGGCCTTCCTGGGAGGCGCTCCGGGCCCCATTTCCCTCTTTGAGGCATGGGAGGAGGCCGTCCTGGCCTGCGGGGAGAGCACCATGAAGGTGTCCAAAACCCAGATTTCCTGGGGAAACCCCCTTCAGTTTGCCGTTCTCTCCCAGCCCCGGCGGGCCGCCCAGCGGCGGACCGGGGCTCTGCTGGCCACCCTGGGGCCGGGCCGCCGGGTGGAGCACCCCCGCATCCTCCAGGCCGTGGAGCCCTATCCCGGCCGCTGGACCCACCATCTGCTCCTGACCGCACCGGAGGATGTGGACGGGCTGCTGGCGGCCTGGCTGGCCGAGGCCTACCGCTTTGCCAGGGAAAAACAGAGGCGCGCCTGATCTCAGGCGCGCCTCTGTTTGGATGTGTCAGGGACGCAGACCGCTGCCGCCCTGCATGGTGATGGTCTCACCGGAGATATACTTGGCATCCTCTGAGCACAGGAACACAGCGGTGCGGCCGATGTCCTTCTCCGGGTCGCCGAAGCGACCGGCGGGGATGCCCTTGATGGTCTGCTCGGATACCGCCGGATACTCCTCCCGCCACTTCTTGAGGGCGTCGGTCATCACCAGGGGGCAAATGAGGTTGCAGTTGATGCCGTCGGGGCCCCACTCGGTGGCGGCCACACGGGTCATGCCCCGGATGCCCTCCTTGGCTGCGGCGTAGGAGGACTGGCCGGGCTTGCCGAACAGGCCCGCGCCGGAGGCGAAGTTGACCACGGAGCCCTTCGTCTCCTTCAGGTAGGGGTAGCAGTGCTTCATATAGAAGAAGGCGGCGTACAGGCCGGAGTAGATGGCCTGGTCAAACTGCTCCTTGGTGTGCTCGGCCAGGGGGACGCCGGAGGCCGAGTTCTGGGCGTTGTTGATCAAAAAGTCGATGCGGCCCAAGGTGTCCGCCGCCTGCTTCACCACGGCCGCCACCTGCTCCTCCACGCCGCCATCGGCCTGGCAGGCCAGCACCTTCACGCCCTAGAGCCGCTCCAGCTCCTCCTTGGCGTCGTCCAGCTTCTTGGTGTTCCGGCCGGTGATGACCAGATTGCAGCCCTCCTTGGCGAAGGCGGTGGACAGGCCGTAGCCGATGCCGCCGCCCTTGCCGCCGCCGGTGATAATCGCTACTCTGCCGTCAAACTTACCCATATCGTCTCCTCCTTGAACTTTTTAGTTTTATTTTGATACTATTTGTATCATACTCCTTTCGACGGCGGATTGCAAGAGAAAACTACCTCTATACGGCGGTTTTAGGGAACATATGTTTGCATTTTAACCCAGGCTATGCTATACTGGCTTGGGAGTATACCAATAAGGAGGGTCTGCCATGAAAACGCTCTCGCCCAAGCAACAGCAGATCTATGACTATATCGTTTCCTTCTCCGGCCTCCACGGCTATCCCCCCTCGGTGCGGGAGATCGGGGAGTATGTGGGGCTCAAGTCCCCCTCCACTGTCCACTTCCACCTGAAGGGGCTGGAGGCGGCGGGGCTGATCACCAAGGCCGAGGGAAAGACCCGTGCCATTACCATCAGCGGCCCACACCCGGGCGCGCCGGAGCCGGCGGGAGAGGAGCCCGACCAGGTGCCTGTGGTGGGCAGTGTGGCCGCCGGAGCCCCCATTCTGGCCCAGGAGTGCATTGAGGACTATCTGACCTTTGACACCGGAGGACTGACAGGGGAGCACTTCGCCCTGCGGGTACGGGGGGAGTCCATGAGGTACGCGGGTATCCTCCCCGGCGACCTGGTGGTGGTACACCAGCAGCAGGACGCCCGCAGCGGGGAGATCGTGGTGGCCCTCTTTGAGGATGAGGCCACGGTCAAGACCCTGCGCCGCAGGGACGGACACACCTGGCTTATGCCGGAAAACCCGGACTATGAGCCCATTGACGGCGACGGCTGTACCATTCTGGGCAAGGTGGTGGCCGTGGTGCGGAGGTACTGAGGTTGAGTCCTGTGCCGAAGCCCGGTTGGATGAAACAATGAATAAGGGATTATACTGCTCATGTCCGCCCGCAGGCGGAAGAAAGGAGCCTGACCGATGGGAAAGAACGACCGCTTTCAGATCATCTATACCCAGGGGATCACGGATATCACCCGTATCCTGCTGGACACCCGGACGGGGGTGCTCTACCTCCAGACGGTGAGCGGCTATGCCGGCGGCCTCACTCCCCTGCTGGACAGCGAGGGCAGGCCCATGAAATGGCTGCCGGAGGAGGGAGAGGCATGAGACTGGTTACCTGGAACGTCAACGGCCTGCGTGCATGCCTGGGCAAGGGTTTTCTGGACTTCTTCCAGCGGGTGGACGCCGACGTGGTCTGCCTCCAGGAGACCAAGCTCCAGCCCGACCAGATCGCACTGGAGCTGCCCGGCTACCGGCTCTTCTGGAACAGCGCGGAAAAGAAGGGCTACTCGGGCACGGCGGTGTTCACCCGGGTGGAGCCCCTGTCCGTCACCTGCGGCATCGGCCTGGACGCGCACGACCACGAGGGCCGGGTCATCACCGCGGAGTTCGACGGCTTCTTCCTGGTCTGCTGCTACACCCCCAACGCCCAGAACGAGCTGGCCCGCATCGACTACCGGATGCAGTGGGAGGACGACTTCCGGGCCTACCTCATGGAGCTGGACAAAAAGAAGCCGGTGGTGCTGTGCGGCGATCTCAACGTGGCCCATGAGGAGATCGACCTGAAGAACCCCAGGAGCAACCGGGGCAACGCGGGCTTCTCCGACCAGGAGCGGGGCAAGATGACCGAGCTGCTCTCCAGCGGCTTTACCGACACCTTCCGCGCCCTCTACCCCGACCGGACGGGGGCGTACACCTGGTGGAGCTACCGCTTCAACGCCCGGAAGAACAACGCGGGGTGGCGCATCGACTACTTTATCGTGTCCGACCGCCTGCTTCCCCGGGTGAGGGACAACATCATCCACGCGGAGGTGGAGGGCAGCGACCACTGCCCCGTGGAGCTGGTGCTGGACTGATCATCCAAAACGGAGCCCCCGCCGGCACACGCCGGCGGGGGCCTTTTCTCTTGCCGCCCGTCACTCCTTCAGCCCCAGCAGCACCTGCCCCGCCGCCCGGGCAAAAAGCCGCGCCCCGGCCAGGGCCTCCTGAAGGGTGTTGCCGTGGGTGCCCACCTCCACCAGCAGAGAACCGTTGGAGAGCTGCTGGTTGTACCGGGAGGAGCGCATGGTCATGGGCCGGGCCAGGGTGGGATAGAGGGTGTTCATGCTCTCCTGGATGCGGCAGGCCAGGGACAGGTTCTGCATCCAGTTGGGGTGTTCTCCCCCCTCGCTGGAGCCCAGCACCAGCATGACCTGGGCGGTGTCCACCCCGTCGATCCGGGTGACGGCCTTGTATACCGTGCCGTCCTCCCCCACCAGGGCGTCCCGGTGGACGTCCAGCACGATTTTGATGGAGGGATATTGCTCCAGGTACCGCTGTACCGCCTCGGCGGAGCGGTCATAGGCCCCGTTGTACTTGGGGTAGTCGTATAGGGTGCGGTCGTGTACCACGGTGAGGCCCAGCTCGGTGAACACCCGCTCCATCTCGTCCCCCACCCGAACCACGTTGTAGTTTTCGTCCAGAGTGCGGGTGTTGTTGTCCGAGGGCTCGTAAATGTCGGTGCCGTCGGGCGTGTAGGCCTCGCTGCCGTGGGTGTGGACAATCAGAATCTGGGGTCCCTCCGCCGGGAGGGCAATGTTTACGGGGGCTGCCGCGGCGGCGGCCAGATCCACGTCCAGCCCGGTGCGGTTGTAGAGGTACAGGCTCCCGGACACCTCATAGCCCTGGGTGCTGGTGGGAACCAGGGTGCGGGCAATGATGTCCTCCGGCGCGGCAGTGGTCTCGGGAGGCGGCTCGCTGATGTCGTCGTGATCCTGGGCGGGCTGCCCGGCGGGCAGATCGGGGGTGGCGGGCGCAGAGCCGTCCAGATGGCCGGCCACGGCGTCCCCATTCCCCCGCAGCAGAGGAGACTGGTCCACCACCAGGCGGGCCCAGCCGCTCAGGCCGGACAGGGGACCGTCGTCCTCCGCTACTTGTCCCAGTTCTGCGGAGAGGGCGGCGGAGACAAAGCCGGGGTCCTGCCCCAGACTGCGGAAGGCATTGGCGGCGGAGCCTCCGCCCGAGGGGAGGGCGTGGGGGGCGGAGCCTCCGCCGCTGCACACCAGCAGGGCCCATACCGCCAGGGTGGCCAGAAAGAGGGCGAGACTGCGGCGGAGCAGGCGGCCCCATTGAATTCTGGGCTTCATAGTTCATCATCCTTTGTAAGTAAGATGTCCCCCTCGGGGGCGGATATGGATCTCTATGCGCCCCACAGGGGGAATATGCCAGAGGGCCTGTCTTGACTTTTTCAGTCAATTCGATATAATGCTTTTACGATCGAATGCAGAGGGGGCGGTCCGGGTGGAGAGCCGCGGAGAGGTGCTCAACCAGTTTCTGGTGGAGGTGTTTGGCCAGATCCTGAAGGCGGAGGCCGCCTGCCTGGCCGGGAAAGACCTCTCCCTGCGGGAGCTGCACCTGATCGACGCCGTGTGCCGGGCGGTGGATCAGGGCGGGGACAACCGCTCCACCGCCATTGCCGCCGCCCTGGGGATCACAGCGGGCACCCTGACCTCCGCAGTAAACCTGCTGGAGAAAAAGGGGTACCTGCTCCGCCGCCGGGATGAACGCGACAAGCGGGTGGTACACCTGCTGCCGACCGAGCGGGGCCGGGCCGCCGACGCGCGCCACCGGGACTTTCACCGGCAGATGGTGGCCCATGTCCTGGACGGACTGACCGACGAGGAGGCGGAGTGCACCCTCCGCGCCCTGGGCCGGGTGGCCGAGTTCTTCCGGCGCGGCGCACCGGAGCGGGGATGAACAAGACCCACATCGCAACGATGGGAGAGAGGTTCTTTATGAGCAAAATAGCCATTGCCACAGACAGCAACAGCGGCATAACCCAGGCCCAGGGCCGGGAGCTGGGTATCTTTGTGATGCCCATGCCCTTTTACATCAACGACGAGCTCTTTCTGGAGGACATCACCCTGAGTCAGGAGCAGTTCTACCAGCGTCTGGAGGAGGGGGCCGACGTTAAGACCACCCAGCCCGCCCCCGGCGACGTGCTGGAGCTGTGGGACCGGATTCTGAAGGACTATGACGAGCTGGTTTACATCCCCATGTCCAGCGGCCTGAGCAGCTCCTGCGAGACGGCGGTGATGCTGGCCCAGGACTACGGCGGAAGGGTACAGGTGGTCAACAACCAGCGCATCTCCGTCACCCTGCGGCAGTCTGCGCTGGACGCCCAGGCCCTGGCCGCCGCGGGCCGGAGCGCCGCGGAGATCAAGGCGCTGCTGGAACAGACCAAGTTTGACTCGGACATCTATATTACCGTGGACACCCTCAAGTATCTGAAAAAGGGGGGCCGCTGCACCCCGGCTGCCGCCGCCATCGGTACGGTGCTCAACCTCAAACCGGTGCTGCGCATCAAGGGCGAGAAGCTGGACTCCTTTGCCAAGGCCCGGGGCTGGAAGGCCGCCAAGAAGACCATGCTGGACACCGCCCGCAGGGTGATGGAGACCGACTTCGCCGGCTGCCGCGGGCCGGAGGACCTTCACATCGCCGCCGCCTTTACCGGAACGCGGGAGGAGGCCCAGGAGTGGCTGGAGGAGCTGGAGGCGGCCTTTCCCGGCTACCCCATCCACATGGACCCCCTCTCCCTCTCCGTGGCCTGCCACATCGGCCCCGGCGCCCGGGCGGTCACCCTGACCAAGGCCCTCCCCATCTGAGCCTGCCTAACAGAGCCGCCGGCTATGCCGGCGGCTTTTGCTATGCAAACGCATAGCAAAATTGGCCATGTTCCGCTTACAGCAGCACGGCCATGGGATGACTGCGTGTGGGCCGGAACGGCCCACGTGCGCAAACACTTCGTGCACCTAGGGCTTGTTTGAAAAATGTCGACATGCCCAATCGACGGGCCTTTTGACCGCTGGACGGCGCAATTTTTCCTTGAAATCCGTCAGGATTCCTGCGAAAAAATTGCTTGCCAGCGGCCCCAAATTCCTCGCCGCTGGGCACATCGCCAATTTTCAAATAAGCCCTAAGCCTTTGCATCGCTTTCTGGTGCGCCCTGTGCGCATGAAGTTTTATGCGGAATTTAAAAAACATGCAAATTTTCTTCACGCTTTATACATAATTTGCGGTTATTCTATGTACCGTTAAAAGAAATGAACCCGTCAAAGGAGTGACCAGTTATGTATAACAGTGACTATAACAGACCCCCTGAGGAGCGGGAGCCCATAGAGACCGAGCATTTTCACGTCTGGGACGCTGAGTCCCCCAAGCCCCCCAGGAAAAAGAGCGGGGCGGCCAGGTTTGTGGCCCTGGGCCTTTGCTGTGCCCTGGTGGGCGGCCTGGTGGGCGGCGGCGGCGTACTGGCCGCCAGCCATCTGAGCGGAGGAAAGACCACTATTTACCAGGGTACCTCCCCCAACAGCATCGTATCCCTGGCCCATGTGGACGGGCAGACCGTCCTCTCACCCGAGCAGATCTACGCCGCCAACCTGGGCGCGACGGTGGGCGTCAACGGCAATGTGGATACCAATGTGTTCGGCTATACGGTGAAGAACGCCGTATCCGGCTCCGGCTTCGTCATCGGCAGCAACGGCAGCTCCAGCTACATCCTCACCAATTATCACGTCATCGACGGCGTCAGCGACATCAAGGTGTTTTTCTCCGACGGCAAGAGCTATGACGCCACCCTGGTGGGCGGTGAAAAGGAGAACGACATCGCCGTGCTGAAAATCGACGTGGGCAACCTCCAGACGGTCACCCTGGGCGATTCCGACCAGCTCAACGTGGGCGAGGACGTGTACGCCATCGGCAACCCCCTGGGCGAGCTGACCTTTACCTTCACCGGGGGCTATGTCTCCGCCAAGGACCGCTCCGTCACCATGAGCGATGGAACGGTAATGAACATGCTCCAGACCGACACCGCCATCAACTCCGGCAACTCCGGCGGCCCCCTGTTCAACGAGTACGGCCAGGTGATCGGCATCGTCTCCGCCAAGCTGTCCAGCAGCTCCAACTCCGAGGCTTCGGTGGAGGGCCTGGGCTTTGCCATCCCGATCAACGACGTGAAGGATATGGTTACCTCCATCATTGAGCACGGCTACGTCACCGGCAAACCCAACGTGGGCATTCTGATGAAGGACGTGCCCCAGGAGGCCCAGCAGTACGGCGTTCCCGCCGGCTCGGAGGTGCTGGCTGTCCTGGACGGCTCCGGTGCCGGCAAGGCCGGCCTCCAGGCGGGCGATATTATTACCGCTGTCAACGGCACCGCAGTGTCGGGCAGCGAGGCCCTCAAAGCCGCCGTCCAGGACTGTAAGGCGGGCGATAAGGTGACCTTTTCCGTTTACCGGGACGGGGACACGGTGGAGCTTGAGATCACCCTGGATGAGGATAACCAGACCACCCAGGAGGCTATGGAGCAGCTCCAGAAGGATTATCAGGAGCAGCAGGCCCAGCAGGAACAGCAGCAGCCCCAGCAGAATGGCGGTTATTTTCCCTGGCCCTTTGGCTGGTAAAATGTCTGGATTTAGTTAAATAGATGATAGAAGCAGCGGCGCACGGATACCCGTGCGCCGCTGCTTTTTAGGTGACTCCCCGGTACTTTTTGCGGGTTGCGATACCGCCCCGGATATGCCGTTCCGCTTTATTTTCGTCCAGCACCTGCTTGACCTGGAGGTAAAGAGGCTTTTTTAAGGCGGGGAGAAGCGCACCTATGGCCCGGAACCGT
>OAVM01000592.1_pt1 | contig 10126 bp, 9 predicted proteins | sample 1476421 | NCBI WGS metagenome assembly OAVM01 (sample SAMEA2580099, study PRJEB22360) | human gut metagenome | biome: human gut; feature: human-associated habitat; material: faeces | place: Denmark | collected 2008/2010
AGGGTGCGCCCCCCGGTATCGCCGGGGGGCGCACCCTGTCTGCTCTTTGCTTTGCAAAAGCATAGCAAAATTGGCCATGTGCCGCTTTCAGCGGCACGGCCATGAAATCAAAGCGCATGGGCCTGGACGGCCCATATGCGCATAAACTCCATGCGCCACAAGCCTTTGCCCGTTTTCGTGGTGCGCTCTTGGCGCATGAAGTTTTATACCAGGGCGTCCGAGGCCTTGAGAATTCCGTCCAGCTCGGGGAGAAAATCCACCTCGGCCACGGCGGCGCTCGGCGGGACGCGGCTGGATACCTTCTGGCCCAGGATACGGTTGGTGACAAAGACATGGAGGCGGTCTCCCTGGACGCAGACGGCCAGGGGCTTGTCGGTGGCGGCGGACAGCCGGCGCAGGGCGGCGAGGAAGGCGTCACCGGGCACGTCGGGTTTGCCCTCCGGCCGGAGGGCAAACCCGGTGCCGTCCTCCATCCAGTCGGGGCCGAAGCCCACCACCCGCCGCAGCCCGCTCTCCCGGCGCAGCATGGCGTCCCGGGACGGCTTCATCATCACCCGCTCGTGGATGAGCCGCCAGTCCAGCCCGGTGTCCTTCCCCAGCTCCACCGTCACCCAGGTGCCCACCACGAACTCGTGGTGGGTTTTCCCCTCCATGGAGAAGGAATGGGTAAACCCGGCGTCACCCAGGCGCACACGGCGGCCGTGGTAGGTACCGGAGCCGCCCTCCCGCACCAGGACAGAGCCCTTGGCGTCGTTGGCGGCGACCAGGCGGGCGCGGCGCAGCTCCCCCTCCTCCAGGGTGGGCGCTTCGGTGTGGCGGGCGTCCTGGAGGCGCCGGGCCAGGGTACACTGGCCGCAGGCGTGGACAAAGGCCCGCTGGTAGGCCTTCCCCGCCCTCCGTACCACCACCAGGTGGTAGACCAGGCTGGCCGCCACCAGCGCCAGGGTAACGCGCTTGTCCACAAAGAAGAAGACCAGCGCCAGGACGGCCGCTGCCAGATAACCCAGGTAGAGCAGGCGCAGGCGGCGGTATTGGCGGATGAGGCTGCTTACCAGCTCCGCAGATTCTGATTTCATGGTGTGACACTCCTTTTGACCAGAACAGTACAAAAACTTTGTATTCATGTTCAGTGTAACAGAGATTTTTGTTCCGCACAAGGAGCAGCAGGCGGAGGACGAACCGCGCCTACTCTTATCTGTTTTGCACAAATTTCACTTGTTTTTTTCTGACAAACTATAAAAATCAACCGATAATTTCTATAAATTTACAGTTCTAAGCGAAACAAATCTTCCATATTTGAAACGTAGAACGGGTATTTTTGAAATCTTAAATTCATTTTTCTGAAACCCACACAGAGTTTACAAATTTGCTCTCCCATTTCATTGCCTTTTGCGAATGGAAAACCCATGCTGCGGCCTGCTATCATAGTGCCACGGTAGTGAAGCGCCCCCATCCCCCACAAGCAAGCAAGCACGGAACATCCCCAGCGTATGAACTGAATGAAAGGAAGGAATCGAACAATGAAGTTCAAGAAACTGACCGCTCTGCTTCTTTCCGCCTCCATGGCAGTCGGCCTGCTGGCCGGCTGCGGTGGCACCCCCTCTAACACGGAAACCGGCACTCCCTCCACCGGCGATCCCGGCACCGAGGCGACCGGCAGCACCGCCTCCGGCGAGAGCAGCCTGAAGGGCAAGCGTGTCCGCGTGGTCATCGGCTCCACCTCCACCGGCGGCGACTCCTACATGATCGCCGACATGGTCACCCGCTATCTGGGCGAGGAGATGGGCTTCAACGGCAAGGTGGACGCCATCGGCAACGCCCAGGCGCTGGACACCATCTCCAAGGCCAAGGGCGACGGCACCACCATCATGATGTTCCACGACATGGCGTTCCTGAGCGTACTCTTCGGCGCGGTCAGTGAGGATTACGCCCTGGAGAACCTGACCGTCGGCCCCCGCATCGGCGTCAACCCCGGCGGCTGCTTTGTGGCCAAGGCCGACGCTCCCTACAACAACCTGAATGAGGCCGCCCAGTGGCTGGCCGATAACCCCGGCGAGGAGCTGCGGGTGAACATTGAGTCCGGCTCCGCCTCCCACCTGGACTTTGTGGTGTGGTATATGTGGGTTCAGGAGCAGTACGGCGACGAGGTGGCCAGCCGCATCAAGGCCCTGGTGGGCGGCACCACCGACGAAAAGAAGCAGCGCCTCTGGGACGGCAACACCGACATCATCTACGCCGACTACTCCTCCTGCGTGGAGTTCACCAAGGAGGGCGTGGACGCCCAGCTGGCCATGAAGCTCTTTGACACCTGCGGCAACCTGGAGGGCAGCGGCGTTATCTCCATGGCCGACGACGGCATCACCTTCAACGGCGAGCCCTTCGACTTCAACAAGGACTTCTTCATGCTCTTCCCCAAGGACATGGACGAGGGCATTCTGAATGAGATCGCCGCCGCCATGCAGAAGGTCTGTGAGAACCCCGATTTCCAGGCTGAGATGGCCGGCCTGCTCTACAGCGCCGTCACCGCCGAGGAGGCGGATCTGGAGGCCTCCCGCCAGTTCATCAGCGACAAGCGGGACATTGGCCAGGAGATCATCGACGTGGCCCCCGGCCTGGACGAGCTGACCTAATATCTGTTGGAGTGTCACCCCGTTGAAGCCCAGCCGGCGGTTGGCGCTTCAGCGGGGTGATATTCTGTGATACCACCCTGCGAAAGAGAGGTAATAAGATGCGTATCAATGTGGAGTATTCAACCCAGCACTGGATTTTCCCCATCATCACCATTGGAATTCTGGTGATTCTGGGCGTCCTGCTGATCGCCCTGGAGGGGCGGGCCCGGATCAAGGCGGGCAAGGGCTTTTTTGTCAAGCCCGGCCGCTTCTTCGTGGAACACTACGACAAGTTCAAATTCTGGGGTACGATCGCCCTGATGGTGGTCTACTTCTTCCTGCTGGACAAGCTGGGCTTCACCTTCTGGTCCATCATCTGCCTGTTCCTGTTCAACACCCTGTTTGCCAACAAGGCGCAGCTGAAAAACCCCAGGTACCACATCACCAGCCTGATCATCTCCGTGGTGGCCTGCCTGATTATCAGCGTTGTGTTCGGCACCGCGTTCGCCATCACCCTGCCCTCCGGTCTCCTCACCATTGAGATTCCGTCCCTGGGCTTCATTCTCTACTAAAGAAAGGCTGGTGTGATTCATGGGATTTGAACTGCCCTTCGTGATCGGCCCGGAGTACATCGCCGTGGCCCTGTTCGGCGTCGTCATCGGCATCATCTTCGGCGCCATCCCCGGTATGACGGCCACCATGGCCGTGGCCGTGTTCCTCCCCCTGACCTACGCCTACTCCATGGAGATGGCCCTCTATCTGCTGCTGGGCCTCTATGTGGGCGGCATCTCCGGCGGCCTGGTCCCCGCCATCCTCATCAACATTCCCGGCACCCCGTCGTCGGTGTGTACGACCTTCGACGGACACCCAATGGCCTTGCGGGGCGAGGGAGAACGCGCCCTGAAAATCGGCGTCACCTCCTCCTTCATGGGCGGCATGATCTCCCTGGTGGTGCTGGCCCTCTTCACCCCCATCCTGGCCGGCTGGGCCATCAAGTTCTCCGCCGTGGAGAAGTTCCTCATCATCCTCTTCGCCCTCACCGTCATCGCCGCCCTGTCCCGGGGCCAGATGCTCCGCGGCCTGTGGATCGGTATGCTGGGCGTGCTGGTGGCCATGATGAACCAGTTCTCCGTCAACAATGAATACCGCATGGTCCCTGAGTTCCTGGAGAGCCAGATGCAGAGCGGCTTCCAGCTCTTCCCCGTGCTCATCGGCCTGTTCGCCGTCTCCGAGATGCTCCAGCAGTGTGAGACTGGCATGCACGCCTCCTACAGCAAGGATGATACGCTGGAGGTCAAGAACAACGTCAAGTTCAGCCTTCTCCACGACTTCAAGGGGCAGATCATCAATGTGTTCCGCTCCGCCCTGCTGGGCACCTTCATGGGCATCCTGCCCGGTGTGGGCGGCTCCGCGGCCTCCCTGATCGCCTACTCCCAGGCCAAGAGCTGGTCCAAGCACCCCGAGCTGCTGGGCACCGGCGTGCCCGAGGGCCTGATCGCCTCTGAGACTTCCAACAACGGCCTGACCGGCGGCGCCCTGGTGCCCCTGCTGAGCCTGGGTATTCCCGGCGACTCCACCACCGCCGTCCTGATCGGCGCCTTCATGCTCCAGGGCATTCAGGTGGGCCCCCTGTTCATCACCAACAATCCGGTGATCTGGAACACCATTCTGGTGGCCCTGCTGTGCTGCAATATCCTGATGTACCTGGTCATGTTCTTCCCGGTGAAGCTGCTGGCGAAGATCGTCCTCATTCCCCAGGAGCGCCTGTACCCCGTGGTGCTCATGATGTGCACCGTGGGCGCCTACGCCACCCTCAACGGCCGCATGTTCGACGTGTGGTGCCTGCTGCTCTTCGGCATTGTGGGCCTTCTGATCAAGAAGTTCCACTTCCCCGTGTCCTGCTTCCTCATCGGCTTCATTCTGGGCGGCGACCTGGAGGACTACTTCATTCAGGTGCTCACCGCTTATAACGGCTCCCTGACCGGCCTGTTCGTGCGCCCCATGAGCTGGGTTATCTGGGCGCTGATCATCCTGTCCGTGGTCTACGCCGTTCTGGACAACCGCAAGGCCAAGCGCCAGGAGAAGGAGCTCTCCGGCAAGCAGTAATCATCATAACGCCTCGATGTCATTCCGTCCGGCGCGCCCCGCGCCCGGTGGAATAACATCGAGTCAAAAGGGAGTATTCGTCTATGAGTGCACCACTTTACATCAAGGTCAAGGACGCGGATAACGTGGCCATCGCGGTCCACGATATCCCCCGCGGCACCGAGATCATGCCCGGCGTCGTCACCCGTGAGGACATCCCCCAGGCCCACAAGATCGCCCTGACTGACATCCCCAAGGGGGGCGAGGTGGTCCGCTACGGCGTGGTGCTGGGCTGCGCCAAGGCTCCCATCCCCGTGGGGGCCTGGATCAACGAGCACATGCTGGACCTGCCTCAGTCCCCCGGCCTGGACGACATGCCCTACGGGACCAGCATCGTCCCAATGGAAGAGCTGCCCGATCCGCCCCGCAGAACCTGGATGGGCTACCGCAACAAAACCGGCCCCGCAGGCACCCGCAACCTGCTGGGCATTGTCACCACCGTCCAGTGCGCCGCCGGTGTGGTCAACGTGGCGGTGGAGCGCATCAAGCGGGAGCTGCTGCCCAAGTACCCCAATGTGGACGGCGTGGTGGCAGTGAACCACCCCTACGGCTGCGGCGTGGCCATTAAGGCCCGGGAGGCCCATATCCCCATCCGGGCGGTCACCAACCTCATCCGCCACCCCAACTTCGGCGGCGAATTGATGGTGGTGGGCCTGGGCTGTGAAAAGCTCACCTACGACATGGTGCTCCCCCCGGAGGACATCACCCCGGAGAACACCCTCACCCTCCAGGACTACCGGGGCCACGACGCCATGATGCAGGCCCTGATGGAGATGGCCGAGCGGAAGCTGAAACGGCTCAACGAGCGCCGCCGGGAGGAGCTGCCCCTCAGCGAGCTGCTCATCGGCATGCAGTGCGGCGGCTCCGACGCCTTCTCCGGCCTCACCGCCAACCCCAGCGCCGGCTACGCCGCCGACATGCTGGTGAAGGGCGGCGCCACCGTCCTGTTCAGCGAGGTCACCGAGGTGCGCGACGGAGTGCATCTGCTGGCCGCCCGCTGCCGCGACGCGGCCGCCCGGGACAAGCTGGCCGCCGAGATGAAGTGGTACGACGACTATCTGGACGCCGGCGGCGTGGACCGGGACGCCAACCCCACCCCCGGCAACAAGAAGGGCGGCCTGGCCAACATCGTGGAGAAGGCCATGGGCTCCATCGCCAAGTCGGGCACCGCCCCCATCGAGGAGGTGCTCTCCCCGGCGGAGAAGCCCCATAAGCACGGCCTGATCTACGCCGCCACTCCCGCCAGCGACATCGTCTGCGGGCCCTGCCAGTTGGCCAGCGGCATCGGGCTTCAGGTCTTTATGACCGGCCGGGGCACCCCCTACGGGCTGGCCGCCGCCCCGGTCATCAAGGTCTGTTCCCGCAACGAGATGAAGGAGCACTGGTTTGACCTCATCGACGTCAACGCCGGCCCCATCGCCACCGGCGAGAAGACCATCGCCGACGTGGGCGCCGAGCTGTTCCACCTGATTCTGGACGTGGCCAGCGGCGTGAAGAAGCCCTACTCCGACCAGTACGGCTTCCACAACGACCTGTGCATCTTCAATCCCGCGCCTATTACCTGACAAGAGAAAGGTCGGTTTGGTATGGAAATCAAACAGGGGGGCGTCGTCTCCCGTCTGCTGGCCGACGTGCCCATTCCCCGCATGTTCCGCGCCGAGCAGCTCTTCCCCCGGGAGCGCATTGCCCCCGCAGACATCCCCGCCGCCGTGGCGGGGGAGCTGTCCCGGGAGCCCTTCCGCTCCAAAATCCGGCCCGGCATGTCCATCGCCATCACGGCGGGCAGCCGGGGCATCGCCAACGTGGACCTCATCACCCGGTCCATCGTGGACTTTGTAAAGGCCAGGGGCGCCGTCCCCTTCATTGTGCCCGCCATGGGCAGCCACGGCGGCGCCACTGCCGAGGGGCAGTTGGAGGTGCTGGCCAGCTACGGCATCACCCCGGAGGCCATGGGCTGTGAGATCCGCAGCAGCATGGAGGTGGTGGAGCTGGGCGCCTCCGACACCGGCCTGCCGGTGTACCTGGACAAAAACGCCTATGAGGCCGACGGTATCATCGTCTCCTGCCGCCTCAAGCCCCACAACGCCTTCCGCGGCCCCTACGAGAGCGGGCCCTGCAAGATGCTCGCCGTGGGCCTGGGCAAGCAGAAGGGGGCCGAGCGGGTCCACTCCGACGGCATGGGCAAGATCGGGGCCAACATCCCCTCCATCGCCAAGGTCATTCTGGCCAGGGCCCCCATCCTCTTTGCCCTGCCCTGTATCGAGAACGCCTATGACGAGACCTGCCGCATCGAGGCCATCGACAGGGACGACATTCTCGCCCGGGAACCGGAGCTGCTCCAGTACGCCTTTGAGCGGATGCCCTCCCTGCTGGTGGGCGCCTGCGACGTGCTGGTGGTGGACGAGACGGGCAAGAACTACTCGGGCACCGGCGTGGACCCCAACATTACCGGCACCTTTTCCACCGAGTACGCCCACGGCGGGGTGGAGGTGCAGCGCACCTGCTTTCTCGATCTGAGCGCGGCCAGCCACGGTAACGCCCTGGGCGTGGGCCTGGCCAACGTGATCACAAAGCGGTTCTTTGACAAAATCGACACGGAAAAGATGTACCCCAACTGTCTCACCTCTACCGTCCTCACCTCCGCCCGCATCCCCTGCGTGGTGGCCAACGACAGGGAGGCTATTCAGATGTGTATCCGCACCTGCACCGGCATCGACCGCAACCGCGCCCGGATCATCCGCATCCCAAACAGCCTCCACATCGGCCGCATCATGCTCAGCGAGGCCTATTACAGGGACGTGAAGGCGGGTAAATGGCCCGGCGTGGCGGCCTGCTCTGAGCCCGAGCCGCTGGAATTTGACGGGGACGGGGCCCTTCTCACCCCCATCGAGGGGTAGTATGGACAGCTTTTTCAAGATGGTGGACGTGCAGACCGTCCTCTTCATCTACATGGCGGTGGGCTTCTTCTGCCGCAAGAAGGGCATTTTCAACGACGCGGCCCGGGATAAGCTGACCGACTTTGTGGTGCTCATCACCCTGCCCTGCATGATCTTTGAGTCCTTCCACATGGAGTTCAGCCTGGAGTCCCTCAAGCAGGGGGGCGTGGCCGTCCTCATCGCCACCGTCATGGCCGCGGCGGCCCTGCTGCTGGGCAAGGTGCTCTACAACCGCTTTCCCTATGGGGAGAAGAGCATCCTCCAGTACGGCACCCTGGTCACCAACTCCGGCTTTGCCGGACTGCCCGTGGTCAGCGGCGCCTACGGCGACGAGGGCCTCTTTCTGGGCTCCCTGTTCATCATCCCCACCCGCATCCTCATGTGGAGCGCCGGCATCTCCCTGTTTACCAAGGCCGACACCAAGCAGGCCGTCCGAAAGGTGCTGCTCAACCCCGGCATCATCGCCGTGGAGGTGGGGCTGGTATGGATGCTCTTCCAGCTCCCCCTGCCCCACTTTGTGGATACCGCGGTGGATAACCTGGGGGCCTGTACCTCCCCCATGGCCATGGCCCTGGTGGGGGCCATCCTGGCCGACGTGCCCCTCAAGACCGTATTCGACCCCAGGTGCTTCTACCTGGTGGCGGTGCGGCAGTTCCTGCTGCCTGGCATCTGTCTGGCAGCTCTGCGCCTGCTGGGGATGGATCCCCTCACCATCGGCGTGAGTGTGGTCATCACCGGCATGCCCATCGGCTCCACCACCGCCATCCTGGCCCAGAAATACGGGGCGGACGCCCAGTTCGCCTCCAAGTGTGTGTTTATCTCGACGCTGACCAGCCTGGTCACCGTCCCCATTTTGACCCTGTTCCTTTGATGGAGAAAGGAGCCATCCCTATGCAGCAGTCCTATGATGTCGTCATCATCGGCGGCGGGGTGGTGGGCAGCGCCATCGCCCGGGAGCTCTCCCGGTACAAGCTGCGCATCGCCGTGCTGGAGAAGGAGAGCGACGTCTGCACCCAGACCAGCGGGCGCAACACCGGTATGCTCCACGCCGGGTTCCTCTATAAGACCAGCTCCCTCAAGGCCATCTGCGCCGTGGAGGGCAACCAGGAGTTCGACCAAGTAGCCCGCGAGCTGGATGTCCCCTTTAAGCGCACCGGAAAGCTCATTGTGGGCTTCACCGATGAGCACCGCCAGCGGCTGGAGCAGTTCATGGCCCGGGGCGAGGCCAACGGCGTGAAGGGCCTGGAGCTCATCGACCGCAAGCGGATGGATGAGCTTGACCCCAGCGCCGGCGGCAATTTCGCCATGTGGTGCCCGGCCAGCGGTATTCTGGATCCCTTCCTCTACACCATCGCCCTGGCGGAGAACGCGGTTCACAACGGGGCGGAGTACCACCTCAACTGCGCTTTCACCGGCGAGACCCGGCAGGCCGACGGCACCCACCTGCTCCACACCACCAGGGGCGACTTCCACACCCGCTGGGTGGTAAACAGCGCGGGGCTCAACTCCGCCGTGGTCAGCGAGCAGCTGGGCATTCCCGGCTATGTAATCAAGCCGGTCAAGGGCGAATACTTCGTCCTTGACAAGCTGGCGGGCCAGTTTGCCAAGATTCCCGTCTATCCCGCCCCCAATCCGGACAATACGTTTGACACCCATGCCACGCCCACCGTGGACGGAAATGTACTGGTGGGGCCCGACAGCCAATTGGCGCGGGATTTCCAGGACTACGAGTCCACCCAGGCCGCCATGGACGGCCTCATTGAGAGCGGTTCGCGGATGTTCAAGCACATGGACCGCGCTTACTTCATCCGCAATTTTGCCGGCATCCGGCCCAAGCGCATCGACCCCGCCACCGGCGCGGTGCAGGACTTCGTGCTGGAGTGCCGGGACGAGGCGCCCGGCGTGGTCAACCTGGTGGGCATCGAGTCCCCCGGCGTCACCTCCGCCCTCCCGCTGGCCCGCCGGGCCGTGGCCCTCATCGCCCGGCAGGAGGCGCTGGAGCCCAATCCCGACTTTGATCCCATCCGGCACGGCATCCGCCGTTTTGCCGATATGACCGACGAGGAGCGGGCCGCCGCCATCGCGGAGAACCCGGACTACGGCGAGATCTTCTGCCGCTGCGAGAAGGTCACCAAGGCCGAAATTCTCCAGGCCATCCACAACCCCCTGGGCGTCCACACCGTCAACGGCATCAAGGTGCGCACCCGTGCCACCATGGGCCGCTGCCAGGGCGGCTACTGCGAGACCCGCATCACCGAGGCCCTCCGCCGGGAGCTGGGGGAGGACTTCAGGGACATCCACCTGGGGCCGGAGGGCTCCTGGATGTTCACCGGGTCAGTGAAGGGAGGGGAGCCGGTATGAACGTGGAACGCCATCAGGCGGTAATCATCGGCGGCGGGCCCGCCGGCCTGGCGCCCCCCCCCCCGGGCGGGGCCG
>OAVM01000593.1_pt1 | contig 10126 bp, 13 predicted proteins | sample 1476421 | NCBI WGS metagenome assembly OAVM01 (sample SAMEA2580099, study PRJEB22360) | human gut metagenome | biome: human gut; feature: human-associated habitat; material: faeces | place: Denmark | collected 2008/2010
TCTTTGATATAGATGGAACATTAACTAATAAATTGACAGGTGAATTGGTACCGAGTGCTCAAAAAACAATTCGTCAATTACAAGAAAATGGTCATTTTGTGTGTATTGCAACTGGACGTGCATACTATAAAACTAAAGATTTTGCAAAAATATCTGGTATACATCACATTGTTAGTAATGGAGGGGCAGCTTTGACAATCGATGACCATGTTATAGCTAACAGACCATTAGACCATAAGACAGCTGTTGCTTTATGTGAAGAAGCTGAACGAAAAGGCTATGGCGTGTTAATTGCAACTGATGATAGCATTGATGTGACTATGATTAATGATAACTTTATCAATCAGGTGGGATATCGTCAGGAACCAACACGCTATTTTTTAAAACAATCACTTCGTTATTGTGATATACCAGAGATTTATAAAATATATATCGCAATTTCACAAGATGATGAGATGAACCTTAAATTAAAAGACTCAATTGGGTATATTCGTTTTGTTGATGACTATTTAACATTTCAGCATGATGAAAAAGATCGAGGAATTTTAAATATGATCAAGACAATTCATGGAAAGGTTGAAGATGTTGTTGTTTTTGGTGATGATTATAATGATCTTGTGATGTTTCGACCTGAATGGACATCAATTGCAATGGGAAATGCATGTGATGCATTGAAGAAAAAAGCAGACTTTGTTACAAAAGCAAGTTATGATGATGGAATTGAATATGCTTGTCGCCATTATGGATGGATATAAAAGAAAGCCCTTACATATGATGTTGACTTTTGAAAAAAATTGGTATAACCTTAAATATGTAAGGAGGCATTGCTATGAACAGTGGACGTTATGGACAACATAATCTAAAAATAATAGGATTGATTTTAGGCGCAATGGTGATAATCTCAACCTTTGTAATTCTTTTATCAGGTGATCGATATGAAGATTACTTAGGTCTAGGTGAATACCCAAATTGTATGAAGGTTGATGAATATGGAGATGCAGGAAATGATGAGGGATGTGTACGTCATACAAGAACGTTAACGCCAGATTATCAAGATGTATACTCATTAAGTTTTGAAACATTTTATATGAAATCTGAAGATACAGCTTATCACAAATATCAGACTTTAAAAGAAAGTATGAAGTCACAAGAAGTCGTGGATAAGAATGAAACGAATATTTCTGATGTATCGACAGTGACTTGCTATAAGACTTCTGATAATCAAGTATGGTTTGTTGTTAAAGAAGGGACAACTGTGTATAAAGCACATGGTGTTAATCAAGATATGTCAAAAAAACAAAAATGGTTTGATGTCTTAAAGATTAATTATCAAGTTCCTCAAATGGTATAAAATAATTTATTGTATACAATTATACAAAAGTGTGATATAATTATTTCTATATCATAAAAGGGGTGATTGATATGGAAAATAGAATTCAAAGTTTTTTTGAAAAATCTTTAGAAGAAAATCAAATTGATAATGAATTATACAAAAAATATTCTGTTAAAAAGGGATTGCGTAATGAAGATGGAACAGGTGTATTGGTCGGATTAACGAAAATCTCAGATGTTGTAGGATATAAAAAAGTTGATGGAGAAAAGTTTGATGATTATGGTAGCCTGTATTATCGAGGTATAAATGTCAAAGATATTATTGAAGCACAGCGTCAAGAAAAAAGATATCTTTTTGAAGAGGTTTGCTTTTTGATTTTGTTTGGTTATTTGCCTAATGAGCAGGAATTTAAAGAGTTCAAACAAATTTTAAGTGATAATTATGAATTGCCTCCACATTATCTTGAGGGGAATATTTTAGGATTTCCAGCTAAAAATTTAATGAATAAACTTCAACAAGAAGTTTTAATGTTGTATTCTTATGATGATAATCCTGATAATACTGAAACAAGGGAAACATTAGAAAAAGGAATTAATTTATTAGCAAAAATTCCATCAATAGTTTGCTATACTTATCAGACAAAAGTTCATTATTTTGATGAACAGAGCTTATTTATTCATCATGTTAATCAGGATTATAGTATAGCTGAAACTATCCTGTCTTTACTGAGGGATGATGGTAATTTTAGTGAGAAAGAAGCAGAAATATTGGATATTTCTTTAGTTTTACATGCTGATCATGGTGGTGGGAACAACTCGACATTTACAAATGTTGTGATTTCCTCAACAGGTACAGATATTTATTCTGCAGTTGCAGGGGCGATTGGTTCGCTAAAGGGTCCACGTCATGGTGGAGCAAATTTGGCTGTTAAAAAGCAAATGGAATTAGCAATTAATGAGATTTCTACGCAGGCATCTGATGAGCAAATCAGAACTATTATACAACGCATTTTGGATAAAGATTTTAATGATAAGAGTGGATTGATTTATGGAATTGGACATGCTGTCTATACTTTAAGTGATCCTCGTAGTGAGATATTGGCTGCGAAATGTAAAGAACTGGCAATGGAAAAAAATCGTCTTGAAGAATTTGAGTTTTATACACGCTTTGCAATGGTTGCGATTGATGAAATATATACAAGAAAGGGTATTCGTGTCTGTACAAATGTTGATTTTTACAGTGGACTTGTTTATGACATGTTAGATATTCCAAGTGATTTATATACATTGCTCTTTGTTGCAGCAAGAACAGTAGGATGGATTGCTCATAATATTGAAAACAAATTATATTCTAATCGTATTATTAGACCGGCAACAAAATATGTAGGTGGAATTGATGAATATGAAAACATTGAAGACCGATAGAAAAGCGTTTTTCTATGATATTGATGGGAACATTAGCAATAGGAACTGATGTTCCTTTATCGATTCAAAAAGCTTTCTATGAATTAAAAAAAGAAGGGCATCTGCTCTTCATTTGTACAGGTCGTCCATATGAATATGCTTCACAATTTTTTCAACAATATGTTGATGGCTTCATTGCAAGTAATGGACGCTATGTTATTTATAGAAATAAGGTTTTATGAGATGAACCGCTGAATCATGAACAGATTATATATTTTATGAAAGTTATAAGAAAACATCACTGTGGTTTCGCTTTTATAGATCATGATAGCGGTTATTTAGAGAATCAAGATATTCAAGTTTTAGAAGAGATTATGACAATCTATAAAAAAGGTTATTATCAGATTGACTTTAATGATGAGGATGTAAGTGGTTATATGTTTGATCTTTATTTTTCACACTATGATCAATTTAAGGCTGTTCAAAATGAACTTAAGGAAACTGTGGTTTTGAATGAACATTATCCTCATTTAAGTGCTGATGCAACAATTTTAGGAATTGATAAAGGTGATGGCTTCAAACGGATCGTTAGAACATATTTGGACTGCAGGTTTTAATTATTTGCATATCTGGACAAGCACAGTTTGGCCATTGTTGATATTAATGTTATTTTCAAAAGTTAAGTTTCTAAAGAAATTGGCAATTCTTTCAATTCCGGCGGCTATTTTCTCAATTATCGAACCAGTTATGTTTGGATTACCGCTAGCATTAAATCCATTTTTGATCATTCCATTTATCATTTCGACATGCATCGGAAGTTTTGTGACATATGGATTATGTATGTTAGGCGTCTTTTCAAAATTCTATGCAACATTACCATGGGCTACACCTCCATTTATTTTAGGACCATTAGCTTCTGGTGATATGATGACGATTGTAGTTGTATTCTTGAATGTTATTATTGGTTTGATTATCTTTTATCCATTTTTTAAAGCCTTTGAAAAAAATGAATTAGAAAAAGAAAAAAATCATGAGTTATCAATGAAATAATAAATCCCAAAGTGAAAAAAGTAGAGATAAAAAGGTTTCTCCTAGTATAAAGAGAAACCTTTTTGCTATTTTAATATTTTTGTCCAATTATATTTATCTTCCAAACGACCCCATTGAATACCAGTTAAAGTATCAAATAACTTTTGTGTCAACTCCCCAGTTTTAAAGTTATTGATAGTGACTTTATCACCTTTATAACATAACTCACCGATTGGTGAAATCACCGCTGCAGTACCTGTTCCCCAAGCTTCTTTTAAAGCCCCAGTTTTTCCAGCTTCCATTAATTCATCAATACTTAAATTACGTTCTTCAACTTTGTAGCCCCAATCTCTTAGAATATGCAGAATAGAATCTCGTGTTACACCAGGAAGGACAGTTCCTTCTAAAGCAGCAGTAACAATTGTGTCATTAATTAAGAACATAACATTCATTGTACCAACTTCATCAACATATTTTCTATGAACGCCATCTAACCAGAGGACTTGTGTATAACCATTTTGTTCAGCTTTGACCTGGGCTGCAATACTGGCAGCATAATTACCACCACATTTTGTGAATCCTGTTCCACCCTTAACAGCTCTAACATATTCATCTTCAACCCAAATCTTTACAGGATTAACTCCTTCTGGATAATAATTACCAACTGGTGATAAAATAATTATAAATTTATAACTATTAGCAGGATGAACACCAACACCAGGTTCTGTCGCAAAAGTGAATGGGCGAATATAAAGTGAAGTTCCAGGTGCTGTAGGAATCCACTCTTGTTCATACTTCACAATCGCTTCAACAGCTTCGACAAACATATCTTCGGGTAATTCAGCCATACAAATACGTTTGTTAGAGTTAATCATTCTTCGTGCATTCATTTCTGGTCTAAAGAGAAGAATATCCCCATCAGGATTACGATATGCTTTCAAACCTTCAAAAGTTTCTTGGGCATAGTGTAGAACCATAGTCGCTGGATCCATAGCAATTGGACCATAAGGTACAATTCTTGCATCATGCCAGCCTTTTTCTTTATTCCAATCCAAGATGAACATGTGATCAGTAAAATATTTGCCAAATCCTAAATTGTTTTGGTCTGGTTTCTCTTTGAGAGATGCCGCTTTTTCAATTTTGATTTCCATAATAAATCCCCCTTTGATAATTAATGAAATTATACTCTTTTTTTATATAAGTGGCAATATATTTTTACATTATCAAAAAGAATGATATAATATTAAGGAATAAGATAAAAATGGAGGCTATTTATGATTAAGATTTTATTGTGTTGTGGTGGTGGCTTTTCTTCTAGTTTTGTTGCTGAAAGAATGAAAAAGGAAATTCAAAATTTAGGAATGGAAGATGATGTTATGATTGAATTTTCACCTTTCTCTATTGCTAAAAATAGATTTTTAGAGTTTGATATTGTTGTGTGTTGTCCACATCTCAATATTTATGTGAAACAATTGGTTGAAAAAGAAGATATTCCCATTCCAATTTATGTTTTACCTCCAAGGATGTATGGGAACATGGAAATTAAAGAAATTTATCAGGATGCTTGTGATTTGATTCAAATGTTTCAAGAAACACATCAAAATCCTGTTCATTTTCCCCATGAGGATAATGTTTTAAGAATCACAAGACAATGTGCATATCGTCATCAATAAGATAAACAATGTTTATCTTATTTTGATATGTTTTTTTTGCAGAATGTGAAATTATTGATATTTTGTTGAAAGAATGGGTAAATTCCTATATAATACAAACCGTCGAGAAATTTTGAAAGGAGAAGAAACTATGCAATATATTACATTAATTGGTATTGTTATTATTGTTATTGGGTTTGCATTAAAACTAGATGTATTGGCTGTTGTTATTGTGTCTGGTATTGTTACAGGCCTAGTTGCTGGAATGGATTTTTTAGAAATTTTAAGGATTCTTGGTGAATCTTTTGTCAATAATAGATTGATGTCTATTTTCTTGATTATTTTTCCAGTTATAGCTATCATCGAAAGATATGGCTTAAAGGAAAGAGCAGCTTATTTGATTGGGAAAATTAGAAATGCATCAGCTGGGAAAGTTTTATCTATTTATAGTGTCATTCGTTCAATTGCTTCAGGATTAAATGTAAGAATCGGAGGGCATGTTCAATTTGTAAGACCTTTAATTTTACCTATGAGTGAAGCTGCTGCTGAAAAATCAAAAGGTGAGAAGTTAACTGAGGCTGAAGATGAAGAGATTAAAGGGTTATCTGCTGCTGTTGAAAACTATGGAAATTTCTTTGCTCAAAACTGTTTTCCTGCTTCTAGTGGAGTTGTTTTGATTCAAGGAACGTTGGTTGGGTTAGGATATCAAGATGTTACGTTGTCAATGATTTCATCATCAGCATTCTACATTGCTTTTATTTCTGTTTTTTTAACAGTAATACAAGTGCTATGGTATGATAGGAAACTCAAGAAAGGAGGAAATCGATAATGACTGAATTTTTAGGAACGTTTCTTCCAGAATTTTTCTATGTATTATGTGGCTTGGTGAGTTTTGATACTGCATTAAGAGCTACTAAAAATGAAGAATCTAAGATAGGGACATCATTATTCTGGTGTTTACTTGGAATTATCTTTATGTTTGGAAAATTGATTCCCTCTGTTGTTACTGGGGCTTTATTGGTTGTTATGGGATGTTTGACAGCAACGAAGCAAGTGAGAATGTCTAGCTTTGTTGAGTCAACACCTGAATTTCGTCAGGCTGCTAGTGAAAAAGTAGGGAATAAGATTTTTATTCCAGCTGTATCAATTGGAATTATGGCACTGCTTTTATCATTTATTAAATATAATGCCAATACATTCTTCTTTGCTTTTAGAGATATATTGGCACCAATTATTTCATTTGGAAGCGGTGGTGGAGATGCAGTTGCCTTAGATGGTGCTGTAATGACTGGAACAGCTTGTCTGGTTGCTTTGATATTAGCGATGGCTATCTGTAGACCTAAAGTTTCTGAAACACGTTCTGATACATCACGTTTATTAATGCAAGTTGGTGCATCTTGTTTGTTGCCACAATTGTTAGGAGCTTTAGGTGCTGTATTTAAAGAGGCAGGAGTTGGTGATGTTATTTCACAAATCATTTCAAGTGTTGTTCCAGCTGGCAATATTGTTGTTGGTGTTATTGTCTATGTTTTAGGAATGGTTATTTTTACAATGATTATGGGTAATGCATTTGCAGCATTTACAGTTATTACGATTGGCATAGGATACCCATTTGTTATTGCTCAAGGTGGGAATCCTGCGGTTATTGGTGCTTTAGGAATGACAGCAGGTTATTGTGGAACATTGATGACACCTATGGCTGCCAACTTTAACATTGTTCCTTGTGCTGTACTAGAAACAAAAGACCAGAAATGGGCTGTTATTAAAGCACAGTTGCCAATGGCTTTAATTATGATTGTTATTCACGTTGTTTTAATGTTAGTCTTAGGATTCTAGGAGGAAAGTTATGAAAATTTTAGTAACTGGTTTTGATCCCTTTGGTGGAGAAAAAATTAATCCAGCGATTGAATCTGTGAAGAAACTGTCAGATACAATTGCTGGAGCACAAATTGTAAAATTGGAAATTCCTACAGTTTGTCATCGTTCTTTAGCAGTTATAGATCAGGCAATTCAGGAACATAATCCTGATGTTGTCTTATCAATTGGGCAGGCAGGAGGAAGAACAGATATTACAGTGGAACGTATTGGTATTAATATGGATGATTGTCGTATTCCAGATAATGATGGTCAACAGATTATTGATGAACCTGTGTTTCCCAATGGACCTGCTGCTTATTTCTCAAATTTACCGATTAAGGCAATGGTTGCTCGTATCCAGGAACGTCAAATTCCTGCATCAGTTTCAAATAGTGCAGGAACATTTGTATGCAATCACGTTCTCTATGGGGTGAGACATATTATTGAAACCAAATATCCTGGAAAAAGAAGTGGATTTATACATATCCCATTTTTGCCACAATTGATAAGAAAAATATGCCAAGCATGAGCTTGGATAGTATTGTTGAAGCTCTGACGGCTGCAATTGAAGCAATCATTGACACACAGGAAGATATCAAAGTAACAGGTGGGGCTACACATTAATGAAACATCGAATATTTGTATATGGAACTTTAAGATTGGGTATGTATAATTATGATTTGTATCTAAGGGATGAAGATTCGTTTCGCAGTTATGCATACATCAAAGGAAGTTTAATGACAATTTTAACAAAAGTTTATCCAGCTTATTTAACTGAGGGTCACCATATGATTTTAGGTGAAATTCATGAAGTTGATGAAGAGACTTTAAAGAAAATTGATAAAATGGAAGGATATAAAGGATATAATTGTATTGATAATGAATATAATAAGGAAATATGTCCTATATATGATGATCAAGGCCATGAAATTGAAAAACTTCCAGTATATGTTTACAATATGGATAATGAAGATAATGTTTTATTATTAGGTGATGATATTCACTGTCTAGATTATGTTCAATATATTCAACAAAAAAGAGATGGAAAAAAGAGTTTATTCGACTTCGATTCTGAAGAAGAATAAACTCTTTTTCTTATTCAATAATTTCAATTTGCATGGATTTCATAACATCGATACTTTCATGATGAACTTTTTCGTCACCGCTAGAAGTTCCTCTCAAATCTACTCGAATAGGTGTATCAGGTTGAGCAGCTTTAGCCATAATAGCATTAGAGAGTACACAGATATGTGAAACAACTCCAACTAGTGTGATATCTTTATATTCTTTATCTTCTAAGTAATATGCTAGGTCTAAAGAAGGAAAAGTAGGTTTTTTGAAGCATAAGCAATCTTGAAGTAATTCTCCAACTTTTCCATAGAGTTGCCAACCTTCTGTATTTTCAATGCAGTGTTCAACTGGTAGGTGATGACCTTCATACGTTTCTAAGTAATTCTGTTGGTGAGTATCCATTGTATAAATAATTTCATCACCATTCATATGATACTCTTTAATCAGTTGAATAATATGTTCTTCTAATAATTGTGCTTTTTCAAAACCAAGGCTTCCATTAACAAAATCATTTTGATAATCTACTACGATTAATAATCTTTTCATCTTTTTCATCTCCTCGTTTTTCATTATTTTACCAAAATATATTGACATGTCAAATACTTGATTGTATAATCATATTGTCATATGAATATATGTTCATATGAAGAAGGAGGCAAAGTATGGAAAAAACTATCATTGTCAATCAAGATGCAGTGGATAAAGTCTTAGATGCTTTACCTGATGAAGAGATATTATATGATGTTGCAGAGTTATTTAAGGTTTTTGGTGATTCTACACGTATTAAGATTATCTGTGTTTTATTTGAATCTGAGATGTGTGTGTATGATTTGGCAGCAACTTTAGAAATGACACAATCTGCTATTTCTCATCAGTTAAGAATATTGAAAAATGCGAATTTGGTCAAATTTAGAAGAGATGGTAAAATGATTTATTATTCATTGGATGATGAACATGTACAGCAAATCTTTGATGCTGGATATAAACATGTCATTGAATAGGGGGATAAGCTGTTATGATGAAAAAATATATTATTAAAAATCTTGATTGTGCATCATGTGCACAAAAAATTGAAGATGTATTAAACAAAAGAAATGATATTATTGAATGCTCAATTTCGTTTGCAAATAGTTTGTTAGTGCTTGAATCACAAAATGATATTGATATTCATGAATTACAAGTGGCTATTCAAAAAGTGGAACCAGATGTCCAATTAGAAGAGAAAGGAAAGCGAACTCAATTGTCATCACAGCATACACATCAAGAGCATCAGCATGAACATGTCAATTGTGACTGTGGTCATGACCATACACATCATAAACATGATCAATGTGATTGCAGTCATGACCATGAACATCTTGATGTCAAAACACACTCATTGAATCGGGATGGAACGATTTCTTACAAAATATCTGGGCTTGATTGTGCATCTTGCGCAATGAAAGTTGAAGAAGCTATCCGTAAGATGGATGAAATTGAAGATGCTGCATTAAATTTTTCTACTGAAACATTACAAGTGAAAGCAAAAGGAAATGTCGAAGCAGAAATTTTGATTGCATCTTTACAAAAAACTGTTGATAAAGTAGAAGATGGTGTGACATTATCATATAAAAATACCAATCGCTCACTAGGGAAGCCGAAGTTATTTAGTTTAAAAGAAAATTGGGCATTGGTTTTAGGAGTTGCTGTTTATTTTATCAGTATTTTATTAGAAGGACAAAATATTTCATTTTTTGGTTTTCTTATTTCTTATATCTTAATTGGTTATGAAGTTATTTGGA
>OAVM01000595.1_pt1 | contig 10112 bp, 9 predicted proteins | sample 1476421 | NCBI WGS metagenome assembly OAVM01 (sample SAMEA2580099, study PRJEB22360) | human gut metagenome | biome: human gut; feature: human-associated habitat; material: faeces | place: Denmark | collected 2008/2010
TGGGCGTTCTGTTCTCGCTGGTGGCTTATGAGAGCGGCACGGTGTGGTGCAGCGCAGCCATGCACGCCGTATGGAATATGGTAATGATCGGCGGCGTGCTGCACATCGGCCCGGAGCCCGACGGATATGCGCTGCTCAATTATGTGCTGGACTCCGCTTCTCCGCTGGTAACGGGCGGTGATTTCGGCGTGGAAGCGTCTCTTCCCTCCATTGCGGTCTATCTGGGCTTCAGCGCGCTGGCGCTGGTGCGGCTGAAGCGGAGCAAGGCGTTTGCACACACTGCGTGAACAGCGCCCGGCCCGGGCTTGCCCTTCAGCCGGGGAGTGGCTGCGGGCCAGGTGGCAAAAAAACAACCGTCCCGGCACACACTGCCGGGACGGCTCTTGGCTATTTGTCCGGAGCGAAGGAAAACACCCGCCGCTCCGCGGGAATGCGGCGCGCCTTTATTCGGCCTGCCCGGCCAGCCTGGCCAGGTCCAGGCCTGTCACATCGCTGACAGGCACGCTGAACGCGATGCCGCGTTCGCCCGTACGGGCGAACGCCTCGTTGCAGATGGCCTTCATGATGGACTGCTTTTGGGCAGCGGCCGTCAGGATAAGCACTACGTCTTTTTCCGGCTGGATGGTGATGTGCAGGAATTTTTCGGCTTCCTCGCTGCTCAGGCCGCGCGCACGCGCCACAGTGCCGCCGCGTGCGCCCGCCGTCTTGGCCGCGGCCATCACGTCGTCCGCCATGCCGTGCTCCACCACGGAGATGATAAGCTCGAACTGGTTGTTTTCCGTCATCGGGGGAACCTCCCTTTCCACGTTGATCTCGGCGCGCACCCGGCCGCCGTCTGTTTGGCGGTTTGCCGCCGCACTGATGCCGGAAAGCGGTACGGTGAATGCAATCCCCTTACCCGGCCGGGAAAAGCCAAGCGCCAGCGTCAGGTCCGCCAGCAGCGGCGCCACCAGAGCACCCGGCACAAGGCTGAGCACAATGTCCTTCTCCGGCTCGTCCAGCCCAAGGTAATCCATCACCTCGGCGCTGGCGGTGCCGTGCCCCAGCATCACCAGCTGCACGGCCACGTGCCGCGCCCGGCAAAGGTCCACTACGCGGTCGCCCTTGCCGCGGTCCACGATGGTCACCATGCAGCGCACGGGTGAAATGAAATCTGTCATGTTGCGTCCTCCCCGGCCGATACGCCGAATTCGATGATCTCCTCGTCCTGCACCGCGTGCACTTCGGCCGCTGCCGGCGCACGGCGCGTCTTGAACTGGTACACAAGGCCGATGATCTGGATGGTGATGAGCGGCGTCATGGCGACCATGGCCACGATGCCGAAGGCGTCTGTCAGAATATTGCCCCCCACGGCCTCGCACGCGCCCATGGCAAAGGGCAGCAGAAACGTGGCCGTCATGGGGCCGGAGGCCACGCCGCCGGAATCGAAGGCAATGGCTGTAAAGATCTTGGGCACAAGAAAGCTGAGGCCGAGCGCAAGCGCATAGCCCGGCACCAGGAACCACAGCAGAGAAACGCCCGTCAGCACGCGTACCATCGAAAGCCCCAAAGATACCGACATGCCGATGGAAAGCCCTGCCATCATCACCTTCTGCGAGATGGCGCCGCCGGTGATCTCCTCCACCTGCTTGTTCAGCACCAGCACAGCCGGCTCAGCCTTGACGATATAATAGCCGATGAGCATGCCCAGCGGCACAAGCACCCAGTTATAAGGCAGCTCGGCCAGCTGCTTTCCGATGTAGTTGCCCGCGGGCATAAAGCCCACGTTCACGCCCGTCAGGAACAGCGTCAGCCCCACCAGCGTGTACAGCATGCCCACCAGGATCTTTACCAGAGCCTTGCGGCGCAGCTTCAGGAAGAAGACCTGAAACACCACGAAAAACGCGAGGATGGGCGCCAGCGCCAGCAGGACCTCTTTCGCGTAATCCGGCAGGGCGTGGCCGAATTCCAGCCAAAGCTCCCGCGTGCTGGCAATGTCCGGAATGGACAGCGGCGTATAGCCGGCCCCTTCGGGGTTGTAGATCATGCCCAGGATGAGCACGGAAAGGATGGGTCCGATGCTGCACAGCGCCACAAGGCCGAAGCTGTCGCTCTCGGCGTTTTTGTCGCCGCGCACGGCTGTCAGGCCCAGACCCAGCGCCATGATGAACGGCACTGTAATGGGGCCCGTCGTCACGCCGCCGGAATCGAATGCCACGGCCAGGAACGCGTCGGGCACGAACGCCGCCAGAGCGAATACCACAATGTAGAAGCCGATGAGCAGCCACGAAAGGTTCCATCCGAACAGGATGCGCAGGAACGACACCACCAGGAAGAACCCCACGCCGGCGGCCACCGTGAAGATGAGCACGCGGTCCGGCACCGCGGGCGTCTGGCGGGCCAGTACCTGCAGGTCCGGCTCGGCCACGGTGATGATCACGCCGATAACAAAGCAGGCTGCAACGATGAGCCACAGCCTTTTTGAGCGCGTGAGCTGTGTGCCCACCTGCTCGCCGATGGGCATCATGGCCATGTCCGCACCCAGCGTGAAAAAGCCCATGCCCAGAATGAGCAGCGCAGCCCCGGCCAGGAACAGCATCAGCGTGGAAAGTTCCATGGGCACCACCGTCATGCCCAGCGCCAGTACGATCAGGGTGATCGGGATGACCGCGCTCAGCGATTCGTGGATCTTGAGTTTCAGTTTCTTGTTCATATCTCGCCACCTTTCCATGCGTCCGGGAATAATACCATATGTATTAATATTATCATAAGGAAAGGGCGAAAGATGTTAAGAAAGTATAAAGATAATGAAACCGGTAGGAATTCCCCTTTGTTCGCGGGAGCGAAAACATAAAATCCCCCGCAGCAGGCGTCGTCCTGCATTCAGGGGATTTTATCCGTTCTATGTTTTTTACCGCATCTGGTCAAAACTGCGGCGGGCCGGATGTGAGGGCGGACCCTTATACCTCGTAATCACAGCACACGCGTTCGCAGATGACGCTGTGCACGAACTCCTTGACCTTGCAGTGGGCCGGATGGTCCGCGTATACGGCCAGCGCCGCGCGGTCCTCCAGCTCAGTGTACAGCGCCACGTCGTAGCCGTTGAAGCCCACGCCTACCTCGGCGCGCAGCAGCCCGGGCACAACGCCCACCAGTGCCTCCAGCTTTTGCTTCATGATGGCACCGTTCTCCGCCACCTTGTCCTTGTCGGTCAGGTTCCACATTACGATATGTTTAACCACTTTTCATTTCTCCTTTTAGTATAATTATTGCACGCTGCCCGTGCGGCGTTTGTTTTCAACAGCATATCACGGTTTTTCTTCGATTTCAATGTCCTCCAGGCCAATATCGTTTTTGATGACGTTGCCCGGGGCGATGGAGGTCTTGCCGTATTTTCTGCGGATGGCGTCCAGGCTCTGTTCCAGCCGTTCCCGCTTTTCGTTCCGGGGACGCTCCGGCTCCAGCAGTGAGAGCTGGCGTCCCTCGCGTCCGTCCGTCAGGTTCAGCGCCGTAACCGTGAGCATGCGGATGGGCGCGTCCAGGCTCCAGTTGGCTTTTACCAGCTCCAGGGCCGCCCCGCCGATCTCTCGCGCCAGATGGGAGGGCCAGGGCAGCGGCTTCTGGCGGGAGATGCTTTTCAGGTCCGGGTTTTTGATGAGCACCTGCACGGCAGCAGCGTAAAGGCCGTGGGCGCGCAGGCGGGTGGCCACTTCGTCCGCCAGCGCATAAAGCCCGGCGCGCACGTCGGCTTCGCCCACCAGATTGCGCTTGAACGTCAGGCCGTTTCCCACGCTTTTTATCTCCGGGCGCTCGTCCGCGGTACGCACGGGAGAATTCTCCTCCCCTCTGGCGTAGGCGCCCAGCTCCGGCCCCAACTTGCCCAGCGCTGCGCGCAGGTCCTCGTCCTTCGCCGCGGCCAGCTGCCCGATGTTCCGGACGCCCAGCCCTGCCAGTGTGTTTTGTGCCGAGCGCCCCACGTAAAGCAGCGTGTTTACGGGCAGCGGCCACACGATACGCCGGAAATTTTCCGTGTCGATGACCGTCACAGCGTCCGGCTTTTTATAATCCGACCCCAGCTTGGCAAATACCTTGTTGAAGCTGACGCCCACCGAGATGGTGAGGCCGGTCTCGGCCTTCACGGCCCGGCGGACGGCGTCGGCCACGCCGGCGGGAGAGCTGCCGAACAGCCGCCAGGTCTGCGTCATGTCCAGCCAGCTTTCGTCGATTCCGAACGGCTCTATACGGTCTGTATAACGGGCATAGATGGCGTTGACGGCACGGCTCATCTCCCGGTACTGCCCGTGGTGCGGGGGCAGCAGCTTCAGGCCGGGGCACTTGCGCAGCGCGCTCCAGACGGTTTCGGCCGTCTGGACGCCGTACCGCTTTGCGGGCTCGTTTTTCGCCAGGACGATGCCATGGCGGTCGTCCGGGCTGCCGCATACGGCCACGGGCACGCCGCGCAGCTCCGGGTAGCGCAGCAGCTCTACCGAGGCATAAAAGCTGTTGCAGTCGCAGTGAAAGATCACGCGCTGTTCTTCCGGCAAATCCGCCACCCTCCTCTCAGGAACAGTACTGGACGATTCACAGCTGGCGCCTTCAGCACGCAGCTGTCCGTTTGCGCGCCCGCCTTGCGCAGGCGCAGGGCCGTGCGTCCGGCCAAAGGCACGGGCGGCGTCTTTGCGGCTGTGCCGCCCCGCCCCCGCTTGTAAATTTTCCGCTCTGCTTCACAAAAATCCCCGTCAATACACAAACCGCGGCGGCCGGAGCCGGACAGCCTGCGCCCAAGACGCGGACTGCGGTTTTTGTTTCGTGCGGCGCAAAATTTTCCTGTGCGGTCCCGCGCTCCGAATTGTGCGGCGCCGGCCCAGGTTCCTTTTGCTTATTATAACATTTTGTAGTATAATACAAAATACATAACGGCGCATCCCGCGCCGTGGAAAAAACAGGTAAAAGCCGCATTTGAAAGGAGCTTTTGACATGGACAGCAATGTAAATAAAATTCTGCAGAATATCGTGAACACCGCCACCCTGGCCGCCGACGAGGCAAAGGCCGCGGTGCACAGCGCCGGAAAGGCCGTTGCCGGAAAATATGATGAAGTGAAGATGAACATCGAGCTTGCCCGCCTGTCCGACGAGCAGGAGGACGTATTCAGCGACATTGGCCGCATGCTGTTCCTCATGCATACGGGTGCCGTTAAAGATACGGTAATGAGCGACGAGGGCGAAAAGTCCCCGCAGCAGGTCATCGACGCGCTGCTGGTCTCGGCGGAGCAGGTACAGCAGGAGATGGACGTCATCACCGACAAGCTCACCGTGTGCCGCAGCGAGAAAGTCTGCCCGTGCTGCGGCCGCATCTGTGGTGAGCACGACGCGTTCTGCGCGGTGTGCGGCACGCGCCTGTCCGAGGAAGAGCCGGAGGAGGAGAAAGCGCCCGCGGCAGAGCCGGAAATACAGCCCGCAGCCGCTGACGCCCCCGCGGCGGAGCCGGAAGCAGAAGCGGAGCTGCCCGCGGAATAAGCGCGGCGGAGAAAACAAATGACGTATACGATCTACGAATTGCTGTGCTTTTTTGTCATCTACTCGGTGCTGGGCTGGTGCCTTGAGGTATGCTTCTGTACCATCAATACGGGCCAATTCGTCAACCGCGGCTTTTTGAACGGGCCGGTGTGCCCCATTTACGGCTTCGGCATGGTGATCGTGCTGGTGGCTCTGACACCGCTGGCCCACAGCCTTCCGGTGCTTTTCGTGGGCGGCGCGCTGCTCACCAGCGCGCTGGAGCTTGCGGCCGGCTGGATATTGAAAAAGGTGTTCCACACCAGCTGGTGGGATTACAGCGACGTCCCGTTCAACCTGGGAGGGTATATCTGCCTGAAGTTCAGCCTGGCCTGGGGCGTGGCCGTGGTGGCCGTTATGAAAGGCGTCCAGCCCGCGGTGGCGGCACTGGTGCGCGCCGTGCCCCGCACGCTGGGCATTGTGCTGCTGTGTGCGGCAGGCGCAGCCTTTGCGTGCGACCTGGCGGTGACGGTGGCCGGCATCCTCAAGCTGAACCGCGACCTTGGGCATATTGCCGAGGTGGCGCGCCTGCTGCACGCAGGCAGCGACCGATTGGCCGAGGGCCTGGGCGACACGGCGCTGGCCGTGGACGGCAAGCTGGATGCAACAAAGCTGGACGCCGCCGCCCGCATCGACATCGCCAAAGCGGAGATCCTGGACCACCGCAACGCCGTGGCCCGCCGCCTTTTGAAGGCGTTCCCCAACATGCGCCCGGCCGAGCATGAAGCGCTGGAGCAGCTGAAAAGCTGGGTCGAGGAAAAAAATGCCGCTCTGCGCGCGCAGGCGGAAAAGGTAACCGGCAAAAAGAAGTGAAGAAGGAGCTTTATCCCACATGAAAACCACCCCGTTGAAAGGCATGAAAGACATCCTGCCGCGCGAGCAGCGCATCCGCGACTATGTGCAGGGCGAGATCTTAAAGACCTACCGCGCCGCGGGCTTCGAACGCATCTCCACGCCCATTATGGAAGACATGGAGAACCTGGACAAAAGCGACGGCGGCGACAACCTGAACCTGATCTTCAAGGTGCTCAAGCGCGGCGACAAGTTGGAAAAGGCGCTGGCCTCCGGCAGCGAAAAAGAGCTTTCCGACATGGGCCTGCGGTACGATCTGACACTGCCGCTCTCGCGATACTACGCGGCCAACCGGGAGCAGCTCCCCGCGCCGTTCAAGGTCATCCAGACAGACCGGGTGTACCGTGCCGAGCGCCCGCAGAAGGGCCGCCTGCGTGAATTCGTGCAGTGCGACATCGACATCCTGGGCGATGAAAGCCACAATGCCGAGGTGGAGCTGATTGATGTGACGGCCCGCGCGCTGCTGGCCATCGGCTTTTCCGATTTCACCGTGCATATCAACGACCGCCGCCTGCTGCGCGGCATGCTCGAAAGCTTCGGCTTCGCGCCGCAGGCGCTGGACACCGTGTGCGTCACGTTCGACAAGCTGGATAAGGTCGGCCCGCAGGGCGTGGCGGCGGAGCTGGGGAAAAAGGCGCTCCCCGCCGCGGCGGTGCAGGCGCTGGAGGCCTTTTTGGAAAAAGGCGCATTCTCGCTGGATGATGTATCCGCGCTGTGCGCGGACAAGAGCCTGGGCGGCTCGGTGCGTTATGTGTTGGATACCGTGGGCAGGCTGTCCGGCGGCCGGTATGCCGTCGAGTACACGCCTTCGCTGGTGCGCGGGCAGGGCTATTACACGGGGATGGTGTTCGAAGTAACGTGCGCCGCGTTTTCCGGCGCCGTCGCGGGCGGCGGACGCTACGACGACATGGTGGGTAAGTTCCTCGGGCAAAAGGTGCCCGCAGTGGGCTTTTCCATCGGGTTTGAGCGCATCTGCTCCATCCTGCTGGACCAGGGCTACGCGGTGCCGGACGAAAAGCCGCGTCTTGCGCTGCTGTACGGTGCGGACGCGGATTTCGCGGACGTGCTGCAAAAGGCAGAGGCGCTGCGCGGAGAATACGCGGTGACGGTGCTGGCCGCGGCCAAAAAAGTGGGCAAACAGCTGGACCGTTTGCAGCAGAGCGGCTGCGCGGCTGCGTGCTTTTATGAAAAATATCCCGAGATAAAGCCGCTCGGGGAAAACGCGTGAGCGCTGCGGCCGGGGCGGGCGACGCCCAATACCGGAAAATGACGCAGACGCCCATCCCAAGGCTCGTTGCTACGCTGGCCGTGCCCACCATCATCAGCATGCTGGTGACGGCAGTGTACAATATGGCCGACACGTTTTTTGTGGCGCAGCTGGGCACCAGCGCGGCGGGCGCCGTGGGCATCGTGTTTTCGCTGATGGCCGTCATCCAGGCCATCGGCTTCATGCTGGGTATGGGCGCGGGCAATCTTGTTTCCCGCTATCTGGGTGCGAAAGAGCAGCGGCAGGCGGACTGTGCGGCGTCCACCGCATTTTTTACGGCGTTGGCCTTCGGCCTTGGCATCACGGTGCTGGGCACGCTGTTTCTGGACCCGCTCATGCGTGTGCTGGGTGCGACGCCCACCATTCTGCCCTATGCGCGGGATTACGCGCGCTACATCCTGTTCGGCGCGCCGGTCATGTGCGCGTCCTTCGTACTCAACAACATCCTGCGGGGCGAGGGCAAGGCCATGCTGGCCATGGTGGGCATCGGCCTGGGCGGCGTGCTGAACATAGGGCGGGGCCCGCTGTTCATCTATACGTTCGGGCTTGGCATCGCGGGCGCGGCCATTGCCACGCTGCTCAGCCAGTGCGTCAGCTTCGCCATTCTTCTAGCGTGCTTTCTGCGCCGCAAAAGCGCGGTGCGCCTGCACATCGGGCAGGTGTCCCGCAAGGCAGAGGTGTACGCGCGCATCATCAAAACGGGCATGCCGTCCTTCTGCCGCCAATCTCTGGCCAGTGTGGCCACGGTGCTGCTGAACGTGAACGCCGCCGTTTACGGCGACGCGGCCGTCGCGGCCATGAGCGTGGTGGGACGCATTTTCATGTTCGTGTTCTCGTTCATGCTGGGATTCGGGCAGGGCTTCCAGCCCGTTGCGGGCTACAATTTCGGTGCAAAGCGGTACGACCGGGTGCGCGGGGCCACTTATTTCACAATGCTGGTGGGCACGGTGCTGATGAGCGTGCTGGCGGCGGCCGGTTTTCTGGCCGCGCCGGGCGCGCTGGCGCTGTTCCGCCGGTCGGACGCGGAGGTCATCGCCATCGGCGCGCTGGCGCTGCGGGCGCAGTGCGTGGTTCTGCCGCTGTTCGGCGTTTCTACGGTGACGAACATGCTGCTGCAGGTGACGGGGCAGTCCGGGCAGGCGACGTTCCTGTCGCTGTGCCGCCAGGGCATTTTCTTTGTGCCGTTCATTCTGCTGCTGCCGCAGCTCATAGGGCTTTTGGGCGTGCAGCTCGCCCAGCCCGCGGCCGACCTGTGTACCTTCGCGGTGACGCTTCCGTTTTTGCTTTCATTCCTGCGGCGGCTGAAGCTGTGGGAACAGGCGGAACGTGCTGTGGCGGAAAAATAAGGATATGGAAAAGCCGCGGGGATAGCCCGCGGCTTTGTTCTTTCCTATTGCTTCAGTTTCCGCGATTCTTTCGCCAAACGCATTTTGACGGTTTCCATTTTTGAAATATACCGGCTGGCGTATAAAAACGTGCCGGCCACAAATCCCCGTGCAATGCCCACAATGGTTCCATACGGCTCCGTTTCCGCAAGTTCCGCTACGTCCATCGCCGCAAAAAAAGCCATGCTGGCAAGTGCCATAACAAACATGGCACACATTCTTCTCGAAAAAACTTTCCGCTCGATATTGCTATAGTCTGCAATTTTCAACATCAATTCCTCTGCGCTGCCGTCTGTGCGCCCGCCTTTTCTTTCTCCATCCAATATCTCGCTGACTTCGACCTTATAGTATTTTGCAAGCTCGATCAACAGGTCGAAATCCGGCATGGTTGTGCCGTTTTCCCAACGGGAAATACTCCGGTTGGAGACGCCCCGCGTCTCAGCAAGCTCCGCCTGCGTGATAGCTTTTTCATTTCGCAGCGTTTTTAAAAAATGACCTGTTTTTGTTGATCCATAGTCCCTGTCTCCTTTCGCTCCCTAAGAATATCGTTTTCACCCGAAAAAGTACAGGTCACAGGCCGAGAGTTGTGGGACGGCAAATGCAAAACGGTGGATCTGTCCGCCTACAGATTCGCCGTTTTCACATCATTGTTTAAAAAACTCATGCGGTAAATTTTATGGCGGCCCTGCTTCATGCGGTATAAGCCCACAGGTTTTTGATCTGCGGCTCCAAACGGCTGTACTCCCACAGGGATGCGCTGCGGGCGGGACTGTTGGGGTCTACGACGCACAGCAGCCCGTCCTGCGTGCCGGTCAGCACGATAAAATGTCCCGCCGTGGTAAAATCGCCGGGGCGCATGCTGCAAATGATGGGCTGCCCTGCTTCCAGCGCGCCGAACACGGCGGCTTCCGTGAGTGAAAGCTCCTGCGCGTACAGGCCAAAGTGCTCGCATCCGCTGCGCATCAGCTCCCAGCTGGTGCCGTCCGCGCCGGCATACCCCTGGCGCTGCGCCCATGCGGCGATGGCTGCGGGTGTGAGAGAAGCGTCCCCCGTCAGGCCGCAGGCCACCACCGAGA
>OAVM01000596.1_pt1 | contig 10108 bp, 9 predicted proteins | sample 1476421 | NCBI WGS metagenome assembly OAVM01 (sample SAMEA2580099, study PRJEB22360) | human gut metagenome | biome: human gut; feature: human-associated habitat; material: faeces | place: Denmark | collected 2008/2010
CTGCATAAAGCCCTCCCCGGTTCCCCGGGGGGGGGCGCCCGCCGCCGAGGCCGCTCTGGCTGGAGCGGGCGGCATGGAGGGGGTACTGGGTACGGTGGCCGATGGTCTCACCGACCAGCAGCGACAGGACTACAACCCCCTGGAGGCCTATCAGTCCCTTGTGGAGTGGCTGGGCTGATTGTTTCACGTGAAACGGCGTCGGGGCAAAGTCCGCTCCATTTCATCCGGCGCACAGCGCCGGATAGCCATTCCGCTCCCTTGCCCCTCCGCTTCCCCACGCGCCCCGCTCCGCTGGGCTCCCGTGGGGGCCCCATCTACACAAAGTCCGCTCCATTCCATCCGGTGCACAGCGCCGGATAGCCATTTCGCTCCCTTGCCCCTCCGCTTCCCCACGCGACCCGCTCCGCGCTTTTCTCTCCCCTGTAGGGGCGGCCTTTATGGCCGCCCGCGGGCGACCACAAGGGTCGCCCCTACGGGTTTATCTCACACCACTTTATTGAAGGAGAATCAACCATGCTGGACATTAAATTCATCCGGGAAAATCCCGACGCCGTGAAGGAGAACATCAAGAAGAAATTTCAGGAACAAAAGCTTCCCCTGGTGGATCAAGTGCTGGAGCTGGACGCAGAGAACCGCCGCACCATCCAGGAGGCCCAGGAACTGCGCACCGCCCGCAACGCCAAGAGCAAGCAGGTGGGCGTACTGATGGGGCAGTCCAAGAAGGATCCCTCCAAGCTGGCGGAGGCCGAGGCGCTGAAGGCCGAGGTCAAGTCCGACGCCGACCGACTGGCCTTCCTGGAGGGCCGGGAGACCGAGCTGGCCGATCAGCTCCGCCGCATCCTGCTCCAGATCCCCAACATCATCGATCCCTCCGTGCCCATCGGCCCCGACGACTCCTGCAACGTGGAGGTACAGCGCTTCGGCGAGGCGGCGATCCCCGCCTTTGAGATCCCCTACCACACCCAGATCATGGAGTCCTTCGACGGCATCGACATGGACGCCGCCGGCCGGGTGTCCGGCGCGGGCTTCTACTACCTGATGGGCGACATCGCCCGCCTGCATGAAGCGGTGCTGGCCTACGCCCGCGATTTCATGATCAACAAGGGCTTCACCTTCTGCATCCCCCCCTTCATGATCCACGGCAACGTGGTGGAGGGCGTCATGAGCCAGACCGAGATGGACGCCATGATGTATAAGATCGAGGGGGAGGATCTCTACCTCATCGGCACCTCCGAGCACTCCATGATCGGCAAGTTTATCGATCAGATCATCCCCGAGGACAAGCTGCCCCAGACCCTCACCTCCTACTCCCCCTGCTTCCGCAAGGAGAAGGGCGCCCACGGCATCGAGGAGCGGGGCGTCTACCGCATCCACCAGTTCGAGAAGCAGGAGATGGTGGTGGTGTGCAAGCCCGAGGAGTCCATGGAGTGGTACGAGAAGATGTGGCGCTGGTCGGTGGAGCTGTTCCGCTCTCTGGACATCCCCGTGCGCCAGCTGGAGTGCTGCTCCGGCGATCTGGCCGATCTGAAGGTCAAGTCCTGCGACATTGAGGCGTGGAGCCCCCGCCAGCAGAAGTACTTCGAGGTGTGCTCCTGCTCCAATCTGGGCGACGCCCAGGCCCGCCGCCTCAAGATGCGGGTCAAGGGCGAGAACGGCACCTATCTGCCCCACACCCTCAACAACACCGTGGTGGCCCCTCCCCGGATGCTCATCGCCTTCCTGGAGAACAACCTCCAGGCCGACGGCAGCGTGAAGATTCCCACCGCCCTGCGGCCCTATATGGGCGGCAAGGAAGTGCTGACGCCCAAGCAGTAAGCCGCCCTCTCACACATTAGAAAGGAGCGCCTCTGTCATGAAACACCGCTTATCGGCCGCCGTTCTCCTGCTCGCCTCCCCCCTGCTGCTGGGCGGCTGTGCCGCCGGCCCCCGGCCTGCGGAATCCACCCAGCCGGAGGAGACGCTCACCCAGGAGCAGATAGACGCCATCTCAGAAAAGTACGGCCTGGAATCCCCCACCCCGCACACGCCCTCCGTTGACGACATGGACTGGGGCTGGAGCGTCAAGAGTCCCTGAGCCATACCGCCCGTCTCACAGACTCCCAGCGGATAACCGGTACGCCAAAACGTCCCTTTTGTTCTCCGTGAAAAAGGAGGAATTGTCATGAAACGCGCGCTCTTCGCTCTGGCTTTGTCCGCATCTCTGCTCCTCTCCCCCGCTCTGGCGGCGGAGACCGCAACCTTTTCCGACGTGTCTGCCGGCGCCTGGTACGCCCCCTACGTGGAGGCCTGCGCCCAGGACGGACTCATGAACGGCACCGGAAATAACGCCTTTACCCCCGACGGTATTATGACGGAGGCGGAGACCGCCGCCCTGGCCGCCCGCATCCACTCCCTCCGCCACGGCGGCGACGGAACCTTTGAACCGGCCCCGGCGGAGTGGGGGCAGCTCACCATCCGCCTGCCCGACGGGAGCGCCCGCACCGACTATGTTGGGCCCGGCGGCTTTACCCCCACCCTCCAGGCCAAGGGCGGCCCAGAGCTGGCCATCACTCTGACCGATGATGAGCGGACTTGGGCCGCGGAGATGAATGGACAGGCCGCCTCGGTGGATCTCCCCAACAGTCAGAGCCACGAGGGTACCCTGCGCTACGATGCCCAGGCCGGAACCCTGTCCTTCCTGACCGGCTTCGGGGCCACCAGCAACGCCTACATCGCCGCCGCGGAGGCCGCCATGTCCATCCCCACCCCCCAGGAGTGGAGCCGGAGCGCGGCCTGGTATCTGGAGGAGAACGGCCTGCGGAACACCCAGGGCTTCCGGTTCAGCGAACAGCCCGCCACCCGGCTGGACTTCGCCCTGGCCATAGCCGCCTCCGCTGGGGAGCTGGAGGAGATCAACCAGGTAAGCACCGCCCCGGATATGACCGACCCCTTCTATTGGGACCGGATTGCCCCCCTCTACGCCGCGGGGATTCTCACCGGCGTGGACAGCTACGGCACCTTCAATCCGGAGGGCACCCTAACCCGGGCGGAGTGCGCCGCCATGGCGGCCCGCATCATCCGGCCGGAGCTGCGCCTCACCAACACCCAGGAGGCCCTCCCCGCTGCCCTGGCGGAGCTGGGCCGACCGGTTCGCCCCCTCCTGGCCGAGGACGAAGTGCTAGCTATCACCCAAGAGCCAACCCTGATCTACACCACGGATGGCCGGGTGCTAGACTGGGAGGGCCAGCTCCAGTGTGAGCTGGGCAGCTGCTACGACAGCTGGGAGATCTTCCGCTCCGACAAACTGGCCCGGGTGCGCAGAGACGGCCTGTACGGCTTCATCAACCTGGCGGGCGAGGAGATTGTCCCCTGCCAGTACGAGGCGGCCACCACCTACCACGACTGGGTGGTGCTGGCGGGCAGTCAGGAGGAGGGCTTCACCGCTTTCGACAAATCCGGAGAAGTGCTGGGCACCCTGGACGGCAGCGTCAACTACGATGACACCTCGGAAAAGCTTATCCAGTACATGGATGAGAGCACCGGCCTGTACGGCTATCTCAACCCCGACGGCTCGGTGGCCGTGGAGGCGGCCTATACCTCCGTCTCCCCCTTCTCCGGCGGGTACGCCGCCGTCCGGGACGAAAGCGGCCTGTATGGCTTTATCAATACCGAGGGGGAGCTGGTCATCCCCTGCCAGTTCGCCTATGTGGCCGATAGTTTCAGCTCCTATAAGGGCTACGCCGTGGTGGGCACCGCCGGAACCACCTCCGATCCCGCCCAGTACGACGGCAAGCTGGGCCTCATCAACACCGCCGGGGAGCTGGTGATCCCCATGGCATACGACTACCTGCAAAACTCCCCGGAATACATCTTCCCCTTTGCCCGGACCGGAGAGGACGGCACGGTGGTGAAGGGCTACCTCTCCCCTGACAGGACGGAACACGTGCCCGAGCTGCTGACCTCCCTGCCGGAAAACCAGTTCCCCGCCCCCTTTGCCAACAGTTACGCCCCCTTCCAGGACGGAGATCTCCAGGGCATGATGGATACACAGTTTGAGGTGGTGCTCCCCGCCGCCTTTGACAAGTGCGTCTCCGGCGCTTCCGGGGGACTGATCCTGGTGCTGCTGGACGGCATGTGGTATCAGGTTGATCCATAATTTGGAAATTTAAGGAGATTCTATGTCTGCAAAAGAAAAGACCACCGGCTTTTTGGCCGAATTCCGCAAATTCATTGCCCGGGGCAATGTGATGGATCTGGCCGTCGGCGTCATCATCGGCGGCGCGTTCAAGGGAATCACCGACTCCCTGGTAAACGACATCCTCAACCCGGTGCTCGGCATCTTTGCCGGGGACAATAAGGCCCTGGCTGGCCTGGCCATCCCCCTGCCCGGCGGCGGCGACCTCATGCTGGGCAGCTTTCTCAACGCCATCCTCAGCTTCCTGATTATGGCGTTTGTGGTGTTCTGCATCGTCAAGCTACTGAACCGTCTCCACAAAAAGGAGGAGGCCGCCCCTCCCCCGCCCCCCAAGCCATCGGCGGAGGAGGCGCTCCTCACGGAGATTCGGGATCTTTTAAAGGAGCAAAAAAATGGCTGAACTACCAGATAATAAAAACCAGGAGGAGCCGTCCTCCTACACCCCCGCCTCCCCGGTCAAGCGGATCATCGCCTGGGTGGGGGTGGCCTACATGCTGATCTTCGTCGCCCTCAACCTCTACCCGTTTTTTCACGGCGGAACCTATCTCCGGGGGCTGGCCCCCCTGCTGGTCTGCCCCGGCGCCGCCGGACTGGCGGTGATTGCCGTCTTGCAGTTCCGCCGGCCGGAGTGTACCTACTCCAAAAAGGCCTGCATGACCCTGCTGGCGGCGGCCTGCGGAGTGATCCTTGTAATCGGCCTGGTGCAGGGTGTGCCCGCCCTGCTGGCCGGACTGGGGGTGTGAGCATGGAAGCGCGTATTGCCTCCGGCCTGACCGCCCTGGGCCTCACGCCCCCCGCCGGGGCGGCGGCCCGGCTGGCTGAGTACGGTCGTCTGCTGCTGGAGCAGAACCAGGTCATGAACCTCACCGCCATCACCGAGCCCCACCAGGTGGCCGACCTGCACTTTCTGGACTCCGCCGCCCTGCTCACCCTGGGGGAGGACCTCCGGGGCAAGCGGCTCATCGACGTGGGCACCGGCGCGGGCTTCCCCGGCCTGCCCCTGCGCATCCTGGAGCCCAGCCTTCAGCTCACCCTGCTGGACAGCCTGGGCAAGCGGGTGAATTGGCTCGCCTCGGTGTGCGATACCCTGGGCCTGGAGGGGGTGGAGTGCCTCCACGCCCGGGCGGAGGAGCAGGCCCTGGTGGACGGCTACCGGGACGGCTTCGACTACGCCGTGTCCCGGGCCGTGGCCTCCCTGGAGCTCCTGTGTGAGCTGTGCCTGCCCTATCTGAAGGTGGGCGGCAGATTTCTGGCCATGAAGAGCGTGGACAGCGGCGAGGAGATCAACCGTGCCGCCCGGTGCATCTCCATCCTCGGCGGGCGGCTGCTGCCCAGTGTGGACTATGTCATTCCCGGCGCCAATGTGCGCCACCGGGTGGTGCTGGTGGAGAAGTGCGCCCCCACCCCCAAGGGCTACCCCCGCCGGTGGGCAAAGATACAGAAAGCCCCGCTGTAGCAGGAATTTTCTCACTATTCTGCACAAAAACCCATTGATTCCACTGTGGAAGTATGATATGGTATTTACGTCAAACAACGGGAGTGAACCTATGTCCACTGCAATTGTGATCACGTCGGGAAAGGGCGGCACGGGAAAGACCTCCATTACCGGCGGTGTAGCCTCCTGTCTGGCCGCGCTGGGCCACCGGGTGCTCTGCATCGACATGGATATCGGCCTGCGCAACCTGGACCTGACCTTGGGTCTGAGCGACCGGGCGCTGATGGACTTCACTGACGTGCTCTGCGGCCGCTGCACACTGGAGCGGGCCGCCGTCCCCCACCCCGTCATCCAGGGCCTGTTCCTCCTCACCGCCCCCGTCACCCTGCCCGAAGCGCCGCTCAGCGAGGCGGCCATGAAGGAGCTGATTCACCGGGCCAGGGAGGGGTACGACTACATCCTGATGGATTCGCCAGCAGGGCTGGGCGAGGGGTTCCGTCTGGCCTGCTGTGCGGCGGACCGGGCCGTGGTGGTTTCCACGACCGACGCCTCCGCCCTGCGGGACGCCCAGCGCACGGTTTCGGTGCTCCGGAACCGCATCCCCCGCATTCATCTGGTGGTCAACCGGGTACAGCCCCGGCTGCTCCGCCGCCTTCACACCACCATTGACGACGCCATGGACGCCGCCGGCCTGCCCCTGCTGGGCATTGTGCCGGAGGATCCCCAGGTGATGCTGTGCGCCAACCAGGGCCAGCCCCTCATTCTCCGGGCCAGCCGGGGCGCCGCCGTCGCCTATCTCAACATTGCCAAGCGCCTGCTTGGCCAGAAGGCCCCCCTTATGAAAATACGATAAGCGCAACACGCTGTGGAAGAGAGGTTAGTACGATGAATATTGCCCTGATGAGCCATGACCGGAAAAAAGAGCTGATGGTGCAGTTCTGCATTGCCTACTGCGGCATTCTCTCCAAGCATACCATCTGCGCCACCAACACGACTGGCCGCCTGGTGGCCGAGGCCACCGGCCTGCCTGTCCAGCTCTTCCTCTCCCACGAGCACGGCGGCAGCCAGCAGATCGGCGCCCGCATCGCCTACAACGAGATCGACATGGTGCTTTTCTTCTCCGACCCCCAGTCCAATGATCTGGACGCGGATCTGAAGTATATCACCACCCTCTGCGACCAGTACAACATCCCTTTCGCCACCAATGTGGCCACGGCGGAGATCCTCATCCACGGCCTGGAGCGGGGGGACCTGGACTGGCGCGATATCATCAACCCCAAGACCAAGCCCTTTACCGCCTGAGCCGTAGCTCGTTCCGTCCCCCCGCTCCAGGACGCCGCCTACGGGCGGCGCGGCGGCGTATGCCGCCGAAGGCCGACGAAATTTAGTTCCGGCGGTCGCAAATAAAATCATCAGGGTCCCCGCACGGTGCAAGGCACCGGGTGGGGCGCGGGGGGATCTGGACTGGCGCGACATCGTTAACCCAAAAACCAAGCCCTTTACCGCGTAACTGGGCGGTTCCCGGTTGACTTTTTCCCCGCTTTGGGGTAGTATTGTGGAGCAAAAACCGCCCTGACGGGGCAAGTACCGCCCACACCGCCGCAGCAGAGAAGGACGCCTCCGGCTGAAAGCGTCCGCGGCAGGAGGCCGGGAGACGGCCTTACCAGCGGGCCCGGAGACGGGTGTGGTCCCCTTCCCGCAACAGAAGGACAGAGGGAGCGGAATTCCGCTCTGAACATGGGTGGCACCACGAAAGCAGGCGCTTTCGTCCCGTGGAAGGGGACGAGAGCGCCTTTTTACGGCCCAACCTGCGGCCTCTGAATCCCCCGCCGCCCGGTAGGGGCCGACGCCCCAGGGCGGCCTCTCTTGCCCCTCTGGGGCAATTCACCTTCTGCCCACATCGGCCCGGCCATTGTGGAGACGGGACGCACCCTGTCCGGCTTCATGGCACTGCTGACCCCAGCGGGTCGGTGCCCCGCCGGGGCCCCTCTTTTTCATCCAAACAAGCCGAAGTGAATTCGGACTGTTCCAAGGTTTTGCTGCGCAAAACGCTTGACGCCGCTTCCGCGGCGGCGCGGGCAGCAGCCTCAATTACTGTTAAAAAGGAGCATCACTATGGCCCAGATCAAACCCCGCACCCTGTCCGGCTTCATGGAGCTGCTGCCCGCGCGGCAGGTACAGTTCGACCGGATGGTGGAGATTCTGCGCAAGTCCTATTCCCTGTACGGCTTCACCCCCCTGGATACCCCGGCCATCGAGGCGGCCGAGGTGCTGCTGGCCAAGGGCGGCGGCGAGACGGAGAAGCAGATCTACCGCTTCACCAAGGGCGACTCCGACCTTGCCCTCCGCTTTGATCTCACCGTGCCTCTGGCCAAGTATGTAGCCCTGCACCAGAATGAGCTGACCTTCCCCTTCCGCCGGTTCCAGATCTCCAAGGTCTACCGGGGAGAGCGGGCGCAAAAGGGCCGCTACCGGGAGTTCTACCAGGCGGACATCGACGTCATCGGCGACGGCAGCCTGGACATCACCAACGAGGCAGAGATCCCCTCCATCATCTACAAGACCTTTACCGCCCTGGGCCTGCGCCGCTTCAAGATCCGGGTCAACAACCGGAAGGTACTCAACGGCCTGTTCGCCATCCTGGGCCTGGAGAAGCAGGCCGGGGACGTGATGCGCACCATCGACAAGCTGGAGAAGATCGGCCCGGAGAAGGTGCGCGCCATCCTGACGGACGACTTCGCCGTACCCGGCGGGGCGGCCGACGCCCTGCTCGCCCTCCTGGCCGCCGGCGATCCCATGGCCGCGCTGGAGCCCTTCAAGGGGAAGAACGAGCTCTTCGATCTGGGCGTGGCCGAGCTGGAGACCGTGATCAGGTATATGTCCGCCTTCGGCGTGCCGGAGGAGCACTTCATGGTGGATCTCACCATTGCCCGCGGCCTGGACTACTACACCGGCACCGTGTACGAGACCGTCATGCTGGATCACCCGGAGGTGGGTTCCATCTGCTCCGGGGGCCGTTATGATAACTTGGCGGAATATTATACCGATAAACAACTCCCCGGAGTCGGTATTTCCATCGGTCTGACCCGCCTGTTCTCCGTACTGGAGGCCCAGGGCTATCTGAACGACGCCCTGGTCACCGCCCCGGCGGACGTGCTGATCCTCCCCATGACCGAGGAGCTCTCCCCCGCCATCTCCTTCGCCACCGCTCTGCGGGACGCGGGGGTGCGCGCCCAGCTCCACTGTGAGAAGAAGAAGTTCAAGCAGAAGCTGTCCTATGCGGACAAGCTGTCCATCCCCTACGCCGCCTTCCTGGGGGAGGACGAGATTCAGCAGAACAAGGTGACGGTAAAGGATCTGACCACCGGGCAGCAGCAGACCGTGACGGCCGGGGAGGCCGTGGCCCTGGTACAGGCCGGGCTGGCGGCCCGGGCGGGCGGTACTCCCATCCAGGAGCCGGAGGCCTGATGGAACTTTCTCCCCATGTCCCCGTCTAAATGGGGAAAACCCGACGTACAGGAGGAAATGTTCCATGAAAAAGCAGCTCATCGCCCTGGCCCTGTCCACCGCCCTGCTGGCAGGCTCCTCCGCCGCCATCGCGCCGGAGGAGGCCTTCCCCGCCGTCAACACCTATCCCGGCTTTGCCGATGTGGCCGGTTCGGCCTGGTACGCCGCCACCGTACAGACCTGCTATGAGGTGGGCCTCATGACCGGCACCGGCACCGGCACCGGCTTTGCCCCCGACCAGGTGCTCACCGTGGGCGAGGTGGCCGCCATCGCCGCCCGCATGAACGAGGCTATTACCGGCGACTCCATTTACCTGGTGGATTCCACCCTACCCTGGTACACCTCCTATGTGGACTATCTGGAAAAACTGGGGGTGGAGGTGCCCGATCCCGTCAAGCAGGCCACCCGCCAGGAGTTCATCGCCATGCTTGCCGCCGTGGTGCCCGAGGATATGCTGACCCCCATCAACCAGATCACCGCCCTGCCCGACACCGCCGACGCCGCCGTGCTGTCCTTCTACAACGCCGGAATCCTCACCGGCGTGGACGACTGGGGCACCTTTGCCCCCGGCAAGACCCTCACCCGGGCGGAGACCGCCGCCATGGTGGCCCGGGTCGCCCGGCCGGAGCTGCGGGAGAGCTTCTCCCCCGCCGACTACGCCATGTTTACCGCCGCCTACCTCAAGCCCGCCGACGTGCTCTTCACCAACGGCGTCACCGCCGGGCAGTATCTGCCCTATGTCCAGGCCCTCATCGACGGCCTGGAGGCCGACTGCGCCGCCCAGGGCATGGAGTTCAACTGGTTCAACACCGTGGACGGTGTGACCTTCCTGGACTATGTGGAGGACACCGCCCTGGCCCACTTCGGCGTCACCGCCAAGGACGGCACCCAGCTCTACCAGGACTTCGACATGCAGGTGTATTACAGCCGCTATCTGGATCAGAAGGGATAAGCTCCGGGCGGGTGTAGGCACCCGCCCCTACGATCCCCCT